>LFRM01264948.1_pt1 | contig 19882 bp, 19 predicted proteins | sample 618341 | NCBI WGS metagenome assembly LFRM01 (sample SAMN03654438, study PRJNA283298) | anaerobic digester metagenome | isolation source: pool of bioreactors CSTR01a, CSTR02a, and CSTR03a thermophilic anaerobic... | place: Denmark: Kgs. Lyngby | collected 2014-05-21 | reverse complement strand
TAGCCGGCAGTTGCCCGACAGATGGGTTATCCGCTATGATGACCTTGCGTTCTACGTTCGCCCGACCGGGTTTAAGCACACGGGCCTGTTTCCGGAGCAGGCAGCCAATTGGGATTGGATGCGCGGCATTGCTATGGGCCGCAAAAACGTGCGCGTGCTGAACCTGTTTGCCTATACCGGCGGCGCAACGGCGGCGCTTGCCAAAGCCGGCGCGCACGTGACGCATGTGGACGCTGCCAAGGGCATGACGCAGTGGGCGAAGGAGAACCGCGATCTGACCCGGGCGGCCGAAACCTCCACACGCTTCATCATTGAGGATGCGCAGCGGTTCGTGCAGCGGGAGATCCGCAGGGGCAGTGCCTATGACGGCATCCTGATGGATCCGCCCAGCTATGGACGCGGTCCTACGGGCGAAGTGTGGAAGCTGGAGGACGAGCTTTATTCCCTCGCGCACGAGTGCGCCAAACTCTTGTCGCCCGATCCGCTCTTTTTCCTTATCAACGGCTATACAACGGGCTTTCAGGCGTCGGTGCTGGGCAATATCATCACCAAAACCGTTTTGGGCCGCTTTGGCGGCACGGTAGACGCGCAGGAAGTGGGCCTCCCGGTTCGCTCCGGCGGCGTCCTGCCTTGCGGCGCAAGCGGAAGATGGACCAGATAACGAAAGGAAAGACTATGTTTGCCACTCCCCAGATATTATTCGAAGACAACCATGTTATTGTTGCCTTGAAGGAACCAAACCTCCTGACCCAAGGCGATATTACGGGCGATCAGGACATGCTCGGACTACTTAAAGCCTACATTAAGGAAAAGTACGAAAAACCCGGAGAAGTGTTTTTGGGCCTGGTGCACCGTATGGACCGCCCTGTGGGCGGCCTTCTCGTGTTTGCGCGCACCTCCAAAGCCGCCCAGAGGCTTTCCAAGCAAGTGCGGTTGAAAACCATGAAGCGTGAGTATGTCTGCATTGCCAAGGGAAATACGCCCGACAGGTTCACTTTGCGCGATTTTCTGGTAAAAGACAATGAAACCAACATGGTTAAGGCCGTGTCGCGATACGAGTTTCAGGGCAAGGAAGCCATCCTGCACGCGCAGACCATCGTCAGGATAGAGGGCGACGCTTTGGTGTGTATTCGTTTGGAAACGGGGCGGGCGCACCAGATCCGTGTCCAGCTGGCGCATGCGGGCTTTCCCATCAAAGGCGACCACCGTTACGGCAGTCCGCAGGGCAAGGAACAAATCGCGTTGTGGGGCATGCGGCTGGAGTTTAGCCACCCCATCACGCAAAAGCAGATGGTCTTTATCGCCCCGCCTCCCGCCGATGGTCTCTGGCTGCCTTTCAGGCGCGAGATCCAAGGGCTGACCGCCATTTGGCCTGCCATATCCGAGCAATTACCCCTTGAATAGCAGAAAGGATACCATGTCCACGCTTTTTTCTTTTGAACTCCTAAAAACGTGCAAGCAGTCCGGCGCGCGGCTGGGCATGCTGCATACGCCGCACGGCGACATCCCCACGCCCATCTATATGCCCGTTGGTACGCAGGCATCCGTTAAGGCCATGACATCGCGGGAGATGCACGAGATCGGCACTGAGATACTCCTGGCGAACACCTACCACCTGCACTTGCGCCCCGGTGAGAGTGTTATCAAAAAAGCGGGCGGCCTGCATCGCTTCATGGATTGGGACAAGCCCATCCTGACGGACAGCGGCGGTTTTCAGGTGTTTTCATTGGCGGAACTGAACAAGATTTCCGAAGAGGGCGTGTGCTTCCGCAGCCATTTGGACGGCACGGCCCTGACGATGACGCCTGAAAGCGCCATGCAGATCCAGGAAGATCTGGGCGCGGATATCATTATGGCGTTTGATGTGTGTTCGCCCTACCTGTGCGATCATGAAACGGCGCAAGCAAATTTGCACCGAACCCACCGCTGGGCAAAGCGCTGCAAGGACGCGCATACGCGGGAAGACCAGGCGCTGTTTGGCATTGTGCAGGGCGCGTTTCACAAGGATCTGCGGCAGGAAAGTGCGCAGACACTGTCTGACATGGACTTCATCGGCTACGGCATCGGCGGTCTTTCGGTGGGCGAGCCTAAAGACATGATGTACGACATGCTGGACGTGACGACGCCGCTTCTTCCCAGAGATAAGCCGCGGTATCTGATGGGCGTGGGCACCGCGGACTGCCTTTTGGAAGGCGTGCTGCGGGGTGTTGATATGTTTGACTGCGTGCTGGCGACCCGCGTGGCGCGCAACGGTACAGTGCTGACGCGCCAGGGCCGCATGGTTATCCGCAACGCTGAATATGCCGAAGATTTCAGGCCCATTGATGACACCTGCGACTGTTACGCCTGCCGGCACCACAGCCGCGCTTATATCAGGCACCTTATCAAAGTGGGCGAGATCACCGGCGCGCGCCTGTGCAGCATCCACAATCTGCGGTATCTCCTGCGTCTGATGGAAGAAATTCGCGAGGCTATCAAAGAGGACAGGCTGCTGGACTACAAAAAGGAATTCTACGAAAAGTATGATATGAACGGCGCGTTCAACAGGGGAGGCGATGAATCGTGACTCAGGAACACTTCAAACTGGAAAACGTGTCCTTCCTGTACGAAGAAGAGGCCGTGCCTGCCCTGAAAAACGTCTCCTTTACTATTGGACGCGGTGAATTTGTCGCAGTGCTGGGGCATAACGGTTCGGGGAAAAGCACCCTGGCCAAGCTGCTGAACGGCTTGTTTTTGCCTTCAGAGGGCACTGTGCTGGTCTCCGAAATGGATACCAAGGATCCGCAGTACACCTGGGACATCCGCCAAAGGGCGGGAATGGTATTCCAAAACCCCGACAATCAGATCGTTGCCACGGTCGTGCGCGATGACGTGGCGTTTGGCATGGAGAATATTGGCGTGGATCCCAAGGACATGCCGGCGCGCATTGAAGAAGCCTTGACGACCGTCGGCATGATGCCCTTTCTTGACCGCGCTCCGCATCTTCTGAGCGGCGGCCAGAAACAGCGCGTCGCTATCGCGGGTATTTTGGCCATGCAGCCCGAAGCGCTTGTGCTGGATGAAGCCACCGCTATGCTGGATCCCTCGGGACGAAAAGAGGTCTTCGAGACCGTCGCCAGGCTCAACCGCGAGCAGGGCATCACCGTTGTCTGGATCACCCATTTCATGGAGGAGGCGGTGCGCTGCGGGCGCGTCATGGTCATCCACGGCGGCGAAATGCGCTTGGACGGGACGCCCAAAGAGGTTTTTTCGCAAGGTGAACTTTTGCGCTCCCTGCGCCTGGATGTGCCGCCCATGGCACGCCTGGCCGAGGAACTGATAAGCCGTGGCATTGATTTGCCCGCAGGCATTTTATCCGTGGAAGACATGGAACGGGAGGTGCTTGCACGATGCCGCTGACGATGGAAAACGTAACGTATACCTACCAGCCGGGCGGCGCGTTTCAGGCGACCGCTATCCACGACGTTTCGCTGCATATTGCGGACGGCGAACTGTTGGCGCTTATCGGCCACACGGGCAGCGGCAAGAGCACGCTGGCGCAGCACCTCAATGGCTTGCTTAAGCCTGCCAGCGGCCGCGTGCTGCTGGACGGGCAGGACATCAACCTCAAAGAAACAGACAAGCGCGATTTGCGTTTCCAGGTGGGGCTGGTGTTTCAGTACCCCGAATACCAGCTGTTTGAAGAAACGGTGGAAAAGGACATTGGCTTTGGTCCCCGGAACATGGGGTTATCCAAGGATGAAGTGGACGCGCGCGTGCGCCGGGCCATGGACTCTGTGGGGCTCGTGTTTGAAGAGGTAGGACAAAAGTCGCCCTTCGAACTTAGCGGAGGGCAAATGCGCCGCGTGGCGCTGGCGGGCGTGCTGGCGATGACGCCGCGCATTTTGGTGCTGGATGAGCCGACCGCCGGGCTGGATCCCCGGGCACGGGCATACCTGCTTAAGGACATACAGCATTTGCATGAGGAAGGTACCACCGTCGTTATGATCTCGCACAGTATGGATGACGTGGCGCAGCTGGCCACGCGCATCGCCGTGCTGGAACAGGGACGTCTGGTCACCACCGGAACGCCGGAAGAGATTTTTGAGCAGTTTGACAGGCTGACGCAAATGGGACTGGATGTGCCCCAAGCCAGCAAGCTGTCGCACCTTTTGCGGGACAAGGGCGTTGCCATTCCGCTCAACTACCAACTGGAGCCGCTGGCAGACGCGCTGGAACAGCTTTTGAAAGGGGGCGCGTGCCATGCTCAATGACATCACTTTGGGGCAGTACTACCCTGCCGACAGTTTCGCGCACCGACTGGACCCCCGCACCAAGATACTGTTGTCCATTGTCTATATCGTCTCCATTTTCCTGGTAAAATCCCTTTTCGGATACATCCCTGTCGTGCTTTATCTTTTTCTCACGATCAAAGTGAGCACCGTGCCGATGGGCATGATGGTTCGCTCCATTCGGCCGTTGCGCATTTTGCTGTTATTTACGTTTGTGCTTAACCTTTTCTTCGGTACGGGGGAGCGAATACTGTTCCAGTGGGCGTTCCTTACCATCCGCCATGAAGGGCTGATGAATGCGTTGCATTTCTCCTTGCGCCTCATATTTCTTGTTACCGGCACGAGCTTGCTGACGCTTACGACCGCGCCCGTTGTGTTGACGGACGGTCTTGAAAGACTTGTGTCGCCGCTTCGCGTTATCAAATTCCCGGCGCATGAAATGGCGATGATGATGACCATTGCGCTGCGCTTTATTCCCACACTGGTGGAGGAAGCACAGAAGATCATGAAGGCGCAGACCGCGCGCGGGGCAGATTTTACCAGCGGCAACCTTAAACAACGCACCAAGGCGATGATCCCGCTTTTGGTTCCGCTGTTTATCAGTGCGTTCAGGCGCGCGGGCGATTTGGCGATGGCGATGGAAGCGCGCTGCTACCATGGCGGCGAGGGGCGCACAAGGCTGCATGTGCTTAAGTTCCGTAAGGACGACGCCATCGCGGGCATCTCCATCCTGGTGCTGATGGCCGTCATCATTCTGGTGGAACAATGGCTGTAGTCGGGGGACACAAGCGTATTCTCCTTACACTGGAGTATGACGGCACCGATTACTGCGGGTGGCAAAGGCAAGCAAATGGCCCCAGTATCCAGGAAGAACTGGAAAAGGTGCTCAAAACGGCACTCCTGAAGGATATTGCCGTTATGGGTGCCGGCAGGACCGATGCCGGTGTGCACGCGGCTGGGCAGTGTGCGCACTTTGATACCGTAAGCAATATCCCCGCGGACAAATACCCTTTCCTGTTCAACGCGATGCTGCCAAGGGATATTTGCGTTTCCAGCGCCCGAGTCGTGCCGCCGGCGTTGCACGCGCGCTTTTCTGCCATAGGAAAAACCTACACCTACCGCATTGATAATCGTCGTCAGCCCCGGGCGCTCAAGAAGCGGTTTTTTTCGCATATACCGCTGCTGCTGGATGAAAAAAACATGCAGGGTATCGCCAATTTGCTGGTAGGCACGCATGACTTTGCCGCGTTCGCCGCGGCCGGCGGCAAAACAAGGACTACCATTCGAACGCTGGACGCCGTCGGCGTGACCCGCAGCGGCCATGATGTGACCATCACTGTTCGCGGGAGCGCATTTTTGTACAATATGGTACGCATCATGGCGGGGACGCTTATTAAGGCAGGTCTGCACAAAATAGACGAACACACCATATTGCTGGCATTGCAAACGCGCAATCGGCTGCTGCTGGGGCCGACAGCGGACGCGTGCGGGCTGGAATTGACGCGCGTGCATTATGAGGGCATACCGTGACACCCCTTCGCGTTTCCGCGCGTACATTGGCGGAGTATACGTATTTTGCTGTCGACTTAAGTCAAATGTCTATGCAGGCCATGGTGATGGGCCGGTTGGGACACCGGGCGCGGCAAAAAGAATCATCGGCACAGGCAGAACGCGCCATATCCTGGAAGGGTGAATGCGCCGGGCTTTCTTTCCACGTAACCGGACGCATTGACCTGTTGGACGACAGCGTTTCACCGCCTGTGGTGGAAGAGATCAAAGTCACAAGCGGCGAAGAACCGATTTGTGCCCTGCCCGCGCACCGCGCACAGGCGTTGTGCTATGGCTTCATGCTGGCGCAAAAAAACGATCTGGAAGGTGCGGCTCTGCGCATCCACTATGTGCGCGAGGACGGGACGACCCTTGCCTCTTTTCTTGAAAATTTGTCTTTTGGCGAATTGGCGGACGGTTTCTTTGCGCTGCTGGAGCCCTACGCCATGTTTATGGCGCAGGTGCTGGCTTACCGGCAGCGGCGCGATGACAGCCTGGCGTCGCTGGACTTTCCCTATGCCGATTTCAGGCCGGGGCAGCGCGACATGGCAGCGCAGGTGTTTACCGCCATCAAGCTGAAAAAGCGCTTGTTTGCCGTGATGCCCACCGGCACCGGCAAAAGCGCCGCCACCCTGTATCCGGCACTCAAAGCATTGGGACAGGGGCTGACAGCCAAAATCCTCTTTTTGACCGCTCGCACTACCGGCAGGGAGGCCGCGCTTAAGGAAGCGCGGGGTATGACGGCGCGGGGAGCCCGGGCACGCTTTTGCGTGATCACTGCCAAAGAAAAGTGCTGTCCCAGGGAAGTGATGGACTGCGACCCCGATGTGTGTCCGCGCGCCAAGGGGTTCTACGGGCGGCTTAAGTCTGCGCTGGAGGAAGCCTTTTTCGACACGGTGTGGGATGCGGGATACATTGCGGATCTTGCGGATAAGCATACGCTCTGCCCCTTTGAGTTGTCATTGGAATTGTGCCTCCACGCCGATGTCATTATTGGGGATTACAACTATGCCTTCGACCCTATCGTATACCTTCAGCGCATTTTTGACAGAACGCGTGACATAACGCTGCTGATAGACGAAGCGCATAACGTTCCCGGCCGCGTGCGGGATATGCTCAGTGCCGAGCTGTCCGGACCCGACGCTGCCGCGTGGCGTCGCGATTTGGGTAAGCGGTATGGCCGCGGCGCCCCGCTTTACAAAGCGCTGTCGGAATTGATCACTGCCTTACGCAACCTGCCCGAACATATCGATTTCTTGCCCGAAGAGTTCGCGGAAGCGCTGGATAGAGCACTCGATTTGTCCCGTGACATGGCGCTGCCCGGCACTGCGGGACGCGAACTGCATCGTTTTTGTGTCATGGCGGGACGTTATGTATCTGCGCCCGAAGACTACGCCGCGATCATCCGCGTGCACGGCAAAGAAAAGTCCCTGATGCTTTTGTGCCTCAATATCACGGATTACTTGGGGCACCAAACGGCAAAACTGCGCGGTTGTGTGTATTTTTCCGCCACCTTGTCCCCGCTTTTGGAGATGCGCCGGCTGTTGGGGGGTACTGAGGAAGACGCTTGCTTTTCGCTGCCTTCCCCATTTCCACCCGAGAATCTCCTGGTGATGACGCTGCCCGTTAATACGCGCTACAGCGTGCGGGAACAAACCGCGGCGCAGATCGCGCAAGCAGTGGCAGACATGTATCGTGCGCATCCCGGCAAATATATCACTTATTTTCCGTCCTACGCCTATCTTGACAAAGTGTCACAATTTTTGGAGGGGATGGAGGATATCCCGCTGCATGTGCAGCAAAAACGGATGGGGGACGTGGAAAGGGAACACTACCTCCGTCGCTTTAGCGACGACGAAAGACCATTTCTTGGGCTCTGCGTGCTGGGCGGCGTGTTTGCGGAAGGCATCGACTTGCCGGGGCGCTTCCTGATCGGCGTCTGCATTGTGGGCGTGGGTCTGCCCCAGGTGAACCGCGTGCAGGAATATTTGCGCGCGTCGTATCAAAAGCGCTTGGGCAACGGGTTTGATCATGCCTACCGCTTCCCCGGCATGCAGAAGGTGCTGCAGGCATCCGGCCGGGTGATCAGGTCTGAAGAAGACCGGGGCGTCATTTTGCTGCTGGATGACAGATACGCACAGGACGCCTATCGCTGCCTGCTGCCCGAAAACTACTATGTACGAACGCTTAAGCAAAGCGCGGGGATAACCCAAAACATGCAGGAATTTTGGGGCAGATAGAGAATATGGGTGTTGGAATGACCCCTGAGAGGGAGGAAACATGGCAGACGTTCCGGAACATCGCCCAAATGAATTGGAACTTCAGATGCTGGTCTTAAGGTCGCTGGAAAAACTGGGGCCTTGCACTAATCTGCAATTGATCGAGTTCATGGCCGACACCACGATTATGACCTATTTTGAATTGCAGCTGACGCTGCATAGACTCTTTGACGGCGGGCATGTATCGCGCACAACCATCCCGAACGACGCCCTGTACGAGTTGACGGAGGCGGGTCGGGAGGCCCTTCGTCTGTTCAGCAGCCGCGCGATGTCGTCCACCCTCAATACCATTGACCAAAGCTATGGGAAATACGCGGAGCGTTTCAAAAAGGAAAGGCAGACCGCGTCACACGCGCGGCGCGACCTGCGGGAGTATTTTTTGACGCTGGAGATTAATGAACCTGACCGGCGCAGCCTTGCTATCGAAATCAGCGTGCCCACCGCGGAACTGGTCGCGCGCTACAAGGAAAATTGGCCTGATAAAGCGCAAACCATCTACAATACCATCGTGCATGAACTGTACGGGGAGGAAAAATGACAGGCACTTGGGCGATCATCGTGGCGGCGGGCGGCGGTACCCGTATGGGGGTCGCGCAAAGCAAAACGCTTGTGACCCTCCTGGGCGTGCCGGTCATCAGGCGCGCGTGTGAACCTTTCCGCAAAGTATGCGAAGGAATCATTGTCGTGATCCGACCTCAGGAGAAGTCTTTGTTCGAAGATGCGCTCAGGGGATTGGACGTGCTGTTTGCCTCGGGCGGCGAAACGCGGCGGCAGTCGGTGGAGAATGGACTGCGGATTTTGCCGGACGCATGCCAATGGGTGTTGATCCATGATGGAGCGCGGCCCCTGGTGTCGGAAGAATTGGTCACGCGTGTACTGGAGAAAACCAAATCGATCGGCGCGGCCGTTCCGGCGCTGCGCGTCTTTGACACGCTAAAACATGTGGACGAATCGGGCCGGATCCTAAAGACAGTCGACAGGCAAGGCCTTTGCAGTGTGCAAACACCCCAGGGGTTCCGGCAAGACGCGCTAAAAGAGGCGTATCGTCTGTCGGGCGACGCCACCACAGACGATGCCGCGCTCATGGAGCGGGCGGGGTTTTTGGTCGCCATCACTGAGGGTGACAGCCACAATATCAAACTCACCACCGTGGAGGACATCATTTTGGCGGAAAAACTGTTGGCGCAGAGGTTGCCGCGCATTGGATTTGGTTTTGATGTGCACCGATTGGTGGAGGGGCGCAGGCTTATCCTGTGCGGCGTTGACATTCCCCATGAAAAGGGGCTGCTGGGGCACAGCGATGCCGACGTGGCGCTGCACGCGTTGATGGACGCGCTGTTGGGCGCGTGCGCTATGGGCGACCTGGGCCGGCACTTTCCGGACACATCAAAGGAATTTGAGGGCGCATCCTCCTTGGCGCTTTTGAAACGCGTCAAGGAACTGCTTGCGTCCCAAGGTTTCATCCCGTATAATGTAGACATCACAATTGTCGCGCAGCAACCGAAATTAGCGGCGCATATCCCGGATATGCGGCAAACAGTCGCTTGCACGCTGGGCATCAACCTATCATGTGTCTCCGTCAAGGCGACAACAACAGAGCGCCTCGGGTTTGAAGGGCGGGGCGAGGGCATCAGCGCTTCTGCCGCGGTTTCAATCGTGACGGGCTAAAGATAAATAACGAAACGGAGGAACAACTATGCTTCTCAATAACGCAATCTGGCTTGGCACTTCACAATCGGGACCTGTTACCATGCTGCCCGAATTGGCCAATCGCCATGGCCTGATTTCCGGGGCGACCGGCACCGGCAAAACTGTGACCCTGCAAGTGATGGCCGAAGCTTTCTCCCAATTAGGCGTACCCGTGTTCATGGCGGATGTTAAGGGCGATTTAGCCGGTCTGGTCAAGCCCGGTGAGATCAACGACAAAATCAGAGAACGGCTGCTGACGACAGGCGTGGAAGACTTTACCCCCTATCCCAATCCGGTCACCTTTTGGGATGTCTATGGCAAATCCGGGCATCCCGTGCGCACCACCGTGTCCGAAATGGGGCCTCTGTTGTTGGGACGGATGCTGCAGCTGAACGAAACGCAGACCGGCATTTTGCACCTCCTGTTCCGCATTGCCGATGATGAAGGCATGCTGCTGATCGACCTTAAGGACCTGCGTGCCATGCTGGCGTATACCGGCGAAAACGCGGCGGATTACACCCTCAATTACGGCAATATCACCAAGGCGTCCATCGGCGCCATCCAGCGCGCCATCGCTGTGCTGGAAGACCAGGGCGGCAACTCCTTTTTCGGTGAACCCGCGCTGGATATCACCGATTGGCTCAAACAGGATGATGAAGGCCGCGGCATGATCAATATTCTGGCGGCCAATGAATTGTTCCTGCGTCCCACCATGTACAGTACTTTCATGCTTTGGATGCTGGGAGAACTGTATGAACTGCTGCCTGAGCAGGGCGACAAATCGCTGCCCCGCATGGTGTTCTTTTTTGACGAAGCACATCTTCTGTTCAATGATTGCCCACGCGCGCTGATGGACAAGATCGAATTGACCATCAGGCTTATTCGCTCCAAAGGCGTGGGCGTGTTTTTCATTACCCAAAACCCGGGCGATGTGCCCTCTTCCATTCTCAGCCAATTGGCGGGCCGCGTGCAGCACGCTTTGCGCGCGTTCACGCCTCAGGAACAGCGCGTTGTGAAGACCATTGCGCAAACCTTCCGTGCCAATCCCGATTTTGACACCGAAGAAGCCATTATGTCGCTGGGCACCGGCGAAGCGCTGCTTAGTTTCCTGCAGGCGGATGGCGCCCCTTCCATAACACAAAAGGCCGTTATGCTGCCGCCGGCGTCTCAGATTGGCTCCATCACGGACAGTTTGCGCACGGCGCTTATGGAAGCAAGCGACATCAAAGGCAAGTACGACAACGCCTTTGACAGAGAAAGCGCATACGAAGTGCTGAGCCGGCGGTTTGCCGCGCAGGGCGTCAGCGCCAGTAACGTCTTGGTCTCTGTGGCACAGGAAGTGGTGGACGGTGTAGAGGCGCTGCCACGCGTCGCCAAAGCTGCCTTTAAGGTGTTTGACCCGGCGAGCGGCATGTATGTTGAGCAAACGGCGGACGAGGAAGAACCCGTTACGTACGCTCCGCCGACATACGAACAGCCTCCGCAAAATTATCAGCAGCCTCAGCAGATGGTGCCGGCACAGCCCCGCAGCATCACGCCCCAAGATGCGCCGCCCGTTCTGGTGTTCAATCGCGCGACCGGCCAGTATGAACCGCAGCAGCAAGTAAAGGACCTCAAACCTGCAGCTCAGCCCAAAGCGAAAGCGGAAAAGCCCGTCAAAAAAGAAAAGGGCCTTGCGGAGAAAATGCTGGACAACTTCACGCGCTCTACCGCCAGCGGCGCAGGCTACACCGTGGGTCGCTCCCTGTCACGGGGCATACTGGGCATCTTTGGCATGAAATGACATCAAGCGATTGCTTGGCGATATCCAGCGATAGGAGAATGCGATGAAAAAACGGATCGGCATTTTGACCAGCGGGGGCGACTGCCCCGGCCTTAACGCTGCCATTCGCGGCGTGGCCCGCGCCGCCTACACCATGTTTGACGCCGACATTATCGGCATCCGCGGCGGGTATCTCGGGCTGATCGAAGGCGATTTCCAGGAAATGAATCGCAGCCAGTTCTCCAACATCCTCACCATGGGCGGCACCATTCTGGGCACCAGCCGCACGCCCTTTCGCGATATGCGCGTGGTGGGCGAGGATCAGGTAGACAAAGTGGAACAGATGAAGAACAACTACGCGAAGATGGGTCTGGATTGTCTGGTGACTTTGGGCGGCAATGGCACGCACAAAACGGCCAACATGCTGTCCATGGAAGGGCTCAACATCATCGGCCTTCCCAAAACCATTGACAACGACATCTACGGCACGGATTTTACCTTCGGTTTTCATACCGCGGTGGAGATCGCAACCGATGTTATTGACCGCGTCCACACCACCGCCGCCAGCCACAGTCGCGTCATGGTCATCGAACTGATGGGCAATAAGACCGGATGGCTTACTCTCTATGCCGGTATCGCCGGCGGCGCGGATGCCATTCTGTTGCCCGAACTGCCTTATGATATAAGGGAAGTCGCCAAAGTGATCGAGCGGCGCGCCTCGGTCGGGAAGAACTTTACCATTATCGCGGTGGCGGAAGGCGCGATGGATGTCAAGGAAGCCAAAATGAAGCGCAAACAGCGTGATGTCAAGCGCGCCGAAGAAGGGTGCACCAACGTATCTATCCGCATCGCCGGGCAGCTGGAGCAGATGCTGAACGTAGTGTCGCGCACCGTTATCCCGGGTCATGTTCAGCGCGGCGGCACGCCCTGTGCGTACGACCGCGTTCTGTCCACGCAGTTTGGTGTCCACGCGGCACAGCTTATCAGCAACGGAACATACGGCGTGACAGTGGCGCTCAAGGGCGAAAGGATCGTCCACAACAGCTTGTCTGATATCGCGGGCGTTGCCAAGCCGGTCACGGCCAACCACCATATGGTCAAAACGGCCAAGAGCATGGGCATTTCCTTAGGTGTGGCCGGAGACTAAGTGCAAAAAAACGGCGCCCCTTTCCCTTTAGTTCAAGCGGGGAAAGGGGCGTTTTATTTTGATGGCTACAGCGGCAAGCGGATCACAGACGCGCCGTAGACCGCCATGACGAGGCCCATTCCCATAGGCAATAAAGCAATGATACCCCATTGCCCTTTACGCATTTGCGACAAATATAAAAAACCATACGGAAGACAATCCACCCAGTAGCGCGCGCCGTACTGATAGCCCCCGCCCGTGCGGTGGGACATAAGCAGCGTGGCATGGATCAAAAAGACGATGGCGGTCAAAGTCTTGCCGGTCGTCATAGTCCCCTGTATCGTGTCTCTCACCGCCCAGAGCACCAGGCACAGTAGCAGCGGGTTGGCCAAAAAAAGCGAGAAACCAAATTTCTTCAGTTCCCAGCCGCCGGTATCGGTGCCTTGCACGGGGCTGCCCCACAGAAATGTGGTCGCGTTGTTTGCTATGTGCTTAAGGGAAAACTGCGTGCCGCCCTGGGTGGAAAACTCCGGCAGATAATTGTGGCCAAATTCAAGGATCTGTCCAAAACGGGCATAATTGTAGGCGCCCAGCAGGAGTGCGACTCCCAGCCCCAGGAGGATGCCCGGTGCCATCCGATTTAGGGATGTTTTGAGGTTATCTTGCCGCATGGTGTACAGCATCATTAGGAGGGGGCCGTAGAGCGCATTGAAAGGACGGCATCCCACCGACAGCGCATAGAACAGAAGTCCCGTCGTGGGTTTGCCCGTGTCCATGCGCTCCAGCGACGCTGCCATGAGCAGCAGCGCCAAAGTCTGCGCCTGGTACCAGACGGCACCATCCTGCATGAGCGCAAGAAGCGACGATCCAAAGCAGCCAAGCAATGACAGTGCCGCCGCTTTTTCCGGGGTCATGCGCCGTGACAGCATAACGAAAAAAAGCAGGCATGCCCCCAGGCTATACAACTGCACCAACAGGGCGTCCGGCACGTTTTCGCCAAACAAGAAGGTCAACAGGAAGATGGGCAGGGTGGGCACTGGGGGGAAACTGACAAAGTATTTCCCCTCAAAAACCGCCAGCTCCAGGTGCGCGACGTTTTCCTGCAACGCGATTGCACCCTGCCGCCACCGCATGGCCTGCAAAACATAGGTATTGTAGTTGGAAGTGCGCAGGGGACTGCTGCCCTGGAGGAGGTGGATCGATAGATACAGCAAAACGCATGCCGTGATGAGCAGCAAGGCGCAATTGCGCACGCTCCGTTTCATGCCTTTCCTCCCTACAAAAAACGCGCCGGAATATCCGGCGCGCGGTGATGATTTGGATTACTCGTTTGCCTCTGTGTCTGTTACTTCTTCGTCGTCATCGTCTTCTTCTTCGTCCAGCATCTTCACGAACTTGTTGAATACCTGCTCGCTCACTTCTTCATCATCACAGGATACATAGATATCTTCGCCATTGTCGTCCTTTTCGATTTTAAGAATGACAACTTCGCCCTCGTCGTCGTCTTTCGCGTCCTCTTCCTGGTCAAGCGCCATGAGCACAACATAGCTTTCGCCTTCGTGTTCAAGGGTGACGAGATACTGGAATTCGGATGTGACGCCGTCTTCGTCGGTCAATTCAATGATATCGCTGCCATCTTCCATTTCGTCCAGTTCGACCTGGGTATATTCGTTCTCACTCGGCTTTTTATCGTTTGGCATTGGGGAATCCTCCTTTTATCTTGGCAGGCGCTCAGCGCCCATATCAACATCGTGCATGCACGTTGTTTGCTCAATTTTGGCTGTCCAGGTAGGCCTGCAGGATGATTGCGGCGGCTACCATGTCGACCGTGTTTTTGCGCTTTTCACGACGCATGCCGCCCTCGATAAGCGACCTGTTCGCGGAGGAAGTTGTCAGGCGTTCATCCTGCAAAACTATGCTTAAGCCTGCTTCCTGAAGTTTTTCGGCCAGAGCGAGTACTTTGTCTGTCTGAAAGCCCTGACTCCCGTCCATATTCAGAGGCAACCCCAACACCAGGGTGTCCGCTTGCACTTGCTTTGCCAACGCCGAAAGGTGGCGGACATCCGGGGCATAACCCACACGGGTGTAGACGCTGTGGGGTGTTGCAATGGTGTGCATGGGGTCGCTAACCGCGACACCGATGCGCTTGTCACCAACATCCAGACCCAAGATCCTTGCCATCAGCCGCCGAAGTTGTTCTTAACATAATAGCGTACCAACTCTTCAAGGATCTCGTCCCTTTCCAAGCGGCAAATCATGCTGCGCGCACCATTGTGGCTGGTGATATAGGTGGGATCCCCTGTCAGGATGAAACCCACCAACTGGGCGATCGGGTCATACCCTTTATCCTGCAGAGCGCGGAAAACGTGGTTTAGGATGCTCGATGCGGTTTCCGACCCTTCGGTGATGGGTCTCATCTGGGTCGTACCGTTAAAATCAGTCATCACAACACCTCCCTTCCTCAAAAGTATTATAACGATTATCACTTGATAAGGCAAGAGAAAGAAACCCGGGGCGTCGGTATCAGGGGGTCCGGCGGTTCAGGCTTCCTCCTGCTGAAACTGGCTTACCTGGGAAGGCGGCAAACCGTAATGTTTCTTGAACACATAACTAAAGTAGCTGGGATCGGAAAAACCCACGGCTTTTGCCACTTCGTTTATGGGCCTTTCTCCCTGCGCCAGAATACTTAACGCGGAAGACATGCGCAGGTCAGTCAGATACTGCAGAAACGTTTGGCCTGTTTCCTTTTTGAACACGCTGCTGAAATAGGAGGATGACACGTACAGTATGCGGCAGATCGTTTCGATGCTCAGATTTTCATCATGGTAGTGGGCGCGCAGATAGTCAATGGCATCAAAGGCAATGCGGCGGCCTGCTTTTTCCCTGACCGCCACGATTTCATCAGACATCTCATTCATCAGGCCTTCAAAGAGTTCTTGCGCGGCTTCAGGCAATGGTAACGCCATCAGATCGCGCACTAGCAAATTGAAGCGCTCGTCAGGCAGATCCATATTGCGGATCACGCTGCCAAGCGCCATGACGATCTCCATCAGAAAACCCCGGTAGGCTTTTACTGTCGGCTTTGAATCTCTTAACGCCCGAAACAAGCCTGTCAGTTCTTTCTTGATGCGGGGTTGGTTGTTTGTTTTGAGCGCCGTCATCAGGCCGCGCACTCCGGTGGTATCATTTGGCGCAGCTTGGCGGCTGCCCGGATCTATATCCACGATAGCCAATACTTTGTTGGTACCATATATTTCACACTGATCCTGCGCAGCGGCGGCCTGGCTCAAGATGAACGGGAGCTGGTCCAGAGAGCCGCGCGGGGAGCTCAGCCCAATCAGTACATCCGTTTCCAGATACCGCAGAACGTTGTTGCGTGCAGCGTTTAGCGCCTTTGTGACTGTCTCCAGCATCTGGGGATCCTGGCGGGGCAACAGGAACACGGTGGCCAATTGCCCGTCATATCGAAAAACGTGCGCTTTTGCATACCGGTTGAGCGCTTCTTGCACCACGTTCATTACCGCTAATTTCAGCGCGTCCGGCTGCAGGCCTTTTTTTACTCCCGCGTCCATGTTTTCGCAGCGTATGAGGGCTATCGCGTATCGGTTGGCCTTCAGATCCAAATCATAGGTTTCGGCCATTTCCATGGCGGCTTCAGGTTGAATGCTGCCGGATAAGAGCGACGCGAAAAGCATTTCCTTGAGCAATTGAATGGCATCATAGTAGTACTGTTTCAAATCCGATACATTCCTGAGGCGGTTGGATTCTTCATCCAGCTTAAGCCGCGCCGTTTTAAGCGCATTGATCATTTGTTCTGCTTCCGCCGGCTTTTGCAGGTATGCAATCGGGCAAAGCGCCAGGAGGCGCCGCATATGCGCAGTATTCTCTTGCCCGGTCAAAAAAATGAATTGTGCGGCCGGGTCATTTTGTCTCATGGCTTCCGCCATACTCAGGCCATCCATGTACGGCATGTCGATGTAGGCAATGACAAGATCCGGGCGAAGTTCTTCCGCCCTAAGAAGCCCTTCCTGGCCGCTGTGCGCTTCGCCAACGACATCAAAGCCATGATCCGCAAAGGAGATTGACATTTGATGAAATTGGATTTCGTTTGGCTCATCATCTACGAAAAGAACTTTGTACACCCGAATCGCCCCCTTATACTCAGTATTCCCGTTTTGCGCAATAACAAACAGTGAGGGAATAAATAATGCTGAATTAGCGGCATATCGGCAGCACGTATCTGCGGCATCGTCTGGCGAATCATGACGAGATCGCTTTGTTGAAGGGCGGCGGGATGTTCTTCTTGTCAGTCATGCATACTTCGGATATACTATGCATGACACAACTGAAATAGGGGAGGCATCGTATGATTATTGGTATACCAAAGGAAATCATGCACGACGAGAACAGGGTTTCCGCGACGTCGGAAAGCTGCGCGAAGTTGATTACTGACGGCCATACAGTCTTAGTGGAAAACAGCGCGGGCCTGGGCGCGAATTTCCATGATGACGCATATGAAAAAAGCGGCGCGAAGCTTCTTTCTGATGTGGGCGAGCTGTACGCGCAAAGCGACCTCATCCTTAAAGTGAAAGAACCGCAATTTAACGCCGAAACCGGTCTTCACGAAGTGGATATGATGCATTCGGACCAATATCTCATCACCTTTATTCATCCGGCCGCCCCCGGCAATCACGCGATGGTCAGGAAAATGGCGGAAAAGGGCATCATCTCGCTCACGCTTGATGGTGTGCCTCGCATTACGCGCGCGCAGAACATGGATGCCCTTACCTCTATGAGTACATGCGCCGGGTATAAGGGAATGCTGATGGCCGCCAATCTGCTGCCTTCCTTCATTCCTCAGATTTTCAGTGCCGTGGGCATGATTAAACCCCTTAATGCCCTTGTTATCGGTACCGGTGTCGCGGGCCTGCAGGCGCTTGCGACTGCCAAACGCTTGGGCGCTGTGACGTACGCTATTGATATTCGCGCCATGGCGCGTGAACAGGCGGCGTCCCTGGGGGCCAAAATCATCGATATCGATATACCGGAAGAGGAGGCTGCCGGATCGGGCGGCTATGCGCTTTCCTTAAGCGAAGAGGCGCTTGAAAAAGAAAGAAGCTTTATCGCCCCGCAAATCAAAAACATGGACATCGTTTTCCTGAGCGCCCTGGTGCCCGGCAAGCTGGCGCCCAAGCTCATTACCAGGGAAATGCTGGATACGATGCGCCCGGGCAGCGTTATTGTGGATGTATCTATCGATCAGGGCGGCAATTGTGAAGCCACTGTTCCGGGCGAAATTGCCATGCATGATCTGGTACATGTGGTGGGCATCAAGAATATTCCCGGTTTGCTGCCGCAAAGCGCGACCTGGATGTTTGCGCAGAACGTCTACAATCTGGTCAAGTATCTGGTAAAGGATCGGACGATCGTGCTGGATGAAAGCGACCCCATCGTGCAGGGCATCCTGACCACCAAAGACGGCCGCATTGTCCACCCGGGCGCAAGGGAGGCAATGCAACTGTGAGACGGGAAATTATTCTGGTGCTCGTTTTTGTCCTGGCAGCGCTCATTGGTTATAAGCTCCTAAGATCGGTTCCATCCCTGTTGCATACACCGCTAATGTCCGGAATGAACGCCCTGTCCGGCGTAACGATCCTGGGCGCCATTACTGCTACGGCCGGTGCGGTGGCGCTGGGAAGCAAAGCGCTGGGATTCCTTGGTATCGTATGCGCCGCCGTCAATGTGGCGGCAGGGTTTTCGGTTACCGACAGGATGCTCAGAATGTTCAAGCACTCGGATACGGAGGGGCAGGGGGATGAGTGAGCCGATCTATTACCTTGTCAGCGCCGTACTGAGCCTCATGGTGCTTACGGGCATTCGCTGGATGAGCCGGGTCGATACGGCGGCGCGGGGGAATCGCCTCAGTGCCTTGGCGATGCTCGCAGCTGTTGTCATCCTCTTGATAAAAGATAATATCCTGGATGATCTTTTTGTCTATGCGGGCATTGCGGCAGGCTTGGCGCTGGGCATCCTCTTGGCCAAAAGAGTAAAAATGATCGCTATGCCGCAGATGGTGGCGCTGCTTAACGGCCTGGGCGGCGCAGCGTCGGCGTTCACAGCGTATCTGACGCTTAAGGAACAGATTTCCGCTTTCCAGCTTGTCACCGCCATGCTGGCGCTGGGCGTGGGCGCACTCACCCTGTCGGGCAGTCTGGTCGCGGCGGGAAAATTGCAGCGGCTGCTGCCTCAGAGGAGCTTCTACTTACCCTATCATCGTGTATGGACGGCGGTGTCCGCATCAGCGCTGGCGGCGTTTGTCTTTCTTCCCCTCCTTGGCGGCAGCGTCAGGCTTTACGGGATGCTTATGGCCGCAGTCAGTTTGATATTCGGCCTTTTGTTTGCGTTGCCCGTGGGCGGTGCGGATATGCCCATCACTATCAGCCTGCTCAACTCCTTGAGCGGCGTGGCAGCAGCCATTGCGGGTATGGCGCTGGGGGACATTCTGCTGGTTGCCGTTGGCGGCATCGTCGGCGCGTCGGGCTTGCTGCTTACCCAAATTATGAGCCGCGCCATGAACCGCCGCTTGTCCGGAATCCTCTTTTCCGCGCGGCAGGCGCCTCGTCCCTCGGTGCCCGCACCGACAGAAGACACTGAACCCGCAGTGCGCGAAACGGTCGATCTTGACGAATGGCTTAGCGTTTCAAAAAGCATTGTCATTATTCCTGGCTACGGGATGGCGTTGTCGCAAGCGCAGGAAAAAGTGAGGTCGCTGCACGATCGGCTGGAGGGGCTGGGAAAATCAGTTCGTTTTGCCATACATCCGGTGGCCGGGCGCATGCCCGGTCACATGAATGTGCTGTTGGCGGAAGTGGACATTCCCTACGATAAGCTGTTTGAACTGGATGATATCAACCCTACCCTCCCCCAAACTGACCTTGCGATTGTGATCGGCGCAAACGATGTCATCAACCCCGCCGCAAATACGGCGGAAGGCACGCCTATCTACGGTATGCCCGTGCTTGGCGCAGGGGAAGCGCATCGGCTCATCATCTGCAATTTCGACCTGAAACCGGGCTATGCCGGTGTTCCCAATCCCTTGTATGACGCCCGTCCCAATACGCTTTTGATGCTTGGGGACGCCAAAGAGAGTCTCGACACCATCCTTTCCGCCCTGCCCCGATGACGAGGGCATATCGCGTTCGTAGGG
>LFRM01400492.1_pt1 | contig 19886 bp, 15 predicted proteins | sample 618341 | NCBI WGS metagenome assembly LFRM01 (sample SAMN03654438, study PRJNA283298) | anaerobic digester metagenome | isolation source: pool of bioreactors CSTR01a, CSTR02a, and CSTR03a thermophilic anaerobic... | place: Denmark: Kgs. Lyngby | collected 2014-05-21 | reverse complement strand
ATAGTAACGCTGAGTGCATTTTTCTTTGCTTCTTTATCAACGGTGGTCATTTTGCTCTTGTCGCAGCTGAAAAAGAGCCTTGGACCCAGCGGCCTTGTGCTTGCCGGCGTAGCGCTGAGTTCTCTTTTTACTGGTGGAAGCACCTTGCTTCAGTACTTTGCGGACGAAACGAAGCTTACCGCCGTTGTGTTCTGGACCTTTGGTAACCTCGGCAGCACCAGCTGGACCGAGATACTGGTGCTTGCGGTAATACTTCTGCTTTCAATGACTTATTTTATGTTAAATCGCTGGAATTATAATGCCATGCGCAGCGGAGCGGATACCGCGAAAAGTCTTGGTGTCAACGCCAGAGCCGTAATGCTTGTGAGTATGGCGGTATGCTCTTTTGCCGCTGCGGTGGCTGTGTCCTTTGTTGGAATAATCAGCTTTATAGGGCTGGTCGCGCCGCACATGATGAGAAAATTCGTTGGGGACGATTACAGATTCCTTATCCCGTGTTCGGCAGTAGCCGACGCATTGGTGTTGCTTGCAGCAGACACATTCGGGCGACTCATCATTTCGCCTGTTATACTTCCCGTTGGTGCGATAACCTCCTTCCTCGGTGCGCCTATGTTTTTGATACTATTGATCAGGGGGGGAGACAGAGATTGATTGAAATTAAGGATATATGCTTCTCATATGACAATGCCGGGACTGTCGTCCTGAACAAGGTGGGCTTTGATCTTGAGGCTGGTGAGTGTCTCGCCATACTCGGTAACAACGGAGTCGGGAAAAGCACCTTGCTCAAATGCATTGATCGAATACATCGGATTCATTCAGGCAGTGTCATCGTAAATGGGAAAGACATGCATGCTTTATCTCGGCGGGAGATGGCACAGCATATCGCCTATGTCCCTCAGAATACGACAAGCTCTCATATCATGGTCTTTGACGCAGTCTTGCTTGGCAGGAAGCCCTACATCAAATGGGATGTCGGAGAAGAGGACAAGCAAATAGTCTCCCGGATAATAGGGAAGTTTGGGCTGCAAGAATATAAGGCGCGCTATCTTGACGAACTATCAGGGGGAGAACTGCAAAAAGTCGTGCTTGCCCGTGCGATGGCGCAACAACCTCTATTTTTACTGCTTGATGAGCCGACAAGTAATCTCGATCCTAAAAGCCAGCATGAGCTCCTCAAGAATATAAGACAACTTGCAAAAGAGCATGGTATGGGGGTTGCCATTGTCATACATGATCTCAATCTTGCGGTGCGTTACTGTGACAAATTTCTTTTTCTCAAAGACGGGCAGACATATTCTTTTGGTGGTATTGACACGGTAACGTCAGAGACAATCAAGGCCGTATATGATATGGAGTCCGAAATAATAGAATATCGGGATATTAAAATGATAATACCTTGCTAATCAGGAGGAAAACTTCATGGATGAAAATAAGGAACTTTGGAAAAAATGTGCAGAATTTCATGGTCATGTCTGCCCTGGATTGACCATTGGCTATAAAGCTGCCCTCTATGCTATTGAGTTGTTGGAACTCACTTTCTCCGAAGATGAGAGAGTAGTATGTGTCAGCGAAAACGATGCTTGTGGAGTGGATGCCATTCAGGTCATATTAGGTTGTTCTGTGGGCAAGGGTAATCTGCTGTTCCATATGCGAGGCAAGCAGGCGTTCTCTTTCTACAATCGCAGCACAGGTAAATCCGTTCGTTTGCTTCTAAAGCCAAAACCGGCAGATATGACCAGAGAAGAATCTTTTGAATACTATCAGGGCTGTGCTCCTAAGGATATGTTCCATGTAAAGGAGACGACGATTGCCTTGCCGGACCAGTCTCTAGTGTTTGATTCTTACCTTTGTGAGTGTTGTGGTGAGAGCACCGGTGAGAACTGGATCAGAATCTCCCAAGGAAAAAAACTTTGTCTGGATTGCTATCAGTCCTACGACCGATTTAATGTTTGATTTTTTAAGGGGGCAGGCATTCGTCTGCCCCAACTCTTATAATAAAATCACAAATCTTATGTAGAATAAACTATGATTAGAGTGTTAGTATTTCTTGTGAAAAAGCAATAGCAAAATCTTCAGACCGGAGGGCAGCATATGGAAAATATCAGCATAGAAACTCTTCAAAACATGCACCCCCATGATCTGGCAGAACTATTCTTAAAGTGGGATGCGGACGAACGGCATGTCTGGATGTCCCGCCTGTCAAGCCAGCAGCTGGCTGAAATGTTTACCTATCTGGAAGCGGAGATAGCTCTTGAATTTATGGAGGAGCTGGACCATGCCCGTCAGGCAGAGTTGATTGATCTTATGGAACCTGACGATGCCCGCGATCTCTTGTCCGAAATGGATGATCCGGATAAAGAAGATATTCTGGACAAACTGGAATCCCAGGATACAATAAGCCAGCTTCTCAGCTATGACGAAGATGAGTCAGGCGCTCATATGACTACAGATTTTGTCAGCTTAAAGCCTGATATGGATGTGAAGGCGGCTACCAAAATTGTTATTGCCAGGGCCAATGAAGTGGAAACAATCAGCCGTTTGTTTGTTGTCGATGATGGAGGGCGGTTTTTAGGCACTGTCGCCCTGAAAAAATTAATCAAAACAAAGTCACCGAAATCGATACAAGCCATCATGGAAGACTATCCCTACGTTCTGGATACCGATCCGATGGAGAAAACTATCCATAAAATGAGAGATTACTCAGCTTTTGAGATGCCTGTCTGTAGTCAAGCGGATGTTTTACTTGGCATGATCATGATGGATGACGCCCTGGATGCCTACCATGAAGAAGCAACTGAAGACTACGAGAAATTATCAGCCTTGCCGGAAGTTCAGGAAGAAGAACATTTTACCAGGTCAGCTCTTAAACGATTCCCCTGGCTATTGATTCTTCTGCTTTTATCGATTCCTATTGCCTACATTACCACTTTCTTTGAGGAAGTCTTAGTCGCCGTTGCGGTTCTGGCCTTCTTTCAACCCCTGATTCTGGATGCTGCCGGTGATGTTGCCACCCAGACTCTGGCTGTTACTTTGAGAATCTTAACCAAAAATCCGCAAAAAGCCCTTAAAAATGGTGTGAAGGAAGTATTAACCGGTGTTATAACCGGTCTCATCATGGGGGCCTCAGCCTTTGTGATCGCTTATTTTATTGCCCGGCAGATGAATGCAGCCCAGCCTCTGACCCTTGCTTTGGTGGTTGCTTTGTCGCTCTGGGTCACGGTTATTATCTCTCCGGTCTTAGGGGTTCTGATTCCTGTCGGCATCAAAAAGCTGGGTTTTGACCCGGCTGTTGCGTCAGGTCCTTTTATTACCACTTTGGCCGACTTAAGCAGTTTGCTGGTGTTTTTTGGACTGGCAACCACAATGTTAGGAGGGATATAATATGGATTATAAAGATTTAGATCTCCTGACAAAAGGCCATCCTCTTGATATCGCCCGCATGATAGAAAATGCGGACCCTGACCGGCAGTTTGACCTGCTGAATCAGCTCCCGCTTGAGCGGATGAATGCTGTCTTTATTGAGTTAAGTGATGAACTAGCTTTAAGTTACATCGATTCACTCCCGGTGGAAAAGAAAAAAGCTCTGTTAAATACCCTGGAGATGGATGAAGTCCGCAATTTACTGGAAGATGTCGAAAGTGCGGAAGCCGGGGAAATGCTCTCCTTGTTAGCCGGGTCAAAACAGCAAAAAATGATTCGCATGCTCGAGTACGATGAGGATTGTGCGGCCTCGCTGATGACTACTGATTTCATGGTCATTCAGGAGGGGACAAGCATAGCGGATGCTACTGGCAATCTGATAAAAACGGTTAAAGACAGTGATTTCATTGATGAACTCTTTGTTGTTGACAGTGAGCAAAAATACCTGGGGTCCATTGAATTAAAGAATTTGCTGGCAGCCCGGAAAGGTGATAAGCTCGATCAGATTACCGAACTTAACCAAACTGTTATTTATGAACATGACACGGTTCATACCGCCATCCAGAAACTGAGAGACTATGACGATACTGTAATGCCGGTCCTCAATGAAGAGGAGCATCTGATCGGTATTATTACGGCTGACGATATCCTGGATATCATGATTGATGAATATGAAGAAAACGTTGAGCGTCTGGTAGCTATCGGCGACTATGAGGAAGATTCTTCAGCTTTAGTCAGAAGCAAGCAGAGACTGCCCTGGCTCTTAGCCTCAATCATTCTGAACCTGGTCATAGCTGCATTTTTGTCCCTTTTTCAAAACACAATTGAGCAAATTACTGCCCTTGTTTTATTCCAGCCCATGATTCTGGGAATGGCCGGTAATATAGGAACCCAAGCGATAGCAGTGACAATACTGGGCTTGCATCATGATAAGCTAGGAGGGCTTGATGAGACCAAAAATCATATTCGTAATGAAGTGATGATCGGTTTGCTTAACAGTCTGATCGTTGGCTTCTTCGGTTTCATTATTTCCTTTGTCTTCCTGTCCTTTGTGAATATGGGCAGTCAGAGCCCGTTTTATTTAGCCATTGTCGTTGGCAGTTCCTTAGCCGGAGGAATGTTTATCTCTGCTATTTGTGGTGTTTTTATCCCGATTGCTCTTGACAGAATGAAAGTTGATCCGGCAGTTGCCTCGGGGCCGATTATCAGTACAATCAATGACCTGTTCGCCTTAGTCGTTTATTTTGCCATAGCTACTGCTATGTTGTTATAAGAGATATTTTGTTTTGCCGGTGTCAGCCAGCGAGTTTTAAGGAGCCCTTATGACCAAGAAGAAAATCCAAGTTGAAATATGTTGTGCTTCTGCTGATGATGTAATTCAGGCAGCCCTTGCCGGAGCCGGGCGGGTAGAGTTTAACTCTGCTATGTTGCTGGGTGGCCTGACTCCAAGTATCGGGATGCTGATAGCTGCACAAGAAGGACTTCGTCAGTGCCGGGTTTCTGATGAGAATTTCAGTTCACCGGAAATTTTCACCATGATCAGACCCCGTGAGGGAGGTTTTTGCTACAGCGATCTCGAATTTAAGTCCATGCTGAAGGATATCGAAAAACTGACAGAGCAGGGCATTGATGGTATTGTTTTCGGCATTCTCCATGCTGATGCTTCCGTAGATGAAAAGCGCTGTCAGGAAATCTTGAACCTGATTGACCCGCTTCCGGCTGTCTTTCATCGGGCCATTGATGTAGTGCCGGACTGGCGCAGGTCCCTGGATATTTTAATTAATCTGGGTTTCAAACGTGTTCTGACCAGCGGCCAAGAAAAGTCTGCCGCCCAGGGCAGGGAGACAATTCGCCGGATGGTTGAGTATGCAGCCGGCCAGATAGAAATCCTGCCGGCTGCGGGCATCCGCACCGCAAACGTCAGTGACCTGCTGGAGTATACAGGCTGTGATCAAATCCATCTGTCCATGATGAGATCATGTGTTGACGACAGTACGTCCGCGAATCCAAAAATTCGTTTCGGTGGTCAGCCTCCTGCATCTGAAAGCATCTATTCTCTGGCTGACCGCGAAAAAATTGCAGCCATTGTGCAGCAGGTCAATTCATAACATAGCAGAAATTCTGACTTAAATTTTTGAAAAAAAGAAGAAGTCTAACCCTTCAGGGCGACCTCTTCTTGCAGCAAAATGTTTTGTCAGCAGCTGTTAGGGGCGGATGTAATAGTAACCTTCAGCCTGCTTTCTGATAATTTCTACGACGCCGGAAGGGACAATCCTGACTTGTTCCGGCAGTTTGCTCCGGTCAACCTCCAGGGCGTTGAGAGCGTTGCCGCAGGCTGTAAAATCTACTTTGCCGACCAGGTCCTCCGGTAGTTTATCATCACCGGCATAATACAAAACAGCCTGAGCATAAGCGACAACTTCTACGCTGGCTTCAGTTTCAACTTTAAGGAAATTCTTTACATTACTTAGCAGCAGAGGCCATTTGTCCAGTTCATCAATATGAAAAACAACACGCATATTAAGAGCTCCTTTCACTATAAATATCTTTTATTATAAACTACAGTTGGCAGATAAGTTGCTGTTCTTATCAATAAAAAGCAGATGATCATAGCGGTCAAGAAGAGGGAAGTGTCCCCAAGCGATGAAGGCAACTAGTGTTCATGAGATGACAGTTAGGTAGTATAATGCTCACAAGAAATGAAGGCTACTATAGTTATTAAGGAGTTTGTGATGATTGACTTCAAAGAAATGGTGACACTGGGCGGCTTGCCTCAGAGGATTCATGTCAGGACCAGTAATGAGAAGAACCCTGTGCTCTTATTCCTGCACGGCGGACCGGGTGTCTGCAACCGACACAACATCATGCAGCAGCATGCGGATCTGGCGGAGGATTTCACGATTGTGACCTGGGATCAGCGCGGAAGTGGCGGCAGCTACAAGGGCGCGGCTGAGGAGACACTCACGGTTGAGCAGCTGACCGATGATGCCAGCGAGCTGGTGCAATGGCTCTGTGCACGTTTCGATAAGGATAAGGTCTTTATCATCGGCGGCAGCTGGGGCAGTATGCTGGGCACCTGGCTTGCCTACCGCTATCCCCGGCAGATCGCTGCCTATGTGGGATTTGGTCAAGTTGTAAACGGTGCTAAAAATGAGGAGATCAGCTACCGTTTTGCGCTTGAAGCAGCAGAGGAAGCGGGCGACCAAGCCTCTGTGAGCAAACTCAAGTCAGTGGGTCCGCCTGTAGCAGGTGTCTACAAAGGCGGCTTTAAAGGTATGATGACCCAGCGCAATATCATGATGAAATATGGCGGCTATTCCCAAAGCAGCAAGAAGCGCAGCTATTTTCGTGCCATGGTCCTGCCCATCCTGCGTTCCGGCGAATACAGTCCGAGCGAACTCTACGGCCTGATCAAGGGATATCGCTATGTACTGGAAGCTATGTGGCCGGAAGTCGGCGCAGCTGATCTGGCCGCGACCTGTACAAAATTCGACATGCCCTATTTCATATTTGACGGCAGACTTGACCAGAACACCCCGGCAGAGCTGGTGGAGGACTATTTCGCACTAATTGAGGCTCCCACCAAGGAATTGATCTGGTTTGACCATTCCGGCCACAATCCCATGGGTGATGAGCCGGAGAAATTCAAGAAGCTGCTCAGAGAGAAACTATTGGCGCTAAGCGACAGAGAGGAAATATTATGACTACAATCCAACAGATAGAGACCACTCAGGTCACCACCCTGCCTCGCATCAAGATGAAGGAAAAGCTTGGCTTTGGCGCTTTCTCCACAGCCAGCAATGTCGTCTACCAATTCCGCAGTCTTTACTATCTCTTCTTCCTTACCAATGTGCTCATGCTCGATGTGAAGTGGGCGGGTTACATTGCCACAATCGGCATGTTTTGGGACGCGATTAACGATCCCATGGTCGGCTTCTGGGCTGCCAACCATCGTTTCAAAAACGGTGAGCACTTTCGGCCCATGGCCCTGTGGTTCGCCCTACCCTGGGCGGTCACTATAGTGCTGATGTTTACGAACTTTGGCGTGGGGAGCACGGCCACGATCGTGATTGCGATCGCAATCTACCTGCTCTTTGAGCTTTTCAACACCTTTGTCGGCATTCCCTACAACAGCATGGCCGGCCTGGCCACTGATCTCGATGAAGACCGTCGTTCCATCAATGTTTTTCGCAATCTGGGCGGCGGCGTTGGTTCAGCTATCGGCGCGGTGGCCTGCCTGCCGCTCTTGCGGCTCTTCGGCGGGCTCGATGCCAAAGGCAACCTTAACCCCGACGGCGGCTCGCGCGGCTTTTTCCTGGTGGCAGTGGTCATGGGTCTGGTGTGCATCATCGGCTGTCTGGCGCATTATTTTACTACCAGGGAGCGTGTAGAGCCCATCGCTGACGAAGAAGAGCACCTGAGCTTTCGCCGTATCCTCGGCATGCTGCTGCGCAGTCGCATCTGGGTGCTCAATACACTTTATATACTCTGTTACGGCGTCATCAACCTGATGTTGATGTCCAGCATTACCTATTATGCGACCTATATTTTGGGCAGCACCGCTGCCGCTACCATGATCCAGGCAGCCTATCTGGTCGCGTCTTTGCTTTCCTCCTTCCTTGTCTCGCCAATAGACAAGGCTATCGGCCGCAAGAAGACCATGATACTTGCAGCTTTCTTTTTTATCCTGGGTAAGATTTGGTTTGTAATCAATCCCTTCTCTATCGGCGCTATCTATGTCAACGCTGTTTCAGTCGGTATCGCAGTGACAATTACCTTTGTCATGTTTAACACTAACCGCAACAATATTGTTGATCTGATCGAATGGAAAGAAGGTCGCCGGCTGGACAGCATGGTTTCCACCGTGGACAATCTGGCCAGCAAAAGTGCCACGGCCATGGCTACTTTGGCCATGACACACGTGCTCAGCCTAAAGGGTTTTGACTCTACATTGAATGTACAGCCGGATGCCGTTGTCCGCTCCATTAACGCCTTCCTGGGCTGGGTACCGATGATCATCGGCGGCATAATGCTGCTTATTGTCAGCTTCATGAACATTGAAGAGGAAATGAATACTATGCATCAAGAGAAAAAGGCAGCCGGGCTGGGTAGTTAGACCGGCAAGTCAGATCTGGCGACGGCGCAAAAACTCCTCATACCGGGCATAGTCCTCTGTATCAATCGGGCAGAACCCCCGCCGCTGTGCACTGGCTGTACATCTGCGGGGGTATTTGTGAGATACTTGAGCTAGGATATGGATTAATTTGATATGGAGGCAGCAACATGACTTTTCAGCCAAAATTATCATCGGCATTTAATGATACGCATCTAAGGAGCCGGCATCTTTCACCTCAGTCGGGTATGTGTTCCTTCTGCACTGAGGAATGCGACGGAAGTTGTGAAATAGCCTTGGCGGCGGTTTTAGGCAAACAAACTGTCTACCCGACTAATACCGGAAATAATCAAGTGGCTTCGGAAAAGGATTATCCAATTGATTTTTCGCACTTTAATATTAACGGCCGTGTCTTTGGCACTCTGGGAGCTCAGCCGACCTATGAAGAAGCGAATATCTACAATGTAAATCTTGCAAGGGAGTATGGAAAATTCAATCGGGTGAAACTTGCCATGCCCTTCATTTTACCGGCCCTGATTAAGTTGAACTGGCAGGATTATTTCGCCGGAGCAGCTATGGCAGGTGTTAGCTGTGTCATTGGTGAAGAAGCCAGAGACAAGGATCCGGAACTAAAGATTGAAAATAAGAAAGTAACAGCATTCCCTGCCTTGGGAACTATGCTGGATGCCTTTCGGAAATATTACCGGGGCTATGGTCAGATCATCTTGCAAGTCAATGTCGAAGATGACCTTCTGGGAATACCGGAATATGCAATTCGCGAGCATGCTTTAGAAGCCCTGGAATTTAAATTCGGACAGGGGGCAAAGGGTACCCAGCCGGTACGAAAATTGAAAAACAGGGCCCAGGCCTTAGAAAAGCAAAGCCAGGGCATCTTAGTGTTTCCTGATCCTTCGGATCCGGAGATCATTGCCAAGGACGAGGCGGGAATTTGTCCAAACTTCTACGTTTATACCCGCCNNGTTTATACCCGCCTGCCTCTGTGGGACGAAGAATACTTAATTGGCAGGATAGAAAACTTAAGAGAAATGGGGATCAAGAATTTCTATTTCAAAATGGCCGGCTATGATCGGGCAGATCTGGAAAGAGTGATCAGACTCGGCAGTGAAGCCAAGATAGACATGATTACCTTTGATGGTGCCGGTGGCGGCAGCGGTTATAGTCCCTGCAAGATGATGAATGAGTGGAGCCTGCCCACGCTTTTGCTGGAAGAGGCTGTCTGTGACATTGCAGAGAAAATAAAAGCCGAAAACCGCTACCTGCCCGCACTCACAATCACCGGCGGTTTCAGTTCTGAAGACCAGGTGTTTAAGGCACTTGCCTATGGCAAGCAGAATATAAGCTGTGTCGGTATCTGCCGGGCTGCGATGACGGCAGCTATGACTGCTAAAAATATCGGCGAGAGAGTAAAAAATGCTGATATCCCTAAGAACATGAAGCAATTTGGCGATACAGTCGAAGAAGTCTTTTATGACTTAGCTGACTTAAGGTCTCTTTATGGCAAAGCAGCTGATGATTTTTCACTGGGGGCAGTTGGAGTGTACTCTTTTTTAAACAAAATAGATTTTGGCCTCAGGCATTTTGCAGCTCTGAATCGAAAATTTGATATTTCTTATCTGGATCGAAGCGACCTGATAGCCTTGACGAAGGCAGCAAAAGAACTCTTACTTGCGCAGCATTGAGTTCTTTTCGTCAACTTTTTATTCGTGATATTGCATAATCTTCCGCTATCAGCTTGACTCCGGAAAGGAGCTGGCGTAACTTGTGAAGAGAAAATAAGGCGCTGAGGTGTTCGCATGCATGCATATTCCAGAAAATTTATCTCACCGGAAGAACTGAACAAGGAGAGCTTATTGCGTATCCTGGAGGAAGAAGCAGAGATTCGCTTTGTTTCCGTAGCCGGCGTCGATCTGATGGGGCATGAAACTGATGCAAAAATACCGGTGGAAGTATTTCGCGAGAATATTGACGACTTCCTCTACGGTATTGCCGTCAATACAGACGGCTCCTCTGTTGTCCTGCCCGGTATTGCCAGCATTAATAATGCCAGGATAGATATGCGGGCAGATACCTCCGTGAAATGGTGGCTGGACCAAAATGTGGAGAATATTGATCAGGAAACAGGCTTGCCGGTCACTACACTCAAGATTCCCTGTTTTCTTATTCATCATGAAAAAGCGGTTGATTCCCGGTCTGTCCTCAAGCGTGCAGTCGAGTATTTTCAACAGGAAATTCTCAGTTTAATACTGGAATATCCGGAGGCAATTGCTCCTTTGCAGATCAGTCCTGCCGATGTGGCAGCAGTTGAGATTACAGCTGCGACAGAACTGGAATTCTGGGCGCGGGCTGAGGAAGACAATCTGGAACTGGAGGAGCTCTCAACTTCACAGGAACTTAAAGAACAATACTGGGCCAGAACCCAGGGCGACATCCGTACCGGGCTGGAAAGAAGCCTGATGGCAATGTCGGAATATGGTTTATCACCGGAAATGGGTCATAAGGAAGTAGGCGGAGTAAAATCCCGTGTTAACAAAAACGGTGGCAGCCGCAGCATTATGGAACAGCTGGAAGTAGACTGGCGTTTTGATAATGCCATGCAGGCTGCGGACAACGAACTGATCGTGAAGCTGATTATCAGAGAGATCTTCAGTCAGCTGGATATAGATGTGACCTTCCTGGCCAAACCTATGGAAGGACTGTCCGGTTCGGGCGAACACCATCATATGGGTGTTGTTCTGCAACTGACCAACGGAGAAAAGCTGAATCTCTTTGATGGTGGCAAGGAACATTTCCTGTCGCGCTGGGGTTACGCTGCCCTGATGGGCCTTTTGCACAATTATGAGATTACAGCTCCCTTTATTGTCCAGAGCAATGATGCCTTCCGCCGGCTGAAAAAAGGTTATGAGGCTCCAGTCTGTATTGTGGCATCTTTGGGCAGAACCCTTGAGGTTCCTTCCCGCAACCGTACTGTTTTAGTGGGGCTGATCCGTGATATCGACGATCCCTTTGCAACCCGCTTTGAACTGAGGTCACCCAATCCTCATACCAATACTTATCTGGCCATGGCCACCATGCTGCAGTCCATGTTGGATGGCATTAAATGGGCCATCACCAACGCTAAGGACGAAGACCAGCTTCTGGCTGAGCTTTGCAAAGAGCCGGGCGAGCAAGCGGACTATCTGGAAAAGGACCGCATGTATCGCAGCGAAGATGATGTTTTTACCGCTTTTAGCGATGAAGAGCGTGACGCTTTATTCGGACAGGCTCCCAGCAGCGTCTGGGAAAATGTGCAGAACTTTGACCGCTATCCTGAAAAGATGCCTGCCCTCACGGCCGGTGATGTTTTTACCCCTGAGCTGATCAGTTCCTTCCGTATGGCCGTCACGGAAAAATGGCGGGTGGAACTGGAACACCGCATCATTCCAAACTTTATCAAGGAAATTCGCAGTCTGAGCTGCCTGCATCAGAGTCCGGGAAATCCGGGAGATGATGAGCGCTGGGAAAAAGTGCAGAGTCTGCGTTATCAGCTGATGATTTCGCTTGATGGCAAGCCGGGCATCTTTGATCAGATTCATGCAGCCTTCGCAGCCGGAGATTATCAGACAGCCTCAAATAAGCAAAAGGCCATGTATGATGCGATGAAGGAAGTAAGACTCAAGTATCATGATTATCGGGTGCATATCCTGGACTAGTTCTATGCAAGGATGGCCTTAAACAGGTCCGGATTGCTTAGGCTGATTACGCTGTCGGCAAAATCAGCATGTTCACTGCATACGGTCAGACAATACCCTTGAAGCGGATATTGTCGGAAGCAGACCTTTGCCGGCTTTCCCGCATCTCTGATACGCAAGATGTCTCCGAAGCTGAGCTCCAGCTGTGTTGGAGGCATGGACAGACCTGTTCCCCGCAGCTTCATGTAACTTTCTTTGGCCGTCCAAAGGACATAAAATTCCTGCCTTTGTGTTTCCGGATCCAGTTGCAGTAAATGGGCCTGCTCAGAGCTTACACTGACCTGTCGGATTAAGGCGTCTTCCACGGGCAGAATCTGCTCGATATCTACACCGACTTCCTCCCGGGAAAAGGAGCATACTACTTTGCTGCCACTGTGGGAAATATTGTAGAAGAGCTTGTCTGATAAATAGGGCTTGCCCTTAGCTCCCAGCTGCACATCTTTGTGTTCGGGTATCCCCCGGCAGTTTAAACCGTAGGCCAGAAGGACACCTGCTCCCAAAGATAAGCGCCGGTCTTTTTCGAAAATATAGTTTTGTATTTTTTCCTGACGATAGACCGGCATCCTGGCAAGGAGCAGCCGGTAGAGATTTTCATCGGAGAAAATCTCAGTATCCAGAATATAGCTTTCAATTAAACTCATGCCGGTATTTTTTTCTCAGACTTTCCCACTGATGGTGAGAAGTTACTCATCGTACATAATCAGGCTCAGTCTGTTTTTGTTATCAGCCCTTTTGTAGTGCATTTCATCTACGAAATTTCGCACCACGTGGATGCCCAGACCACCGGGACTGCGGTCTTTTATATCAGCATTAATATCGGGTTCCTCAACGGCGAGCGGATCAAACAAGACTCCGTCATCCACAAAGTCAAGCATGAACTTGTCCGGATCAGATTTAATTTGCACCAGCAGTTCTCCGGGTGGCTTTTCATAGGCATACTGAGAGATATTGGCTGCGACTTCATCTGATACTAACAAGAGGTAAGTAACTTTTTTGGGGTGAAGGTCTGCCGCTTCCGCATGAGAAGAAATAAAATCTAAAATATCAGGAATGGCTTCTATTTTTGCCGGAAATACTTTTTCGGCCTTAAGCTCTTTCATTGTCATCCCGCCTTTCCCTCGATTTTTAATCTCCTTTTTCAGGGGTTAGTCGATTTGCATAATGTCAGAAAAACCTGTGATCTCGAAGATCTCTTTTACGACATCATTTGCTCCGATAATTCTCATCTCTGCTTCCAGGGCGTTGACTTGTTTTTGCGCTGCCAAAAGAACCCGAAGGCCGGCACTGCTGATATATTCCAAAGAAGCAAAGTCAAAAATAATATTGGATTTCTCTTGTTCAAAGAGATCGCTGACCTCCTGTTCCAGCTGGGAACTGGTGACAGTATCCAACCTGCCTTCAACTGCGATGGTGATCGCATCTTCACCTATGATTCTTGTGATTTCCATGTCTTACCTCCTAAATATTCTAAGACTAACATCGTAATATCATCTGCCTGCTCGGCTCCGGCAGCGTATGAATCTACATCTTCTTTTACGGCAAGCATTAAGTCTCCGATCGGCATGTCCCGGGGCAGTCGGTTTATAGTTTTCAACAAGCGTTCTTCAGAGTACAATTCCTGGGCAGAATTTGTTGCTTCTGTGATACCGTCTGTGTAGAGAAAGAGACGGTCTCCGGGCTCAAAGAAAATATCCTGTTCGCAATAAGCGATGTCTTCCATTCCTCCCAACACCAGATAAGCTTTGGATTTCAGCCAGCTATAATCTCCGCCTTGCCTGCTGATCAGGGGTGGGTTATGTCCCGCATTACAAAAAGAGAAAACGCCTGTTTCCAGATCGATAATGCCCAGAAAGGCAGTAACGAACATATTAGCTCTGTTATTTTCACATAAAGATTGGTTGGCTTTGCGGAGGACCTCACTGACAGAAATTTTTGTCAGACCGTAGTGTTTGATCAATGACTTGGCTTCCATCATGAACATAGCAGCCGGAATACCTTTGCCCGATACATCAGCAATAGCTACACCCAGCAGATTTTTATCCACTACGAAAAAGTCGTAAAAATCTCCGCCGACTTCTTTGGCAGTAAACATACTGCCCTTGACATTGAATCTGTGATGCTCTCCGGTTTCCAGAATTCTCGTAGGCAGGGCTGCCAGCTGAATGGTCTTAGCATAGTAAAGTTCGGCATCAATTTTCGTTTCCACCTCTTTGATAGTTCCTTTTAAGGCGGCGACCATTGTGTTAATTCCATCGGATAAAGACTCAAACTCCGCGTTGGTTCTGACATCGACACTCTCGTCCAGGTTTCCTTCAGTTATGACTTGCAGGGAGTCATTTACCTGATAGATGCCGTTAATAACTTTTTTCTGAACCAGAAAGGCTATTAATATGAAGATGACAGTGAACATGGCTAAGTTGAATACAGTTAATAACTGGATGGTACTGTTACGGTTAAGGTACATCTCATCAGCAGGCAGCAGGCCGATAATGCGGTAGCCTTCGTAATCCTCATAGGCGAACAAGGATTTTTGGCCATTGACTGTTGCCAGCAGGCTTCTGGCTTCAGGGTCATCAAAGTCGCCTTGGGCAAAGCCATATTCCTCTAATGATTTGTCAAGATATTGAGTATCGCCGATGCTGACTATAGTGCCGTCTTCATCTGCAATCATTAAAATTCCGGATTTTCCAACACGAAAACCGGCTGCCAGATTCTTGATATCTGCAACTTCCATAGACAGAGCCAGTTTTTCAGGACGATAACCAACCTGGATAATTCCGGGCAAATCTATACGGGCAACTCCCGCATACTGAAAGATTTCCTTGTTAATGCCTTTGGGCATAGGGTCCTGGACCAGTTCAAAGTCTTTATCTGTTAGCGCGGGCATGAAAGCAGCGGATTGAGGGTCGGAAGCCATGTCATAGCCAAGAAAGGCAGCTTCGGTTCCTCCGATCAGGATTCCCTCAGCGTCAGAAATGTGCATCTCGTCAACTTCGAGCATGACTTTGATATCTTCCAGGATTTCATCGAAGAAAATTATATCAGGGTTGAGTTCGACCATTTTGGCTAAGGCTCTTACCTTGGCTAAGGCATTCAAATCAGACTCTGTCCGGATATCTTCCAGATTTTGGATGTTGATATCCAACTGTTGCTTGACATCTTCGATGCGCAATTGGATTAGCGAATGTCCGTTTTCTTCTGCCTGGACTGTCTGGACATAAAAAGAGATAGCAAAGGTTGCGAAAAAGCCGATTATCATGAAGACCATCAACCATAATAGAAATGTCCTGCGCATAAGTGACCCTTCCAGTGTGATTCTGCTCTATCTGCAGAATGAAGCTTAATTGCTTCTTGACAGTATTCTAAATGCGGAGAGGTAAGGAACAGGTCCAGCCTCTGCCGGATAGTAAATTTAGAGAATCAAATAAAAAGATCTCTGATAAAATTTTACATCAAATGAAGGATAATTACAGCAAGTTATAAGTTATCACTGGCATCCTCAGGCAAAAGATAAGGGTAGAACTCCTCGCTTTGGCCGGCAGATTCATCTTCTCTGATATTTACAGGGCTGAGTACCGTTTTATTTATTTCGAATTTGAAAATATCATTTCTTTGGTAATTCCCTGCGATATCGTGAATGGACTTTCCTGTGACAATTTCTGAAAGATTACATTCGGCGAGCGCGATCCCTTCATGATTGTCTTTAATAATGTTACTGATGATCACGCCTGATGGTGACACGATAAAGGAGCCTGCGTAAGTAAGTTCATCAAGCAAATTACGCAAATCTTCTCTGCCGTCTGATAAAATCTCATATCCCTCAGCATCCAAAGCCTGGGATGATACTACTGTAAATACCTTGCCCTCGTAAGACATGGAGCAGGCCCTGACCATCAGAGTATCAAAGTAGGTCTGCTCCTTCGAGGGATGACGTGAAGTGGGAAAGCAGGCAGGATATGTAGAAATGTGAATCTGTTCACCCTGAGATATCAGGGCATATTTGGCAAGCGAATTGGTGTTCTCGCCGCAGATGAGGGCACCGATACGACCGATCTCTGTGTCGTGGACATTGAGCGTTGAGCCATCGCCAAAAGACCAGATCAGTTTTTCTGACCATGTGGGCAGTAGTTTCCGGTGACGTGCGATCAAATTGCCATCCCGGTCAAAGATTAGATTGGTATTCCAGAGCAGGCCCAGACTCCGTTTTGTCGCTTTTTCAGTAACCCCTACTGAAAGAAAAACTTGATTATCTCTGGCGATTCCCTGTAATTGCTGAAAGGCAGGGCCCGGGATCTCGATAGAGTTTTGTGCAAATTTTTTAAAAAGCTCGTGCTGGTCCAGCGGCGCCAGCATGTGAACCCAGCTGGGAAATCCGGGGATGAAAGATTCGGAAAATACTACAAGGCTTGCTCCTGATTCTTTGGCCTTGGCAGTGTAATGCCGCAGTTTGGAGAGAGACTTTTTTACATCAAAATAGGCTGGTGCGGCTTGGACTGCTGCCACCAGGGGTCTGGGATAATTCTCGGTATTCATAAACGATAAGCTCCTAATTCTCTGGACTGTGTCTGGTGAAGATTCTGTTACTCCCCGACAGGCGGTTCAGCATCGACCAACTCGTCAGTTTCCTGCAGCTGAAGGAGAACGACCTTGTCTTTGGCTAGCAGTTGTGTATTGCCATCAGGAAAGATGAGGTCGCTGCCCTCACGCTGGACTGTGATAATCAGGCGGTCATGCGGAGGGTGAAGATCTTTGACATAGGCCCCCTCCCATTCATGTCGCTCGGGAATGGTGAACTCGATCAGATTTTGACCGCTCCGGTCAAAGTGTGTCTCGCCTCCGAGAACGACAATATCATTTTCTTCAAAGATGACTTCGCCCCGGGGAATGATGGTTTTGCCATCGCGTTCGATCTTGGCAACGATGAAGTCGAATTCCATATTAAGGTCTTTGACCTTGGTGCCGATATGTTTGCCGCCGGACCTGATTTTGGTTTCCAGAAAGCCAAGATTTGCCTTGTCCAGATAATAGTTAAAGGTTTTTAAAACGGTATCACTGGGGTCGAGCATATTCCAGCCCCGGGCGCCTACAGGCATGAGAGAACCCTGAATCAAAGAAGAAAGAACACAGACGCCGAAGACAATATGGTAGACATCTACAGTGAAAACAGCATCACTGTTGACTGCCATAATGGCAAAGGCAATGGCTGCAGCACCTCTGATGCCGGCCAGGGAAACCATTTTCAGCTGATTTCCCTTAAGGCGGAAGGGCAGCATTAGTCCGTAAACTGAAAGAGGGCGTCCCAGCAGGGTCATGAAAACCATGATAGCTGCCGAAACAGGCAGAGCCCGTATAAAGTCAGGCAGGTTGGACAGGAGACCCAGCAGGAAAAAGAGACCGATCTGCATGATTTCCGTGAAACCGTCGAAGAAAAAGACGACGTCACGCTTACCCTGAAATTCTTTGTTGCCCAGGTAGATTCCCAGAATGTAAAGGGCCAGATAGCCGTTGCCTCCAAAAATATCGGCAGTTGCATAGGTGATCAGCATGGCTGCAGCCATAAATACTGCATAGAGGCCGTCGGCCTGGAAGTTGACATATGTAAGCAGTTTGCCGATCAGGTAGGCGAGGATAAAGCCCGCAGCCAGACCGATTACAATCTGGGCGGCAATCAGGAGCGGGACGGAGACATCGGTGCCCATGATAAGAGAGAGTACAATCATGGTCATGGTATAGGCCGTCGGGTCGTTGGAGCCGCTTTCCAGCTCAAGCAGGGGGGCCGTATTGTACTTGAGGTTCAGGTTTTTGGAACGAAGAATATTTGAGACACTGGCATAGTCGGTTGATCCGACGATTGAACCGATGAGCATGCCTTCCAGCATGCCGAAGCCGAGAACATAATGGCAGAAAACCCCGGTCAGGAGGGCAGTGGTGATAACTCCGAGTGAACTTAAAACGATAGCTTCCTTGGCGACAGGTTTCACCATGCTCCAGTTAGTACCGAAACCTCCGTAAAACATGATGACCATCAGGGCTACTGTGGCAAAATTGTCTGCGAATACATAGTCGTTAAATTCGAAACCGATGGCCCCGAAAGCCATACCCAGGATTATGAACAGCAGAAGCGAGGGTATACCGTGCTTGTTCGAAACGCGAATGGCAATCAGTGCCAGGATCAAAACAAGGCCTATAATTAAATACTGCAATTCTCGTCCCCCTTTTTATTAGTTATGGTCATTAGAATTTTGGAAGTTGCCTAATTATAAGGTTAAGTCTGCCTTATCTCAACTTTATTTCGTGTAGAATGCTTGGCCGGGAATGCTTATAGACGGTTTTCTCTTGTCTTTTTGTTAGGCTTTTGACTTATTTTTTTAGTAGCAGTGTGCATATTAATGAACTTATTATTTATAACTATGCATTTTTGGCTATAACAGGTAAGATCCAAGGTAATTCAAGATTGATGGGAGGCTAGGTCATGGAACAGATAATTGAGCTGCACAGTGAAATTATAAATAATAATATTCTTAAATTGATCAACCGGACAATTAATCAATATGACGGCAGCTACAGAATAATCAAAATCAATTTTGAAGACCCTGATCAGGATAAAGTTTATATTAAGCTGGCAGTTGAGGCAGAGAGCGACAAGTTTGAAAAAATCAGACGGATTTTGACCAAGACCGGGGATGAGATAGTTCAAGCTGATGATATTACGATTTTAAAGCCCAGTTTAAAGGATGCGACAGCACCGAGGGATTTTTATTCAACGTCTAATCACCCGACAGAAGTATTCATAGACGGGGAATGGCTGCAGGTTAAGAATATCCGCATGGATGCTCTTTTGGTCTTGCGAGATGGCGAAATCTATGCGACTCAATTGCGTGATATTAAGAAAGGTGACTTGATTGTCTGCACTCCGGCAGGAGTACGTGTGAAGCACAGGGAGCAGGACGAGGACCCGGGAGAGTTTGCCTTTATGACGAATGAGGTCAGCTCGGAGCGCCATGTTGAACTGGAAGTCAGAGAGCTGGCCAAAAGGATGAAAATGATTATCGGCCGGGGAGGCAAGGTTTATGTTGTTGCCGGTCCGGTTGTTATTCATACAGGCGGGATGTTACATTTTCAGGACATTATCAGGAAGGGATATGTTTCAGGTCTCTTATCCGGGAATGCGCTGGCTGTTCACGATATTGAATTTGATTTGCTCGGCACATCTTTGGGGATTGATCTGAACACAGGCAAGGCTGTTCCGGGCGGGCATTCTCATCACCTGCGGGCGATTAATGCTGTTAATATCTCGGGCAGTATAGCGGCAGCTGTAGCTGATGGCACAATCTCCAGCGGCATAATGTATGAGCTGGTGAAAAATGATGTGCCCTTTGTTCTGGCGGGTTCGATCCGGGATGACGGACCGCTGCCGGACACAATCATGGATTTGATTGCCGCTCAGGAGGCATATACGGAAATGATCAGAGACGCTGATCTGGTGATTATGCTTTCGACCATGCTCCACTCAATCGGCACAGGAAACATGCTGCCCAGCTATGTGGAGACAGTCTGTGTCGATATTAATCCTGCTGTTGCAAATAAACTTGTAGACAGGGGAT
>LFRM01154368.1_pt1 | contig 19887 bp, 21 predicted proteins | sample 618341 | NCBI WGS metagenome assembly LFRM01 (sample SAMN03654438, study PRJNA283298) | anaerobic digester metagenome | isolation source: pool of bioreactors CSTR01a, CSTR02a, and CSTR03a thermophilic anaerobic... | place: Denmark: Kgs. Lyngby | collected 2014-05-21 | reverse complement strand
TGTCAATCAGGCTTTGCACTATTTCAGCCTGAAGCCCTTAGTGTGACACAAAACGGTGCCGGCTTTATTGCTTTTCTACCTTTGAGCACCGGTTGAAAATGGATTTCTGAAGCTATATAATAAAAATTAAGAAGAACATGCTACTATAGTAACCTGCACAAACCGTTTATATGTAAAAGTAACCTGGTTTCCTTCCATAACGGGAGAGTTTTTTGTTTGATCACTACCTACCTTTGGTTTTTTATGTTTTCCGTCTTTATTAATCTGCATGTTTATCTCAAAACAGTTATTGAATAATAGTATCACTCCTTCCGAGGATCAGTTTTATGGGAAAAAGTGAAAACTGTATGACGGCCACTCCGCAAGTTGTTAACTGGCTATAAGATAGTAGAGCAGCTAAAAGGTAATAAATCTGTTGATAGTTGTCGAGAGTTTGAGCTAGCAGCGGTTGGACAGCACAAGCAATCATGGACATAAAACAGCAAACAGGACTGCCATGTGGCTGTGCTCCTGCAAATGCCTTATATACCTGGTTGCGTAAAAGAAAGTTTCAGACACCTGAACTTCAGGCCTGTGGTGCTGCAGTTTTAGCTTTACCGCTTTTCGCCGGTGCCGATTTTCTATTTTATGGCCCGATGGAAAATGCTTCTTGGGTTTATCCTTCTGTAGGGGTAATGGATGCCATGATTTCATACCAGGCTAAATTAAACGGGGTTAAGCCGGCCGTTTCAAATCATCCCCTAAGACAGTTATTCATCAATAATTAATCAAAGTGCAACCCCAAACTTATAGAAGATACACTCTTTTGCACCCATGCTGCTGGCATGGGGTGCCTTTTAGGGAAAATTAATATATTCTATGGAAAGGGAGAGAAACAAGGAGATTATACCAGTGGCAGACAGAATAAAAGTTATAGCATGCCAGGTGATGGAAAAGGAAATTCTCAGTATTGATGACAGAAAATTCGATGCTACTTTTATTCAATACAAATACCATGACCATCCTGAGCAGTTACACGACAGAATACAAGAAGAGATCGCACACTCCTGTGATTACCAATGCATAATTCTTGGGTTTGGGCTTTGTGGTGGAGCCATCGACGGTATTCAGGCTATTAATTGCCCGGTAATTATACCGAGAATAGATGATTGTATACCCCTGCTGTTGGGTTCAAGGGAAGAGTATGAAAAAGAGAAAAAGATAGAATCCGGTACCTATTTTTTAAACCATGGGTGGATCGAACACGGTAACGATGCGCTCAAGGATTTTCATAAATGGAGGGAAAAATACGGAGAACGAAAAGCTAATTGGTTAATTAAGGAATATTACAAGCCATACACCAGGGTAGCTTTTATTAATTCCGGTTTTGATGGCAAGGAAAGGTATATGAGTTATGCTAAAAAATTATCCGATTTTTTAAATATCAAATTGGATGTTATACCCGGGCATTTGGGGTTTATTCAGCAGTTGCTGAATTTGGAATGTAATAATGGTGATTACATAATACTTGAACCCGGACAAAAAGCGGAACGCAGCATGTTTCGCCCTAATAATTGTTACTAAAACTTATAGTGGGGGTTTATTAATGAAAAAGGAAGAAATTCTTTCAAATCTTCAAAACGCGGTTGTGTTGGCGAACTTTGAAGAGGCTATATCATGGACGGAATACGGTTTAAAAGAAGGGATCCCGCCTTTTGAGCTGATTACTGAAGGCCTTTCTAAAGGTATGATTATTGTCGGTAAGAAATATGAGGACGGTTATTACTATGTAACAGATATGATACTTTCAAGCGGGGCTATGAATGAGGCCTTAACTATTCTCCTGCCCTATTTAAAGGAAAACAAGAGCAAATATTTGGGAAAAGTAGTGCTGGGGTCAGTTACCGATGATATTCATGATATAGGTAAAAATATCGTCGCCACTATGCTTATCGGAGCCGGGTTTGATGTTTATGACCTGGGTGTCAATGTGTCTAAGGAAGAGTTTGTCAATAAGGCTATTGAAGTTCAGGCGGATATTGTGGGTGCTTCGGCATTTATGTCCAGTACATACCTTTACCAGCGAGACATAAAAAAGGCTCTGGATGAAGCCGGTTTAACTCCTCAAGTGAAATATATTATTGGGGGAGGCGCGGTTTATAGGCAATGGGCACGTGAAATCGGTGCTGATGGGTTTGCTGAAGACGCTCTTGAGGCCGTAAACCTCTGCAAAGCTTTGATGTCAGCCAGGGAGGTGTAGTATTATTACGGCGAATATTGATGCCAGAATTAATCGGCTTGTTGATATGATCGGAGACTATCAATTGAGTGAAGCATTTACATCCATGCAAAGATATGCTTTTAACAGTCGCGGTTTAGAAGTGGACAGAGCCAATGTTATTTTAGAATTAACAGATCACGCTGCGCCTCTGGCTCAAATGACGGTAAAGGAAATCTCCCAAGACAGTAAAAAATTACTTTATTCTCAATTGATGGCCGTAGCGGAATATAAAGCTGATGCACCACTTCTAAATTTTCCTGACTTTTATAATATAGAAAACGAGGCCCTGGGGCAAAGGGTTCACTATCCTGAAAATAGCTTACCTGTACTCATAGAGCCATTGGTCAAAACCTATCAGGATCTTGACAGGCTGAGGCTGTCTGATTTGGAACAGGCAGGGCGTATACCACAGGCTATCGAAATCGCCCGGATTTTTAATGAGAAACTAGGCTCTGTTTGTCTGGGGTGTGGTTTAGTACAAGGGCCATGGTCCATGGCAGCAGGCCTTCGAGGATTTAAAGACCTTCTTTATGATACGAAAAGAGATATTGACTTTGTTCATCGAATTCTTGAATTTTGTGTGGAAGTATGTGTGAAGTATGCAAATGCCCTGCTGTCTAATGGTTTAGATCTTGTTATATTTACAGATGGTTGGGCATCTATCGGCGACTGTATATCCCCCGAAATCTTTCACCGTCTTGTTGTGCCTTATACCGGAAGGGTCTTCTCCAGACTTCCTGAAAATTCCGTTGTTTGGCTTGGAATATGGGGGATCAGGCAAGCTTCTGATTGGCGTGACATTATACGTGGGCAAATTGCCGCAGGTACATCTGCCGTTTTTATCGGAGATCCCGACTGTTCCTGTATTGATTTGGCAGAAGCAAGAAAGATCCTTGCGAAACATGATGTTCAATTATGGATCGGTGTTGATGCAGAAGTTATCAGGTTTGGCAATATCGAGGAACATGTGGGGAAGCTGATTAATGCTGCTTCAAGCGGTGTGTTAACTGTCTATGCAAATTGGATAACTTACGATTGTCCCCCGGAGCGTGTACGGCGTTTTGTAGGATCAGTAAAAGATCTCACTTCCCGCCCGGCACTGTAAAGATTGCCAGACTTGCTTTTTTACTTATTTCAGAGCAATCTTTTTTCTCACCTCTTACCTCTCACCTCCCACATCTCAATTGCCAGAACTAGGTTTTTATTTTGAAAGAATTCGAACAGCACGTCTATATAGTAGGCGATTTGTTTTTGTTGACAAGGAAACAAAATCATGCTATGATATTATTGTTTCCACGGAAACAAAAGAGGGGGTGCTATTCAATGGACCTGGCCATGCAGATCGTAAATGCAATCATAAAAATTCAAGAAAACATATTTCCTGATGAATGGGAGGATATGTTTGAAGACGTTAATTTGTCAGAAGTTCATTGTATCGATCTGATTGGCACACTTGAATATCCGAATGTCACAAAAATGGCAAATGAGATGGATATGACACGAGGGGCTATCAGTAAAATCTGCAAAAGGCTGCTGAAAAAAGGGTTAGTCGAGAGTTACCGACGGCCGGACAATAACAAAGAAATTTATTATCGACTGACTGAGGAAGGGCAGCATATTTATAACGAACATAAAAAGCTGCACAGTAAAGCCAGACAGGATAAACTATCGGTGATAAATAATTATAGTGAACACGAACAAGCCATTATATTACGTTTTCTCAACGATATTAACCGCCTGTATCATAAGAAGCCGGCTGAAGAGAAAACTGTTACCTTCTAAGGGGACGCCCCGTATATATGAAATAACATTGAAAAACTCCCCATTAAATTCTTCGATTGCGGCATTTCATTATAATTCCTCTATGTCATGGTTTCAACAATCTTTCCGGGAACAGTCTTTCATGCACAAAGTATAGGGAGGTATGAAGATACGGAAATGGGGCCTTTATTGTATCTGATTTTAATAGCGTGTTTGGCTGCGTTTATTCAGGGGCTTACAGGGTTCGGGGTCGGAATTTTTACGATACTGTTTCTTCCTTATGTGTTTAGTTATCAAGCGTCTGTCGCTATTACCGCGTTCTGCGCAGTTGTGATGAGTTGTGTGCTTCTATTTAATACCCGAGAACATGTGGAAATAAAAAAAATTTTGCCGGTTGTTATCCCCATCGTGATTATACAGATTATCAGCACCTATTTTCTGTTTGTACTGGATGATGCTATGCTCACAATTATACTGGTTTTCATCCTGCTTTTTTTCGCAGGTTTGTTTTACATTTCCGAAAAAGGGTGGCAGATAAAAGCTTCTCTCCCCAACAGTATTTTGGCGGGCTGTGTAACCGGTGTATGCAATATGCTCGGTGTAAGTGGGCCTCCATTGGGGTATTATTATCACAGTATTTTCAAAGACAATATTCGCTACCTTGCCAATCTGCAGGCAACTCTGCTCATAACATTGACAGTACTTTTGGTTCAGCATATCATCCAAGGCAGTATGACATTGGAAGTATTTATATACTCTGCGATTGCCAGTGTGGTCTGTGTGGTATTCCTGTTAGGGGCTTTGAGAATATTTAAAAAGTTGGATAGAAACAGGCTTACAAAAATCATTATTGTTTTTCTGATTGTGATGGCTTTTCTAAAGTTTGCTGAATATTACTTGTAGTGGGAGGAAAATAATGCTTCCTTATATGATAGCCGAGGATAAAGCAGCTTTTAGCACAGCATTCGAATATATCGTTGGGGACTTTGCAGCGGAAGATCCGGTTAAGATGTCGGAAAACAGCGGAGCGGTCTTTGATCCGAAACAATCTATTATACGGATAAAAAGCCTTGGGCAAGTCTTGGATGTAAAATATCCGGAGGGTGACATAGTTTTCAAAGGCTCAAAATACATGCCTGCCTGGAACTGGAGATGGCTCATTCTCCACTATCTTGCCCGGGCGGATAATGCTCCCCTGGAAAATAAACTGATCTCATACCGGGAGTTAGAAAGCGGAAATGTTAATTATGCAGCTTTTTTGCGTAAAAGCATCGAGCCCCTAGTTAAGAATTTCGCACAGGAACCGGTAGAGCAAGTAAAAGCGGCATGTCTTAAACTGGACGCTTCTTTTGAAGAAGGTGCGGATGTCTGTGCGAAAATACCCCTTTTCCCCAGATTCCCCTTAATAATTAAGATCTGGTTGGGTGATGATGAAATCAGAGGTTCTGCTAATGTCCTGTTTGATATGAGTGCCAATCATTATCTGGACACAGAGGCTATTAATGAAGCGGGAATTATGGTCTCAAATTTTTTGATTGAGCAGTATAAGTTGATGTATAGAGAGTAGTTATTTTTTCAAATAACAGCGCACTGTTTCCTGTAAACTTCTGATCAACTGTTCCCTTAACCAGAAGGGTTCAAGCACCTCCACCGCATCACCCCAACTCATCAGCCAGGGGATCATCTCCTCTGCCCCAGCCAGCCGGTAGGTGACTTCGAGCCTCCCGTCGGGGAGTTCCCTCATTTGCTGGCTTTCATGAAAAAGGTTATGCCTGAAGCGCTCCGCCGGCCCGGCACAGACAATGAGGCGCACTGTTTCCAGCTCTCCGGACTCATCTTCGGTCCAGGTGCCCCAAATGTCTTGATAAGCCTCCTTTAGTGAAAAGCCGGGAGGCATGCGGTAAACGCTGTTTTCAATCACTGTAAGCTCCCTGATGTTCAACAGCAAAAACACACGCCTTTGCTTTCGCTGTGTACACAAACCGGTTAGATACCAGTTGTTAAGGCGGCACAACAGCCCATGGGGCTCCACCACCCGATCGGTGATAGCTCCGTCATAGGTGCGCAGATAGCTGATACGCACTCTTTTTCTCTCCTTGATCGCCCGCAGGATCTCCCGGATCATGGCTTCGCTTTTGCCAGGATCAGCGGGAAAAGCGCCTGACACATGGACGACATGTTCCAGTTCACTTAAAATGCCTGCAAAGGTGCACAAACCGGAAAGCGATTGGCGAAAGATGCTCTCCATAGCCGCTTCAATGCTGCTTTTCATCGCCCCTCGCAGTTGGGGGTACATGCCCAGCAGCATCATGGTGACATCTTTGTTGCCGGCCAGCAGATCACTCTTTTTGCCGGAAAAAATATAGAAAGTTTTCCGGCCACTTCTTTTACTGCAGATAGCTTTTTCGCCGGTAACAGCCTCATCTGTATCGTCTTCGGGCTGGTCTTCTTCTCCCGGCTCCGGTTTCTCTCCGTAGCACAAGGGATCAAACAAAAGATTCAATCGCCTGATATAACGATAGATGGTCCTTGCAGAAGGCTCCCGGTCGTTAATTTCCGCATAAGCCTCCTTTAGATCCTCAAGGGTGGCACCCCCTGAAGGTGTTTTCTCAATAACTGTCATCAGTATTTTTACCATCGTTTCCGGTTGAGTGCCTGTGCGGGGATAGTGAGCCAATGCAGATAACCCCCTTCTCTCGATTACACCCCTTATTGTATTGCATACGACGCAATGGGAAGAATATCCTTCCAAAAATACGTATTAATAACATGTAGAGCTGTACTTATAAAAAAACCACCCTAATTTCCATAGTAGGGTGGTAAAACAAAGTGTTTAGTCAAGCTTAAAAATTGCCTGTCCGAATCCCAAAAAGTCGGGTTCGAAAATTAATTCTAACCCTGTTGCATCTGTAGGAACCTCGAAGGCAATTTCTCCTCTCATTTTTCTCCCAGGCCCTAATTCACCGTCAAGACTCGGCTTGGAACTGTCAGCAATTGTTACGTTATAGTTATATCCTTTACTGTCAGCCATCTTAAACATCATCAAAGAACTGATAACTTCTGCTTCATCGCTCAAATTTTCTATTGTGCAGTCAACTATTTTATATACATGTCCGGCTGCAGGCTTTAAAAACTCACTACCCTGCGAATCATTAACAGAATTCACTGTGATTACGAGTTCGCCCATTTCGACTCTTTCTCCAATTTTGAATGTCTGCTGCTGTTTTGTCTCTGTCGGTTCTGTGGTTGCTTTTTTCGGTTCTGTTGTTTCACCGCAGCCGCATAAAACAATTGTAAACAAAAAGCAAAGAGCTAACAGCAAAGAAATTTTTTGGTGTTGCATGTATTGTCACCTCCTTTCTTTCTGCTTATCTCAATCTATTCTTCTTTATAAATCCCCAGTGCCGGGGATATCCGGCTTGTGGGCCGATATCCCCGCCCAGGATATGGTCGTATCCCGGTTTACCTGGGCACTAGGGAGAGGAGGCTGAGATAATACCTGATGCGATTCTCAAGTGATCACCTCCTTTTGGCAGTGATTTATAAACTGCTATTAATTCTGGCTTATGTGAGTTGAAGTCGAGTGGATGTTGTCTACTAGAGTAGGTTTTCGATTTAAGGCGGCGTAAAATGATGAAAGCGAATACATTCTTTCCAAAATGATAGCAAACTGCTGTGACAGCATAGTGTCACACAGGGAAGCAAGGGGACGTTCTTTTTGCTTCCTTTTTTTATCTTCTTTTGTAATACTTCAGTGGGGGGATACTGATCTATGGGTTGCAATACTTCCTCCAGGATGTTTCTCGACTAGAATCAGTTACATTGGGCGAGTCACTGTGGCGGCAGACCTATAGCATCCATAACTGCATTGCCCGCACAATCGAATGCAATAAGAGGTTTCTCAAATATCTTTTGCACTGCCCGCAGTTTAATTGCAGACATATGATCATTACGGTCAATGCATACGAAAGCCCAGCCCTGTAGTGTTTGATTTTATTAGATATATGGCTTTGCACAAAGGCCCAAAAATATCCAACAGGAACCGCCCTAAATGCATTATTGGAGCGGGGGATTGAATACCCCAGCACATCAATAATGCAATGTCCTGCTATTGGTTAGTGCAAATAATGCAAAGAAATGCTTTATAATGCAACATCAAAAGTGGATTAGGGTGACAGTTCTTCCCAGGAGTAATGGCTGAGAACAAGGTCAGGAGTGAGTGAGCTTTACAGTAGCAAAGCAACCTAACCGTCATAAAAGGAACTTTTTTAATATTGGTGAATATCTTTAGTTGATGGTATTATGTTTTTGAGGTGCTGTATCATGCAAAAAGAACCCGGATATGTTTCTCGTCTATATGTTATCATTGGCTGTCTTTTTGTAACCTGTTTGCTTATCTCCAACATGGTGGCAGGTAAGCTGATCACTGTACTGGGCACAGCCCTGCCTGCTGCTGTGATCCTGTTCCCGGTCACCTATATTTTCGGAGATGTTCTGACTGAGGTCTATGGCTTTAAGCGTTCGAGATTGATTATCTGGACAGGGTTTGCCTGCAATCTGCTTATGGCAGTGATCTTTATGCTGGTCATTGCTTTGCCCCATCCGGAGTTCTGGGGACATCAGGACGCATATGCCGTTGTCCTGGGGATGACTCCAAGGGTGGTTGTGGCTTCATTGGTAGGTTATTTTTTGGGTGAATTCACTAATTCCGCAGTTTTGTCCAAAATGAAGCTGCTTACCCGGGGGAAATGGCTATTCACCCGCACCATAGGATCAACCATTGTCGGTGAAGGGATCGATACAGTGGTCTTCATCACGATAGCTTTTGCAGGAACGGTTACCTCTTCTGTTTTGCTTTCTATGATCGCTGCCCAGTACATCTTTAAAGTTGTTTATGAAATATTGGTCACCCCTCTTACATATTTACTTGTGGGTTGGGTGAAGAAGAAAGAGGCAGTAGATGTATACGATTGGGGAGTGAAATATAACCCATTCAGCCTGGAAATTTAGGAAGCAGTAGGAAGCAGGGGGACGTTCTTTTTGCTTCCTTTTTTTATCCTCTTTTATAATACCTCTGCATTTATAACTGCATTATCCGCACTATCTAATGCAATATAGAGTTATTAAATCATTAGCATTGTCCGCAGCTTAATTGCAGGGATATCGTCATTGCGGCTCCCCAATACATTATCGGAGCAGGGGGCAAAACGCCCCTTGCACAACAATAATGCATTATAACTGCTGTTAGTGCATTATAATGCATAAAAATGCATTATAATGCAATATCAGTTTTCTTCTTAGTCCTTCATTAAACGCCTGTAGTAAGAGGATGATAGATAAAGGGCTGCCAGGGGATTATGGCCGGTTACCCTGTCCTTTACGGCGAGCACAGTCACAGGCCTTTGACAGTACTTGATGAAAAGGGTGTCATGGCCTACGCATAAACCCAGCATAATCGCCAAATCAACATTTTCAGCATTTAAAATCATGGCCTGTGAGATAGGGTTGCACATCGACTCCCATTTTTCCGGGCCGCCAACCTTTTCTTCGGGACGGACTCCGATTTCTTCTTTAGGAACGGCTCCAACTTTGCAACGCACAGATACCACTTCGAAACCATGACTTTCCAGGATCCGCGTCAATAGTCTTGCCTCATATTCCAGACCTGTGCAAAAAGCAATGCCGAGTTTGTGGTAATTGCATTTTTGCGCAAACATAATTATTTCCTCAATCCTGGGAAGCTTCGTTCTGATGCCTTGCGGTGTATTTTCATAGCACTCAGATTCTTGGACCGATGCCAATCTGGCAAATTCTAAATTCTCCTCTTTTTTATATTCCTCTAAGGCTTCATCGAGAAGCCCTGGCCATAACTTCATAGGACAGTAATCTGGGGCTTCGCTGAGCGGGTCATTCTTAGCCTGAATATCCGTTTTGCAAATGACCTTAGAACACTTGGAACACATAGAATGATTCGTTATAGTCATTAGCTCAAAACCTCCTTAAAATCTTACTTCTTTTTCCCCTTACCCCTGTGGTTTGTACGGTATTTTATTGCCTCAACTATTATAACAAATTAATAGTATACCACCCCTGCCAATTTAACATTAAATATAAAACCCGGTTCCCCTACGATGATACGAAGCACGGAAGCACGGGGACGTTCTTTTTGCTTCCTTTTTGTACAGTACGTTTCAAAGGATACTGGAAACTAATGAAGAATAAGTAATGGGAGCAATAAAATGAAAATGTGAATCTTGAACACTAATAAATTAGAGTGGGGGGTATAAATTGAAAATCAGCAGGCTTGATTACGTTAATATCAGAGAGATATGGCAGCAGGAAGCGGCTGATTTTACTACCTGGCTAGCTGATAATATTGATTACCTAAATGATAAGCTAGGGTTTAATTTGAATGTTCTGGAGACGGAAAAGAAAGTAGGCTCGTTCAATGTGGATATCTTTTGTGAGGATGAACACGGGAATTCGGTTATTATTGAAAATCAACTTGAAAGAACTGATCATAGCCACCTCGGCCAAATCCTTACTTATGCCGTAGGGGTTGATGCTAAAACTGTTATTTGGATTAGCCCCGAACCGCGCAGAGAACATGTTGAAGTGATCGAATGGCTGAATGAGGTTACACCTGTGGATATGAGCTGGTATATCTTGAAAATTGAGGCAGTAAGGATAGGTGATTTCCCCGTAGCCCCTTTGTTCAGCCTTATTGCAGGGCCGAGTCAGGAAGGAAAAGAGACAGGGATGGTAAAAAAGGATATGGCAGAACGTCATCTAAAACGCATTCAATTTTGGGAGGGGCTTCTTCCGGTGTTGAATGAGAAAACGAGTTTGTATCGAAACATTAGTCCATCTAGGGATAATTGGTTGGCAGCAGGTTCAGGAGTGAGTGGGGTTAATTACTCTATCGTAATCAGGATGAACAGCGCTGCAATTAGATTGGCAATTGCAAAAGATAAATCTAGGGAATTGAATAAGAGAATTTTTGATTATCTTTATGATAAAAAAGATGAAATTGAACAGGCAATCGGAGATGAAATCAATTGGCGGAGGATGGACAACCAAATTTCCAGTACAATCGAGTTTGACATAGATTGCTGTGGACTAAATGATGAGTCTACATGGGAAAAAGGTTACGAAGTAATAGCAGATACGTTGGTTAAGTGGGAAGATACTTTTAGGCCGTACTTAAATGAAATACGGAAAAATTATAGGACTTTCGAAATTATACAGCAGTAGTAGGGGAACCTTGCCCATGAAGTACAGCGCAAAGGATTATCTTTATTAGGTAGTGTTTATAAGAATCCTGCTCATTTTTTTACTGTGATCGATAAATACCGGAGACACAAAGACGACAAATCTCTTCATCTCTAACCATTTGCATGCTTTTTCTGCGTGGAATATGAAATGTTTCCACGTTACCATCTTTACCACCTTGTGCCATACAAAAGGTTCCCAGACAGTGTGCATGTGATGCTATGCTGTCACAGAGGTATGCTATCATTTTTGGAAGCACGGGGACGTTCTTTTTGCTTCCCTAGTTTTTTATCCTCTTTTCTCTTTTGTAATCCTCAACCTTTCCTCCCATATTTTCGTTAAGGTTTTCCGGAATTACGGTAGTTTTATCCGTAATCCTGTATAAATGTGTTGCTGGTATTAGCATTTAGTCAACTTTCTTTCCCGGAAATATTGGCACGGTTTTTGCAACTATGTATTTGCAAAAGAAAATAACCGGCACAAGCCGGGAAGGAGGTTGAGTAAAATGGCAGTGGCACTGAAGAATATGGAGAGAAGGGCTTGGGAGAAAGAGAAACGTTTGACCTTGGTTGAGGCTAAAAAAAGCGAAATGAAAGTGGAGTACGAATTCCCCTACGATGATATGTACCAGCTCTACAACTGCATCATGGAAGAAATGAAAAAAAGCTAAGTGAGGTTGAAAAGATGAATAGAATCTTTCGACCAGGATAACCGCCGGTTGACGAATGGCCGGCGGTTATCTGTGTGCGCCCGGCATGGGCTCTGTCTATAGGGTGAAAGTCCCGAACGATGAAGGTAGCAGTAGTCGTAGCTTAAGATAAGGGTGTCCATCCGAAGCAAAGGGACGTTCTTTTTTGCTTCTGCGCACCAGTGACCTTATTTAATAATTAACAGCCCGTCAATATTTTGCATAAATGGAAGGGATATCTATGACTTGCGTCTAATTAATAGAAACAATGGTAAATTAGCCCGCTCTTTCATTATTACTTGTTAGCCGGTTACGATCGCGTAGCACTGATGTGCTATGAGAAGGATGCTGATATGTGTCATCGGCACGTTATCAGATACTACTTAATAAAAAACATCCTAATAGGGAGCATGGATTTATATACCGGAGAAAAAGCGAATCTACATTGTCGTAAAAACCTATCCGACAATTTCAAAAGAGTATTCTGAGCTTGTTTGCACGGCAGGCATTCTTGAGGACGGTTCTTGGATTCGCCTATATCCGGTACCATTTAGGAAATTAGACTTTGACCGGAAATACCCAAAGTATACTTGGATAGAAGTTGAAGTTGTGCGCAATACGGCTGATTTTCGTCCTGAAACATACCGCCCAGACCTGTCTACGCTATCAGTTGAGAAAAAGCCACCCAAAGTTGATTGGAATGAGCGACGCAGGATTATTTTTAAAAACAAAAAGATATATACAAACCTACAGGAATTAATTGATAAGGCGAAGTCGGATGGAACATCTCTTGCTGTATTCAAACCGACAAAAGTCCTGGACTTTATCAGCGAACCTGTAGAACGCGACTGGGATCCAAACAAACTTGCAATCTTGAAAGGTTTGTCGAGACAGTTAAATTTGTTCCAAACACCTGAGGAAATAGCGGAAGAATTTAAGGTTGTTCCAAAAGTACCCTATAAATTTTCGTACAAGTTTGAGGACAACTCCGGCAAACAGTCTACAATTATGATTGAGGATTGGGAAATCGGCATGTTGTACTTCAATTGTTTAAATCGAGAAAACGGTGACGAAAAAAGGGCTATCCATAAGGTCAAAGAAAAATACTTTGATTATTTTATTAAAAGAGATCTCCACTTTTTCCTTGGTACGACCAAGCGGTTCCATAATGTTTCACCTAACCCTTTCATCATTATAGGTACGTTTTACCCACCGATGCCACCACCAACTCAGCAGTTGAGCCTATTTTGATTTTTATAAAATAGCCCCTCCCTGGAAATTGTAATTGACGAAGTAGGTTGTTACCTCTTAGTATTTAATTAGAAGTTGATAAATAAAATAGGGAGATATGATAGGATGAGCGAGATTAACCATCAGCCGACATACAAGCGTCAACGCTTTCTACTGGCTTTTATTCGTCAATTACATGATGGTGTTACCGCTACTGACTTACAAAAGCTAGTGTTCTTATATACAATGAAAGAAGGCTCTGACTTTTACGAGTTTATTCCATATAAATTTGGCCCGTACTCATTTCAGCTTGCAGAGGATGTAAATATTCTCCGTAGAGATGGTTATTTGTTTATAGAAAGCAGACCAGGAGGCACGAAAATTCAGGCAATCGGCGAATACCCGCAAGAATCTGCATTTAGCATTGCATCCGAAAGAGGCATCAACCTTATTCGCAAAACATATCGCGAATATCCTTACTACGCCATTAACAGTGAAATAACCGATCGTCTTTTTCACGGTAATGAAGCGGAATGCATTAAGAAGGAAAAGAAAAACTATACCAAGTCCGGGCAAGTCTTATTTACCATAGGTTATGAAGGTAAAAGCATCGAGGGGTTTATTAACACCTTAATTCAGAACGATGTTCGTCTGTTATGCGATGTCCGGAAAAATCCGGTCAGCCGAAAATTTGGCTTTTCTAAAAGAAAACTCGTACATATAACAGAGACTGTTGGCATAGGATGCGTCCACATGCCTGACCTTGGTATTGAATCCCACAAGCGCAGTTCACTTGAAACGGTGGATGACTACAAGTGCTTATTTAGAGGATACGCTAAAACACTCCTGAACTTAAAGCCACAGCTTGAGCGGCTGTATTCCCTGTTGAATGAGCATGATCGCATAGCCCTGATGTGCTATGAGAAGGATGCTGATATGTGTCATCGGCACGTTATCAGAGACTACTTAACAAAGAGACATCCTATAAGGAGCGTAGATTTGTGATACAGGAGATACTAGATTGCCCTGCCGTGTTTGCTGACTTTCTCCTCAATATTGCTCCAATCAGATTCAAGGTGATTCTTCACCGTGCTGTAAAGATCGTACACAACCTCGCTGTCAATAGGATTTAACTCTCCGCTGCGTCTTTTTTGTTTTCGCAACACATATATTGCATCTATCCGCGAGTAGATTGGATCTACTTCATATGAAACATCATAAGTTTCTGTAACAATAAAAAACAAACAATAAGGATTTCCCATTTTAACTTTTTCGGCTGTGGCAATAGAACCATCTAACATAGTCTTATCAAGGTATGTCTTACATTCCATTGATACAACAGGAACAGAGATGTTAATAGTCTCATCTTGAATAGTCAGTTCTATATTTTTATAGATTGCAAAATCCTGTTCTTTCTGGTTCACTTTTATAAATGGACACATAAGGGGGAATGGGATCACCCAGGGCAGGCTGTTGCGAAAACACTTACTGACATTACTTCTTACACCGATTATGTGAAGAAATTGGAAGCCCTCTTTATCGATGACGATTCCGCAGGTGTTATCGAAGAAGAAGAAATTGTGTATGATCCCTATACCGAGGATGATTTCCTTAGTGAAGTTTTCATGGATGCCGAACGTTACAATACATTGGTTGACCTCGTAAAAACTAAGAAAAATATCATACTGCAGGGTCCGCCTGGTGTCGGCAAGACTTTCGCTGCGAAAAGGCTTGCTTTTTCGATGATGGGTGAAAAGGATACCAGCCGGGTTATGATGGTTCAGTTTCATCAAAGTTATAGTTATGAAGATTTTATTATGGGGCTTCCGTCCGTCTAAAGACGGGTTTGAGCTTACCCCTGGGCCTTTTTATCAGTTTTGCAAGAAAGCCCAGGATGATGATGAGAGAGATTACTTCTTTATCATCGATGAGATCAATCGCGGCAATTTAAGCAAAATATTTGGCGAATTGTTGTGCTCATAGAAAAAGATAAGCGTGGAGAAAAACTGCGCCTGCTCTATTCTAATGAGTTATTTTCTGTTCCCCCAAATGTTTATCTGATCGGCATGATGAATACAGCAGACCGCAGCATAGCCGGAAATGAAAACAGACATCACTCTTCAGTATAAGGGCAAAACCCTGATCATTGATACCAAATATTACAGTAAAACTATGCAGGTGCACGGTCTTTACAACACCCGCACCCTCCATTCCCACAATATGTACCAAATCTTTACCTATGTAAAAAACATGGATACAGCAAATTCAGGCAGCGTCAGCGGTGTCTTGCTTTATGCCAAAACTGATGAGGAAATCGTCCCGGATAACGAGTATATAATGAGCGGCAACCGCATATGCGTAAAAACCTTAGATTTGAATACTGAATTTACTAATATTGATGAGCAGCTCAACGCTTTGGCGGAAGGGATGCTGCTTTAATAAACATAGCCTTGCTTCATCCTTTCAAAGATTTCGGTGCCAGGCTTGCTTTTATAAACCCGGAACTTCAGCTTCCGGGCATTTTTATTTTAGTTCAGTGATAAATATATGAGGGTCAATGGGAGAGATTAATTTGATGTCGTTACCGTGTTTGATTTTTATCCGGTCAAGAGAAAGCGCATAGCCTCCTGATGGGTCTTTAGTGCATTTGACACTTCGTATTTTGCTGTAGGGAATCCCAGCAGACAATACCCAGCCAGAGGTCTTTTTTGGATGGGAAGTACATTTCAGTAACCCCTCTTCTCCCAGGTGAGGACTTCACATGACATATTATACCATTGCAAATACACATACCTTTAGACTCTGCGTCATATGTCCAGCATGCCCGTGATATAAGCCCTGCGCTAAAAGCAAAGTACTAAAGATGATCTTATAAGAGAAAATACAGAAAGCATGAATGAACACATTAAAGAAATGGGGGCGGAAGCATTTAAAGACATCGAAAAGGACATAAGAAAGATGTTCAAGAAAGCTTTTAAAGGAAATAAAAATATGAGGTTTAAGTAATAATGCCGATAGATGTTGGAGATTTTATTGCTCTTATTGCACTGGTATTAGGGATTTACTCTACATTCAAGTCGATAAAATTAAACAAATTACAGGAAGAGGTTATGTTACTTGAAAAAGATCTCAATAAATTATTGCTGGAAAAAGAAATGACTGAAACTACTCTTAATCTTAAAGCAGACCTATTAGCAAATGTAATAAAGCTTGGAAATGGAAGGGAAAAGTTGAAGATCTATAATAAAGGAAAAGGAACGGCAAAAAATATTAGATTTGAAGTAATTGAGGGTTCAAATATGATGATACAAAGCATTGAAATATTTCCCTTAGAAGTACTTGAACCTTTTCAATCTGTTGAGTTATTAATGCTTGCATCTATTGAAGCTGCAAAAAAGATAAAAATTAGGCTAACCTGGGACGATGATTCTGGGAAGGATCATTCAAAGGAACTAGTGGTTACCCGATAAAGTGTGCGCTACTATGCGATGATCTCAATTTAAACAATTTTATAAATATGATGATATATTGCAAGAAAGAAAAAATCAGAGAGAAAAGATGTATAAAGAAGCTTGAGAAGATTTTTCCACAGGCACCGGTGGGAAATTATTAAGTTTGTCTCATTAACCAATCGCGCATTCTGTAAGCTCTAACCGTTAAAAAATCAACAGGTGGCTATGATGAACGCTCTGGTCTATCATAGCCGAAATCACATCAAAATATCTCCAACAGAAGGATCTTGCACCACAAAAACTGAATATAACACCTTAAAAGCAAAATTTCCCTGTAAGAGAGTTTGTGATATCTGTATTAATGTTATGCTGAGGTGTAAAAATTGCCGAATGCGATAACCGGTATTAATGACCACCTACATCCGTACCTAGAAAAAGCCATGCAGCGGGCGGATAGGATCCGGCTTATTGTGGCTTTTGTCATGGAATCCGGGGTGAAGCTCCTTGTTCCCCAGTTGAAGCTGGCTGCGGAACGCGGTGCACGCATCCAGCTGTTAACAGGGCGCTATTTGTCTGTGACAGAACCCTCTGCAATTTATTATTTGTATGATCACTTAGGAGATGCTATTGATATACGCTTTTACAATGAAACAGTGAGATCCTTTCATCCGAAGTCTTATATATTTGACTACGGCACAGAGGGAGAGGTTTTTGTCGGTTCGTCGAATATATCTCTTTCTGCATTGACTACAGGGGTAGAGTGGAACTACCGTTTTTTAAAGAGCGAGCACCCCGATGACTATCAGCGTTTTTCCGATACATTTAATAAACTGTTTGAGTATTACTCTGAACCTGTTACCCAGGAAGTCCTGAAGGAATATTCCGATAAGTGGATAAAGCCGCAGTTCGTGCGGGCTGAGGAAAAAGCAGCACCGGCAGTACAACTGCCTAAGCCGGAACCCCGCGGTGCACAGATTGAAGCTTTGTATTACTTAAAAGAAGCAAGGCTTGAGGGAGTCAGCAAGGGGGTAGTTGTTGCCGCTACCGGAGTGGGCAAAACCCATTTGGCTGCATTTGATGCTATGAGGTTTAAGCGGGTGCTTTTTATTGCTCACCGTGATGAAATAGTGAAGCAAGCCCATGATGTTTTTCAGACCCTGCGCCCTGAAGCCGAACTCGGTTTTTATACCGGGGAGCAAAAGGATATGGGGGCAGATATTTATTTTAGCACGGTGCAGACACTGTCGAGGAGTGAACACCTGCAAAGATTTTCCCCGGACTACTTTGACTACATCATCGTTGACGAATTTCACCATGCTGCAGCAGAAAGCTACCGAACTATAATTGAATACTTTAAGCCCGCATTTCTTTTAGGTTTGACCGCCACACCATTCCGTATGGATAACAAAGACATATTTGCTCTTTGCGATGATAATGTTATCTAATGAGATAACATTGAAGCAGTCTATTGAGCGGGATCTGCTGGTGCCTTTTCGCTATTATGCTGTTTATGACCCTACAGATTACGATCAGGTAAAGGTGGCAAACGGCAGATATGTTGTGGAAGACCTGGAGCGGCAGTTGTCTTACAAAGAAAGAGCGGATTTAATTTTGAATAACTACCGCAAACTGGCCGGAGAGCGCACACTGGGGTTCTGTGTATCCATTAAACATGCTGAGTATATGGCCGAGTACTTTGTTAAGCAGGGGGTAAATGCGGCTGCTGTTCACAGCGGCACACCGGGCAGCCCTCACACGTTGGACAGGCACAGTGCAGTTGAAGCGCTGGAGAAAGGCGAGCTTAAAGTTATATTTGCTGTGGACATATTCAATGAGGGTGTTGACATACCTTCTGTTGATACTGTGATGTTCCTGCGGCCCACAGAGTCCTATGTGATCTTTCTGCAGCAGTTGGGACGCGGCCTGCGTAAATATGCGGGTAAAGATTATCTTACAGTGATAGACTTTATCGGAAACTATAAGAGAGCGCATTATATACCCCTTCTTCTTGCCGGTGAAAACCCATGGACATCGAAAACACCTGTTTCTCGCCGCTTAGAAGACTATGATTATCCGGAAGGGTGTATGGTCAACTTCGATTTCCGCATTATTGACCTTTTCAAAGAGTTGGCTGAACGTGATCCTTTGCCGGTCAGAATGAGGGATACCTACTGGCGGCTCAAACAGTCTTTAGGGAGAAGGCCTACCCGCTTAGACATGTATGAAGGGAGCGATATCCCCTTTAGGGAATATTTAAAAGAAGGTTGGTTGAGGTTTTTGGAATCTGTAGAAGAACTAGACCCTGAGGAGGAAGCCTGGCTGGATACTCCAGCGGAGGAATTCCTCAAAGAGGTAGAGCAGACAAGGTTCACTAAGGCTTATAAACTGCCCACCATCAGAGCTTTCCTGCGCCAGGGGACTATAAGGGGGCGTGTGATCCTGAGGGAAATCGGCGAAGAGATGATGAGCTTTTACCGTGACTATCCACTTCACCAGAAAGACCTGAATAACCGCAGCAACCGGAATTGGAGAAAATGGGGAGTTGATGAATTTGCCCGCTTGGCGAAGGATAATCCCGTGAGATTTTTGAGCAGGGGCAGATTTTTCCACTATGACGAGATCAACAAGGTTATGTACCTTGACTCTGAAGTTGAGCCGTTTCTTTCCCCAAAACTGGCTTCCCATGTGGAAGATATTCTAAAATACAGAGAAACGGACTATTTCCGTAGGCGATATAAAGAATGAGATAAAGGGTGATCTTTTTGTCCCGCTGTATATTTTGCAACATACCATCAGAGCAGATAATAGCGGAGAACGATTTGGCTGTTGCTTTATATGACAAATACCCGGTAAACCGCGGGCATGTACTGGTGGTTCCCAAACGGCATGTGGAAACCTATTTTGAGGCAACATTGGAGGAAATGGATGCCATCACTAGGTTAATAATTGAAGTGAAAGGCAAGCTGGATCAGCAGTTTCACCCTGACGGCTACAACATCGGGGTGAATGTGGGTAGTGCCGCAGGGCAGACCATTTTTCACCTGCATGTCCATGTGATCCCCCGTTACTCAGGGGATGTGCCTGACCCCAGAGGCGGTATCAGGAGAATCAAAAAGAGCTTAGTGCCCTATCTGGAGGAGGGGGAGGAGTGAAAAAGATCTACAATAAGCTGGTAAGGGATAGGATACCGGAAATCATCGAGTGCTCAGGAAAAAAAGCTGCTA
>LFRM01271066.1_pt3 | contig 19928 bp, 21 predicted proteins | sample 618341 | NCBI WGS metagenome assembly LFRM01 (sample SAMN03654438, study PRJNA283298) | anaerobic digester metagenome | isolation source: pool of bioreactors CSTR01a, CSTR02a, and CSTR03a thermophilic anaerobic... | place: Denmark: Kgs. Lyngby | collected 2014-05-21 | reverse complement strand
AAGCCATTCGTATATTTTTAACGGCTCTCCCGGAGTGGGAAAGATGACTGCTGCTAACTGGTTTGTTGCCGCGATTTTGTGCGAAAGGCCTGACGATTATGTCCCCTGTGGTGCCTGCAGGTCCTGCAGGACAATTGCCAGGGGGAATTACCCCTATTTGAGGTTCGCGGCACCTGAAAAGAGCGCAATTAAGATAAATCAAATCCGGGATATCCATGATTTCCTGAAATATAAGGTTGAACAATCGGTCTACCGGTTCATAATTATTGATGAAGCCCATACCATGACTCCCGAGGCAGCCAACAGCCTGCTTAAAATACTGGAGGAACCTCCAAAGCGGACAACGTTTATCCTGCTGGTGGACAATTTGAGCAGGGTTTTTCCCACAATAATTTCCAGGTGCCAGGTTGTAAATTTCACCGGGCTGTCTAAAGAGACCATATCGGAAATACTGCGGGAGCGGGGTTATGAGGAAGAAAAAATTGCTGCGGTGCTGCCTGTTTCACAGGGCAGCGCGGGACGAGCTCTTGAGCTTATTGAGGATGAAAGCCTTCAGGAAAACAGGGGTAAAATAATTTCCTTCCTGCTGGACCTTCCTGTTACTTCAGACAGGGCACTGGAATTTGCCCAGGAGTGCTCTGACTTGGATATATCCTTATCTTTGGGCATTATTATTTCATGTTTCCGGGATTTTCTTGTTCTAGGCAGAGGTGAAAAAAGCCAGATTATTAATCCGGAACTGGTGAACAGAAGTTTGAAATTTACCAAAAACGAAATCTATAAAAGTATCGAAAGAATTATGGAGGCACAGCAGGCTGCCGGGCAAAATGCCAATAAACAGCTTGTACTGGAAAACTTATTTTTGGAGTTGAATGGGTTAGCCTCTTAAGGGGGTAGATTAAGATATGGTAAAAGTAGTTGGTGTAAGGTTTAAGGATGTTGGCAAGATATATTACTTCACCTACGGAGAATTGGAACTGACCGTAGGTGACAAAGTTATTGTAGAAACAGTAAGGGGCCTTGAATACGGGGAAGTTGTTGTGGGGCCCAAAGAAGTCGCTGAAAGCCAAATGGGGGAATCCATTCGCAGCGTAATTCGAAAAGCTGACGAAAAAGACATGGAACGAGTAAAACAGAACAAAGAGGACGAGAAAAGAGCTTACGAAATATGCTTGCAGAAGATTGAAGAGCATAACCTGCCGATGAAACTGGTGGATGTAGAGTACAACTTTGATGTGAGCAAAATAATTTTTTATTTTACTGCAGACGGGAGAGTGGATTTTAGGCAGTTGGTGAAGGATTTAGCTGCTGTTTTCCGTACCCGCATTGAGCTGAGGCAGATAGGGGTTCGGGACGAAGCCAAGATGCTGGGAGGAATAGGCTGCTGTGGGCGTGTATTATGCTGTACAAGTTTTTTAGGGGATTTTGACCCGGTATCCATTCGCATGGCCAAAGACCAGAAGCTGTCCTTAAATCCAGGTAAGATTTCCGGGGTTTGCGGGCGTTTGATGTGCTGTCTGCGATTTGAAAATGACTGCTATGACTGTAAGAAATCAAATTATTCTTATACCCCGGAGGAGGAGGGGGAAGTCACCGCAGTACCAGTGGATGATTCAAACGAGATCGTTCATGTGGCACTGGACAGCGAGGATGTAGAGGATTTTTCATTTGAAGAAGTTTCTGAAGGGGAGATTACCAATGAAGACAACGGAGGCTCTGATCAGGCTTGAAGCCAAATTGCAAAAACTCCTTGAGGAGCTTCAGGATGTAAAGATGCACGTTTATGCCCTGGAAGAAGAAAACCAGCTGCTTAGAGCAAAATTCCTGTGCCGGGACAATTTTGAAGGCCGTGATACTCTGGTAAAACTTTACGAGGAAGGCTTCCATATCTGTCCCATGCATTTTGGTGACCGGAGGGATGATGGCGACTGCCTTTTTTGTCATTCCTTTTTAAATAAGAGGGCAGCGGGCGATGAGTGAATTGCTTCTTGAAGGTGAATACCTGGAGGATCTGCAGAGAAACGGCCTGAGAATTATTCAGTCCAGTGATGGGTATCGTTTTACTGCAGATTCTGTTATTCTAGCGCACTTTGCGGCTGACTCTCCATTGACAGGGACTGTTGTTGATTTGGGGACCGGAAACGGGGTTGTTCTTCTTCTTCTCAGTGCTCTTTGCCCCCAGACAAAGCTGGTGGGGGTGGAGATTCAGGAAAAAGCCGCAGATATGGCAAGGCGCAGCGTTCTAATAAATGGTCTCCAATCTTCCATTGAAATTATTCAGGGAGACCTGCGGGATATTTCAATTTTTATCAGACCGGACTCTGTAGAAGCGGTCGTTTCCAACCCCCCTTTTATTCCCCTTGGTGCAGGGCCGGTGAACCGCAGCAGGGAAATTGCCCTTGCCAGGCAGGAACTGGCCTGTACACTGGAAGATGTGTTTGTGTCTGCAAACCGTATCCTGAAAGGCAGGGGTAAATTCTTTCTCGTTCACAAACCGGAGAGGCTGACAGATATCTGCTGCCTTGGCCGGAAATACGTTTTGGAACCCAGGAGGATGAGGCTGGTTTTGCCTCGGCCTGACGGTGCCCCGAATATGGTGCTGGTGGAATTTGTCAAACAGGCTCTCCCGGGCCTTAAAGTTATGCCCCCATTAATTTTAGCAGACAAGGATGGCAACCCTTCTCCTGAAATTAAGACCATGTATGGAGCTGAGAAGTAATGGCCGGAACATTGTTTATTTGTGCAACACCGATAGGCAATTTGCAGGATATAACTCTGCGTGTGCTGGAGGTCCTTAAAGATGTTGATGTAATTGCTGCTGAAGATACAAGGACTACAGCGAAACTCCTCAATCATTACGGCATAAAAACACCCTGTATCAGTTATCACCGGCACAATGAAAAGGCCAGGAGCGAATTTTTAATAGCCCGGCTTTTGGAGGGGGAAAACGTTGCCCTTGTTTCTGATGCCGGGACGCCGGGGATTTCTGACCCCGGCAGTATTGTTATTGCCGCAGCCATTGAGGCAGGAATAAACGTTGTATCCCTTCCCGGCCCTACTGCCTGCATTGCCGCCCTCGTAGCCTCGGGTTTGCCAAGTGACCGGTTTGTATTTGAAGGTTTTTTGCCCCGTAACAGGAAGCAGCGGCGGGAGAGGTTGGAAGACCTGGCCAGTGACCCCAGAACTCTCGTTTTCTATGAGGCCCCCCACCGGCTGCAGGAAAGCCTGGAAGATTTCCTTTCAGTTTTAGGAGATAGGAGAATGGTGATAATCCGTGAATTGACTAAAAAATTTGAAGAAATTGTCCGGGGGAACATTTCAGAACTGACGGCACAAACTACCCACCATGAAGCCAGGGGTGAATACGTTCTCGTTGTTGAAGGGTACACCGGACTTCCAATAGGGGAAGACAAAAATGATTGGAAATACCTCAGTGTTCAGGAACATATGGAAAAATTAATGGACCAGGGGTACAGTAAAAAAGATGCTGTTAAGGTAGTGGCTCAGATGAGGGGTCTTCCCCGCAGGGAAGTATACAAATATGTGGAAGAGTTGTTTGACTAATCTAATAGGTCTATGGATAAACTTTGTGTAAGTTTATCCATAGACCAGAAATAAGAGTTAGCTGGCTGCGTTGGCCATGGCGATGGCACATTCGCGGCAGACGATTTTCCCTTTATAGTGCTGAACATCTTCAGCATTGCCGCAGAAGACACAAGCCGGCTCGTACTTCTTTAAGATAATAGATTCACGGTCAACATAAATTTCCAGGGCGTCTTTTTCTTCTATGCCCAAAGTGCGTCTGAGTTCTATGGGAATAACAACCCTTCCTAACTCGTCCACTTTGCGCACGATCCCCGTAGACTTAAGCATGTAAGCTCCCCCTCCCTACAAATTTCGACAAAATAAAACATTTCAACCTAAATGGTACCAGGCTTTCCATTAATAGTCAACCCTTTTTTTCCAAATGTTGCATTTTGGGCAAAAAAAATAGTCGCTCACTTGGGTATAATAATAAATGACTTAACAAGTTACCTGAACAGTGTGGCGGCTGAAATGATTTGTTGTTTACATATTTAGCCATTATATCAAAAACTTGAACTGGAAAGAATGTTTGTATATAATCGAACCTAAAGTAAAAGATATTTCCGTAAAAACGATGAAGGAAAAGAGTAACCTCTTGATGCTGTTTCCAGAGAGCGGGCATTAGCTGGGAAGCCCGTACAGCCAGGGGTGAACATGGTTCCGGAGTTGTTTCGCCCAAAGCCGGGTAATCCCGGTAAGTAAGCGGTGCCGGTGGGCCCGTTAGCGTCTTGTGCTGGATGCACTCTGAGATGCTGTTTTATGTGACAGCAAAAAGGGTGGTAACGCGTGAGTTTACTTTCGCCCCTTGCCTGCTAGGTTAGGGGCGTTTGTGTATTAAGAAAAAGGGAGGTCCGTTGATGGAAAGGAACGAAAAAAAGACTTATTACATTACTACGCCAATTTACTATCCCAGCGATAATTTGCATATTGGACATGCCTACTGCACTGTGGCTGCTGACAGTATGGCAAGATATAAGAGGCTGCGGGGGTATGATGTATGGTTTCTTACAGGGTCAGATGAGCACGGCCAGAAAATAGAGAGAAGGGCGAAGGCTGCCGGTAAACCGCCCCAGGAATTTGTTGATGGTATCGTTGACGGTTTTATCAACCTGTGGGAGAAGCTCCAGATTTCCAACGATGATTTTATCCGCACTACTGATGAGCGCCACGTAAAGGTAGTCCAGCAGATACTGGAGCGGATTTATGAAAAAGGTGACATTTACAAGGCTGAATATGAAGGGCTCTACTGCACCCCCTGTGAGGCTTTTTGGACGGAGCGGCAGGTGAAGGATGGCTGCTGCCCCGATTGCGAACGTCCTGTAGAGCTTGTAAAGGAAGAGAGCTATTTTTTCAAGATGAGCAAGTATGCCCAGAAAATTCTCGATCATATTGAGAGTCACCCTGACTTTATCCAGCCGGTTTCACGGCGCAACGAAATGGTGAGCTTTATTAAGAGCGGTTTAGAGGATTTGTGCATCTCCCGGACTACTTTTGATTGGGGGATACCGGTTACCTTTGACAAAAAGCACGTGGTTTATGTGTGGTTTGATGCCCTGACTAACTATATATCCGCTTTAGGCTACGGTACCGACAATGATGAAAAGTTTAAAAAGTACTGGCCTGCGGATATGCACCTTGTTGGAAAGGATATTGTGCGTTTCCACACGGTAATCTGGCCGGCAATTCTCCTGGCAGCAGAAATTGAACTTCCAAAGCAGATATTCGGTCATGGTTGGTTGATGCTTGCTGAAGGAAAGATGTCCAAGTCTAAAGGCAACGTAGTTGACCCTCTGGTGCTCATAGATAAATACGGGGTAGATGCAGTAAGGTACTACCTGGTGCGTGAAGTGGCTACCGGTTTGGATGCCCATTATTCGGAAGACTCTCTGATAGACCGGATAAACACTGACCTAGCCAATGACTTCGGCAATCTGCTGTCACGTACCACTGCCATGATCAACAAGTTTTATGGCGGTGTTATCCCCGCTCCCGCCGGTTATGCTCCTGAAGATAAGGAGTTGATCAGCCTGGCTGAAACAACAGTTAAGAACTTTGAATCCCTGATGGATAAGTTTGAGTTGAGCAGTGCGGCGGCTGAAATATTTAAACTGGTTAACGCCACAAATAAGTATATTGAAAACACATCTCCCTGGGCACTGGCAAAAGATGAAGGGAAAAAAGACCGGTTGGCTACAGTGCTTTATACTATGGCGGAAGCCTTGAGAATTTGTACAGTGCTGTGTTCTCCTTTTATGCCGGGACTCCCCAAAAAAGTCTGGGATCAGCTTGGCATAACGGGCAATCCTGATGCCCATCTCTGGGACAGTACACATAAATGGGGCGGTCTTCCCTCAGGTGTCACTATCAATAGGGGAGAACCGATTTTCCCCCGTATAGAAATCAAGGATGACCCCGAAGAAACAGGGAAGGAGCTGTCCCAGGCTTACAATGAAATGATGCAGAAACAGGCAGCAGAAGACGCTGCTAAACAACCGGCACCTTTAGAACTGGAGGACCAAATCAGTATTGATGATTTCTTCAAGGCTGACCTCAGGGTTGCCCAGGTCCTTTCGGCAGAAAAGGTTGCGGGTGCTGACAAACTGATTAAGCTGGAGCTGGACCTGGGGGCAGAGAAGAGGACTGTTGTAGCCGGGATTGCCCGGTACTATGCTCCTGAAGCCTTAATAGGGAAAAAAGTAGTAATGGTGGCTAACCTAAAGCCGGCCAAACTAAGAGGTATCCTTTCTGAAGGGATGATACTGGCTGCCTCCGGTGATGATAATTTGGGAATCCTTACCGTAGATAAAGATATACCTGTGGGGACCAGGGTGAAATAAATGGAACTATTTGATACCCATGCACACCTGGATTTTCCCGACTATGCAGAGGACTTCGAGGAAGTGCTGTACCGCTGCAGGGAAAACCAGGTGGTATACGTTGTTAATGTTGGGATCGATATAGACACTTCTCGTAAAAGTGTATCCATGGCACGGAATAATAGTGGTATTTATGCCAGCGTGGGGGTTCACCCTCATGATGTGGATGGCTTTGATGAACGGCACTTGCGGGCACTGCATTTGTTGGCAGCAGACGAAAAGGTTGTTGCCCTGGGGGAGATCGGTTTGGACTATTACAGGGACCTAACACCCAGGGAGAAACAGAAAAATGCCTTTCGCAGGCAGATTGCCCTGGCCAGGGAGTTAGGGCTGCCCGTTATTATCCATAATCGTGATGCCCACAAAGATGTGCTCCAAATCATTCAAGAAGAAAACGTCCGGGATACAGGAGGTATCATGCACTGTTTTTCGGGAGACTGGGCTATGGCTAAAAAATGCCTGGATAACAACCTCTTGATTGCCGTGGGAGGAACCGTTACTTTCAAAAATGCGAAAGATGTACAGGACGTTGCCCGGAGAATTCCTTTGGACAGTCTCTTGCTGGAAACGGATAGTCCGTTTTTGAGTCCGGAGCCCAGGCGGGGAAAAAGAAATGAGCCGGGCAATGTTCGCCTTGTGGCGGAGTGTGTGGCAGGGCTGAAAAAGGTATCTGTGGAAGAGGTCGCTTACTGGACCACCTACAATGCTATTAAGCTTTTCAAAATATAATTTTTTCTCAGGAGGGCAGCCGGTGTGGTTGTCCTTTTTTTTTTCAGGCCGTCCCCCGAAGGGGGGATTTTCTTTCGCCTGCTTCCCCCCTTATGTCCAATCCCGGTCATAAATGTGGATAACCCTGCATAAGCATGTACGGGTGATGGGTTTGGACAATCGTAAAATCATTAACCTCCTGTCGAATAAGATGTTGTTAATAGGTATGATAACGGCTGCCGCTGTCCTCCTGGTTGGCTGGTTTGTTTTTTCTGCCAAAAACGTTACTTTAATTGTGGACGGGAAGCCTCTCAGTATTGTGGTGCACAGCAGCACTGTTGAAGAAGTATTGGGTGAAACAGGTATTAAGGTTGGACCTGAAGATGAGGTAAGGCCCTCTGAAACAAGTAAAGTATACGATAACTCTGTTATCGTTGTTGCCAGAAAACAAAAGGTGGAAATTTACGACGGGACAGAAAAAAAGGAAACCTTTATGACAATGCGTTCAGTACCTGCAATCCTATCGGCCCTGGGTATTACTTTAGGTAAAGATGATGAAGTTGAGGCCAACTTAAATCCCAAAGCCGGGGAAATACCCTCAATTCATATTACCCGGCGCAGTGTGATTCTGATTAAAGAAACAGAGGAAATTGCCTTTTCCGTAAAGCGGGAACCTGATGACAGTCTTCTGCCTTTCAAAAACAAAATTATACGGAAAGGGGAAAATGGGTTAATGGAAAGAACCATTAGGGTGGTCGTGGAAAACGGCAAGGAAATTGAAAGAAAGGTAGTGGCTTCCAAGACGGTAAGACAGCCTGTAAGTCAGTTAGTAAAGTATTCCACTGCCACTTTATCAAGAGGGGGCAGCACCTACCGACCCGTTAAGGAGCTTACGATGCTGGCTACTGCATATACCCATACGGGCAACCGAACGGCAACGGGTACCTGGCCAGTTTATGGTACGGTGGCAGTTGATCCCCGGATGATTCCCCTGGGAACTCCCCTTTACATTGAGGGGTATGGCTTTGCGGTGGCATCTGATACCGGCGGGGCTATAAAGGGAAACAGGGTGGATGTGTTTTTGGAAAGCAGGAAAAGTGCCCTAAAATGGGGGAAAAAGGCAGTAAAAGTGCAGATTTTGAGGAAAATTAATTAAAGGAGATTCAGGCTTTTTGGAGAAATTATCCTAACATGCCAGCCTCAGAGAAAGAAGGTGGTCGATTGTTCCGCTCACCAACTTTCAAACTGGTATTGGCAGCACTGGTCCTAGTTTTTGCCTGTAGTAGCTATGCCGTAATGCACAAAGAAGTTACGATTGCTGACGGCGATGACAAAATTACAGTTTCAACTTTTGCCCATAATGTGGATGACCTATTAAAGCAGCAGGAGATACACCTTGGACCTCATGACGCTGTTGAACCGGGGACGGATGCTCCATTAAAGGAAGGGTGTACCGTCCGGATTTTGCGGGCATTTACTGTTACGGTTGCCGCTGACGGCAGGAAGGAGACTATAGAGACACAAAAAAAGAAAGTAAAAGAAATCCTGCAGGAAGCAAAAATAGAGGTAGCCGAACAGGATATTGTAAAGCCCGGACTTGATGCTGTAGTTGACGGTGAGACTGAAATAAGAATTCAGAGGGTATCCTTTAAGGAAGTTGTTGAGGACAAGAAAATTCCTTATAAAACAATTAGAGAAAAAGACAGAACTCTTTATAAGGGTACTCAGCGTGTCAGGCAGGAAGGGAAAAATGGAATAGAAAGAAATATCTACCGTGTGACCTTTGTGGACGGAAAAGAGAAAGAACGCAAACTGTTGAAAAAATTTATTCACCAGGAGCCGCAAGCAAAGGTAGTTGCAGAAGGAACTCTGCAGGTTGCCTCCAGGGGGGGCAGGGACTTTACTTTTGACCGGGTGTTGAGAGTGGAAGCCAGTGCCTATACCTATACCGGCAGGAATACATATTCCGGTACCAAGCCAGGGCCCGGCACCATTGCGGTAGATCCAAGAGTAATCCCTCTTGGAACAAGGCTTTATGTTGATGGCTATGGATATGGGGTTGCACGGGATGTAGGAAGTGCAATAGTGGGGAACAAAATAGATGTATTCTTAGAATCTGAGGCTGCTGCCCGAAGATGGGGGCGGAGAATGGTAAATGTTTATTTTCTAAACTGAACAGTTGTACTTGAAAGGGCCGATGAGAACCGGCCCCTTACTTTTGTACCCCCGGGCATTTATTGTCAACAGCCACCTCTATAAATATAACTATCGGGGAATTCTGCACAGTCTGTTAAACAAGCCGGCATGCAGCGATTACAGATTCTTATGCTCAGAATTTGTGTATCACCTTTTAAAGGAAAGCAGTGCTGCAGACCCGGAATATCCTGGCAATTAGAAATGTAGTCATGGTCTTTCGGGAGGGGCGGTTAGTGGTCGACTATTCCTCTGATTGAAAACATTAATAAGCTTCTTTTTATCTACAAATTGCCTAAGCAAAACTTATGTAGAGAGGACTATGCTGAAATTATTTTGTTAGAATATTAAAAGCGCGGTTAAATAAAGGGTACTGTAGATATAAATATACAGTAACCTTTTTTTGCAGCTCCGTGGGCAATTGAGGGTGCCGGGGGTACCTGCCGGCTTCCATAAAATAAAAATGGTGATTGAAATGCCTTGGTAAGTCACCCAGGGGCATTAGGGAAAGTTAGGTGGGACAATCCTGCCGGAAATTGATGAGCCAATGGAATTGTAGGAAAACGGTGGACGTAGTATAATATAAATATTAGGAGAAAATTGCGAATTTATGGACAAAATATCGACCCCGACAAAGACTCGTGAGATTTTAAAAAAATATGAAATAGTTCTAAGTAAGCACAGGGGCCAGAATTTTTTGGTTGACCCTGCTGCCGCTTTCAGGATAGTAGAAAGTGCCTGCAGTGAGGGGGATTGCGTTGTAGAAATAGGGCCGGGAATAGGCTCCCTTACACAAATGCTGGCCCAAAGGGCCCGGCATGTAGCAGCCGTGGAAATAGACCGCCTCCTTGTAAAAGTGCTCCGGGAGGAATTAAAAGATGCTGATAACCTGACTGTTGTTGAAGGTGATATTCTCGACTTCAACATCGACCACCTGGCGGAAGTGAATTTTCCCGCCTGCTGCAGGGGAAAAGAGTACAGGGTTGTGGGGAACCTGCCTTATTATGTGACAACTCCTATTTTATTTCATATTTTTGAGACTGCCAAAAGGGCATCCAGTATCACTGCAATGGTCCAGAAGGAGGTTGCGGAAAGGATAAGTGCTTCCCCGGGAAGTAAAGTTTACGGTGCCCTGTCTGTTGCCAGCCAGTATTACTGCGAACCTAAAATCATTATGAAAGTATCCAGAAAACTATTTTTTCCCCAGCCGGAAGTAGAGTCTATGGTGCTGGAGCTGAATATCAGGAAACGTCCCCCTGTAGATTTAAAGGATCCTGAGTTATTTTTTTTGATTGTTCGGGCTGCTTTTAACCAGCGGAGGAAAACAGTTTTGAATGCTTTGAGCAACGGGATTCCAGAGGTGTCCAAAGGAACATTTTCCCGGATATTGACAATGTCGGAAATTGAGCCTTCCTCAAGAGGGGAGACTTTGAGTATTGAAGATTTTGCTGCTGTGGCTAATTCAATGTACGAGGTTTTAGAAGAAGGGGAGGAGTGAGTTAAAACAAGAGAAGGTGACACTGCATGATGTTCGTCAGTCCTACAAAAGGCAAAATGACTCTGGACCAAGTTTTTAAGGACTTAATTTCTTATGTTGAGAGTGACCCTGACGCCAATTACAATGTCATTATTGGCACTGATTCTCATGCCAAAGATGAGACGTGTTTTGTTACTGCAATAATCGTCCACCAAATTGGCAAGGGCGGAAGATATTATTATAGAAAGACGAGACAGAGGAAAATTACCAGCCTGAGGCAGAAAATATTTTTTGAAACAGCTATGAGCCTCGATTGTGCAAGTAAGGTTGCCAGTAAACTGTCCGAAAACGGGCACTCGGACCTTAACCTGGAGATCCACCTGGATATCGGCCCTAACGGTCAAACAAAAGAGCTTATCAGAGAAATTGTGGGAATGGTTGTGGGCAGTGGATTTGACGCCAGGATAAAACCCTGGTCCTGCGGTGCTTCAAAAGTTGCGGATAAGCACACTAAGTAGTATATTATTGACCCCCTGTTGGCAAAGATAGTAACAAAGGCCGGTTCAGGGGGTTATTCAATGTCTGAAGATAAGATTACCCGCGATTATATGTATCCCTTGTTTTTAAAAGCTGCCAGCAAAATGCGCGAAGAAATGAAGAAGGAAAAGGAGCAAAAGAAATAGGCTTCGAAAAATGAAGCCTATTTCTTTTGGATTTTGTTTTGTATTGGGAGTAGTTTGACAACTATCATTTATTTTGCAAAAACGTGATTGCCGATCCGGAGAATGATTGGCCGGCTCCAAACCCATTTATTCGTTGCAGTAACCGGGTTCCAATAATAAAGTGCACCGTAAGTGGGGTCCCAGCCATTAACTGCTGCTCTTGCTGCCTGTACTGCCGATGAAGTTAAAGGAGCATTAATTTGACCGTCACTGACAGCGGTGAAAGCCCCGGGCTGGTAAATAACGCCTGCAATAGTGTTGGGGAAAGCTGGACTCCTAAGCCTGTTAAGAACAACCGCTGCTACCGCAACTTGTCCAAGGTATGGCTCTCCTCTCGCTTCGCCGTTTACTATTTTGGCCAGCAGGTCCATGTCCCGCCAGGAAAATCCTCCCCGGGAAGCGACCTCACCGGACCTGGATGTTGGGATTTTTAGGTTCTGGCCTGGGTAAATGGTAGTGCCGCTTAAACCGTTCAAGGATTGTATCTGGGCGATACTGACTCCATAACGCTGGCTAATCAGATACAGAGTATCTCCATTCTGTACCCTGTAATTTGTATAACTGCTTGTCCCTCCACCTGATGCAGTTGGAATAACCAACCTTTGGCCGGGGTAAATCTGTGAAGTGGACAAATTATTGGCCTGCTGCAGCTGTGAATAATTGATTCCATATTTTTGAGCTATTATAAAGAGAGTATCTCCAGGCTGAACTGTATAATAAGAGTTTGAGCCTCCTGGTATTGTCAGAACCTGTCCGGGGTATATAGTTGTATTATGTAGTGCGTTGGCAGCTTGAAGGGTGTTTAGACTAATGTTATATCTCTGGGCTATGAAAAATAGTGAGTCTCCTGGTTGGACAACGTAAGTACTTGCCGCACTTGCTGTGGCGCTGGATGTCAATGCAACAGCAAGTGCTGCCAGAAATGCGATTATTGTTTTTCTCATCCTGAACCTCCTCCTTTAACCTGATATGGAAATTATAAAGGAAGGGGTCATGGTATTTCATTAGAGAAAGGCATCCATCAGAGTTAATTAAATCCATCTTCCGGGGTAATAGCCTTGAGACTGCTCAGGTTTGTTATAGCTGTTTGAAGCAAGTCCCACCGTCTCTGGGAGTTGTAGCCATCGTACTCTACCCCTTCCCACACTCTGTTCCTATCCTCTCCCCTACAGTATCTGATAGCTTCTATACAGTCACCGATAATAGTTTCCGTTACGCGTTTAGGATGAGAGTTAGACCTAATCTGGGATTTTAGGTAAATGTGGGGAATTGCTGCATGGACTCTGATTGTGCAGCCGCGGATTCTTGCCATAGCCAGTTCCAACGGGGGAACTGCCAAAGGAGTAAAACCTATTTGCGAGAGCAGCTTCCGCGACACCGCGTGGGGGCCGTGGCATGGAGATGCTACTCCCAGATCATTTAACAAGCCCAACTCCTGGTTGAGAAGCTTACGAAAATAGAGCATTGTTTGCGTTAAAGGAAGCCGCTGAGTGATATATGGGTAACAGTTTACCAGGGCAATATCGGAACCTTTTTTGATACCTTCCAACAGCTGAAGTATTATGGGGGTAATGTGCCCGGACATATCCCCGTCAATAAATACAATTATGTCTGCACCGAATTCATAGGCATATCGTGCTCCTACCGCCCTTGGCACATCTATTCCCAGGGGTTCAGTAAATTCAATTATATGGGTATTGGGAGGGCCGGTGACAATAGCTTCTTCGACAGTTTTATCCTCACAGCCGTTAGCGACCACGACAATTATGTCCGGTGACCAGCATTTGATATTGGTTAAGACCTTTCCAATTCTTCCGGATTCATTTTTGGCGGGAATTACCACTCCTGTTACCATCAGTTTTCTCCTGCGCAATTTTTAATTCTCTTGTACCTGTCATTCCATTCTATGAACAGGTGGAGGCTAGTGTGTTCCGGTGTGTGAGTCTTTTCTTAAGTAAGCACAAACATACTCCAGTTTCATAAAATGGAATAGCAAAAACAATGGGGGAGGGAAATAATGAAAAAAATAAAAATTGGCGATATAGTTGGCCGAAAGTCGTACGGCTGTGACGTGCTTTTCAAAATCAATGATATTTATGAGCATAAAGGGGAGACCAGAGCGAAACTCAAGGGATTGGATGTAAGACTGATAGCGGATGCCCCTATGGAGGATCTGGAATTACAAAACCCTGACACTATTTTTCAATTCAGGCTCAGGATGATTGAAAAGAACAATCAGTGTATGCGCAGGATTTTGATGAACAGGGAGATAATGCGAAAAACCAAAAATTTTCATGGAACGGAAGCTTTAGAGGAAGAAAATGACGACCACCATGGCGATTTTTTTGAGGTTCCCGGAAGGGTGCTTCACCTTGACGGAGACAAAGACTACCTGGAGAAATGTATGCGAAGCTATATCCAAATGGAGGTACCTGCCAGGGGATTCCATGTGCCGGAAAAGGAGCAGCCCCAGGCCATTGAAAAAATTCTTGCTGAATACACGGCGGATATTTTGGTCCTTACAGGGCACGACGGCTTTGTAAAAGGAACACAGGACTTTTCCCGGGTTGATAATTACCACAATTCCAAGTATTTTGCCGAGGCTGTTCGGACGGCAAGAAAGCTTGACCCCAGCAGAAATGGCCTGGTGATATTTGCAGGAGCCTGCCAGTCCCATTACGAATCCCTGCTGGAGGCCGGTGCAAACTTTGCCAGTTCGCCTCAGAGGGTATTAATTCATGCTTTTGACCCGGTATTTCTTGTCGAAAAAATTGCCTATACCTCATTTACTGAATTGGTATCCTTAAAAGACATTATTGAAAATACAATTACAGGAGAAGACGGTATTGGGGGCATAGAAACCCACGGACGTTTCAGAATGGGGTACCCAAAATCACCTTATTAGGATGTAAGGGGGCCGTATTCCTTGACAATTCTGAAAAATTACGGTATAATGCTTTATGTTAGGGAAAGAAGGTGGTTTTTTGCCCCAAAAAAATGTTTTAGCTGAGATAAAAAGAGATTTGGATGATTGTGTCGGTAAAAAAATCAGACTTCGTGCTAACCGTGGGCGCAAGAAAATTGTCGAACAGGTTGGCATATTGGAGAAAACGTATCCCCATATTTTTGTGGTCAAGCTTGATGAGAAAAAGAGTGTTGTGCGTAGAGTTTCCTTCAGTTATACGGATATCTTGACGGAGACTGTTGAACTAAGCATCTGTGATGATGATTCAGGAAGTAAATGTGAAGAAACGATTAGTTAAACTGCCGGACAAAATAATCCGGTAGTTTTTTTGTTTCCCTTTTTTGGTAACCAATTCCTTTAGCCCTCTCATATATTGATCCAGGGAATATATGAGGGGGTTTTTATATGGACGTTATAAGGAGTGTTCTAAGGTCACGAAAAAAGCAATTATTATCTTTGGATAACGTGATTGGTGTCGGCTTGGGGTATAAAAGTGTCAGAGGTGAGGTAACTGAAAGGAAGTCTATTGTCGTTATTGTAGAAAAGAAGTCTCCCTCAGATAAGCTCAAGCGGAGACATGTTGTTCCGCCTTTTTTGGACGGCGTGGATACTGACGTTATTGAAACAGGGAAATTTCGTTTTTTAGGAAGGACTGAACGGGTCAGACCTGTTCCTCCGGGGGTAAGTATCGGTCACATTCAAGTAACGGCAGGTACCTTTGGAGCAGTGGTGAGAGACAAGTCTACAGGCAAGTTGTTGATTTTGTCGAACAACCATGTGCTGGCAAATGCAACCAACGGAAGAGATAAAAGGGCTAAGGCAGGCGATCCCGTACTTCAACCTGGTGTGTACGATAACGGAAAGCCGGGAACAGATGTAATTGGGAGTCTGCTGAAGTTTGTACCGATTAACCCAGTTCTTGAAGAAAGCCAGTGCCCGATTGCGCAGAAGGTGTCCTTGGCGGCATCCTGGTTCCTCAGGTTTTTGGGAGGTTACCGGTTGAATTTTCAGAGAGAGACCCTGACAGAAAACGTCGTGGATGCAGCAGTTGCCGAGCCCTTGAAAGATGACCTGATAGTTGATTCCGTGTTAGAACTGGGTAAGATCACCGGTGTCGGTGAAGCCCAATTGGGGCAAACAGTTAGGAAAAGCGGGAGAACTTCGGGTTTGACGGAAGGTAAAGTGCGTACTACCGATGTGACAATTAGGGTGGATATGGGTAACGGTGGTGAGGCTGTTTTCACTGATCAGATAATGGCTGATATGGTTTCCCGTCCGGGGGACAGCGGTTCCGTAGTATTGAATGAGAACAACCAGGTTGTTGGACTGCTGTTTGCCGGTTCAGATAATATGACCCTTTTTAATAAGTTTAGCACTGTCCAGAAAATGCTTAATGTAACCCTTTGATTATTTCGGAATATATTGGTAATAGGCCAGCTGTATTCACAAAAGCAAGGATGGCTCATAGAATATATTGGTGTCGATTGGGAAGATGCATTACTTTAAGAGTCTCCCACAAATTTTCACTTGAATCCTTAAATTAAAGAGGGGGTGTTTATAAAGTATGGGAAATGGTTATCACGATGAATGTGTTGACTTGGAAAAAAGGCTGCTAAAGGTTGAGAACGTTGTCGGGGAAAACGTTAAACAGGTGGAAGTAAGAAATGATATTGAATTTCCTGTAGAGGTCAAGAAAATCTGGGAAGTTGACGCTGAAGTAGAAGACGTTGAATTTGAAATAATACCAGACAAGGTTATTGTTACCGGCACAATTCATAAACAGGTGTTTTTTGTTGCAGGAGAAGACAGAAAAGTAAAGGGCGTGCATTACAAAAAAGGTGAAGTATATGAAAAAACCATCGAAGAAGAATTCACCGAGTTTGTTGATGTTCCTGGTGCCAGGGAAGATCATGATGCCGATGTTGATGTAAGGGTTGAATTTGTGGATCATGAAAAGAAAAAACATAAATTCAAACATAAAGACGATGATCACCATCATTACCATGACCATGACGATGATGATTGCGATGACAAGGACAAAGACTGCAAGGATCCGGACCACAGTTCCAAGCACATGGAACGGGGCAGAGACGATGTAAGAGATGAGTTCCGTCAAACCGTCGTTCTGGAGATATTTGTAAAAGTATTTGAAGTTGTTCAGCTTGAAATTATTACTGATGTTGAGTCCGACCGGGATATAGACGTTGTTAAGGAACTGCTGAAGGTTGAGAGTGTAGTCGGAGAAGAAGAAAAACAGACGGAAATCCTCGCTGATATTGACTTCCCTCGCGGAAAGCGCGCCAAGAAAGTAAAAGAAGTTATCACTGATGTCAAGGATATTGAAACTGAGGTCATACCCGATAAAGTACTGGTTGAAGGTGTCCTCCATAAGCAGATTATTTTTGTCGAGGCTGACTCCAACCGGGTCTTCGAGATGAGTGTAGATGAGCCCTTCACGGTTTCTGTACATGTTCCGGGGGCACAGGAAGATGACGATGTAGATGTTGACGTTAAAGTTGAACATGTGGAAATTGACCTGCGCAACGGCAATGAGCGGGACGGCTTTAAGTCAGGAAGACAGACAGCAATCCTTTCTGTATTCGTTAAGGTGACAGAGCCGCTGCAGATTGAGGTTGTTGTCGACGTAATCGGTGAAGGGATTGAAGTCGAAAGGGAACTGCTGAGGGTCCAGGGAGTAGTCGGAGAAAACGAAAGACAGGTCAACCTAAAAGACGACATCTTTATTGACAGGCCGGTTAAGAAGATACTGGAAACTGTTACCGATGTAAAAATTAACCGTAAGGACTCCAAGATCCTGGATGATAAAGTCATTGTCGAAGGCGTTCTCTGCAAGCAGATATTCTATGTTGACGAATGTGACGATGCTGTATTTGAAAAGAGCATCAAGGAAAAATTCACTACTTTTGTAGACGTACCGGGAGCCCGTGAGGGCAAAGGCCAGACACTGGATGTTGATGTTAAAGTTGAATTTGTTGACCATCACCTGCCCGATTATCCCAAGTGGATTTGCGGCGCTTTCAAGGACGATGAATTTGACACTGAAGACTTTCCTATTGACCAGACCGTGGTGCTCCAAGTCTTTGCCAAGGTAACAGAAACTCTGCAGCTGGATGTAGTGGTAGATGTAATCTGTGAAAAAGTTGAAGAACCGGACGAAGATAAAGAAGTATGTCCCGAAGCCAATATCAGGATAGTAATGATCCAAAAGGGAGATACTCTCTTTAGAATTGCCCGCAGGTACAATACCACCGTAGAGGCTATTTTGGAACTCAATCCCGGAATAGATCCCAACAACTTACGCATCGGACAGCAGATAAGGGTTTGTGCCATCGATAAACCCAAAGGATAATCCTAAAGTCCCTTCGGCCCCTGCGTGACAACGCAGGGGCCTTAACTTTCTATTCGACAATTGATACAGTTAAGGGAAAATAACAGTTAAATTTTGGTTATTTTTAGCAGGCAAATTCAAAAGATTGTCGAAGTATTACGTGTCAACTTGGGGAAAGGTGGGCAGTTTTTTGGAACTTAATTTGTGGGAAGAAATCAAGATAAAACAAGAAGAACTGGAAAGATTGGTGGCGACAAAAAAGACTATTCGAGATGAAGAGGTTTACAGGAAGAGCCTGGAACTGGACGATTTAGTAGTACAGGTAATGCGAAAAAAAATTGGACAAATTGACTTTAAAGATACCTTGAGGGCATAATATTGGCAGTATTAGTAGATAAAGAAGGTCTTGGATATGGATCCTGTTGCATTTCACATAGGGAATTTGCCTATTCGCTGGTACGGAATTCTAATTAGTTCGGCAATTGCTTTAGGTGTCATAGTTGCCCACAGGGAGTGCAAACGTCAGGGCATTAATCCTGACCATATACTCAATTTGACTATTATTGTGATACCCGCGGCTATAATCGGAGCCCGTCTTTATTTTGTTATCTTCAGCGGGAACTTGAATTATTACCTGAGTAACCCCGGGGAAATTTTGGCTACCTGGCACGGCGGTTTGGCTATCCACGGGGGGCTGATTGCAGGGGTTGCCGCAGGGTATTTCTATGTGCGGAAATATAAGTTGAAATTCTGGGAAATGGCGGACCTCTTTGCCCCCAGCATAGCTTTGGGGCAGGCAGTGGGACGTTGGGGCAACTTTTTTAATCAGGAAGCCCACGGGGGGCCTGTAAGCTTTGATTTTATAAGCAGGTTCCCTGAATTCATTCAGGAGGGCATGCTGATTAAAGGTCAGTATTACCACCCCACTTTTTTATATGAGTCTGTGTGGGATTTTTCCGTTTTTTTGTTTTTGATATTCCTGCGGAGAAAGGAAATAATTAAAACCGGGGACATTTTCTTGAGTTACCTGGCGCTGTACTCCTCGGGCAGGTTTTTGATCGAGGGGTTAAGGACAGACAGCCTGATGCTGGGACCGTTCAGGGTGGCTCAATTGGTCAGCGCCCTTGTCATAATTGTTTCCCTTTTCCTGATCTTCAAACGCCATCAAAAAGAGGGCAGCCGGTCCTAAACACCGGTTTCCCTCTCTTCTTTTACCCTGGGACAGCTACCTATTATTTACAAAAGGCCGCATGTATTGCTCCGCTACGGACAAGCTCGCACGCCGTTACCCCGGCGGAAGCCGTGTAAGGCTAGCGCGAAACAAGTCCCGCTGCGCAACACATGCGGACTTTCAGGATTCTCATGTACAGTTGTGGGCAAAAGCCCGCATGTGTTTTACCATTTCTGTTAGAAAGAAGCTGGGGCAGCTTTTTGGCTGCCCCAGCTTTCCTGTGCAAGTTTATTAGCCCAGGATAGCTTTCAGGTCTTCTTCTACAGTTGAAATTGGCTTGATGTCAAAGTTTTCTACCAGCACCTCCAGCACGTTGGGTGAGACAAATGCCGGCAGAGAGGGACCTAAACGAATATCCTTGATACCCAGGTACAGCAGAGACAGTAGGATGCACACTGCTTTTTGTTCATACCAGGACAGTATCAGTGAAAGCGGCAGGTCATTTACATCACAGTCAAAGGCCTTTGCCAGGGCTAGGGCGATTTGTACAGCTGAATAGGCGTCGTTGCACTGTCCTACGTCCATCAGGCGAGGCAGTTCACCAATTGTTCCAAAGTCCAGGTGATTGAAGCGGTACTTGCCGCAGGCCAGTGTAAGGATTACGCAGTCATCAGGTATAGCTTTGGCCAGTTCCGTATAGTAGCTGCGTTCTGATTTAATGCCATCGCAGCCGCCGATTAGGAAGAAGTGGCGGATATCACCCTTCTTAACAGCTTCAATGACCTTGTCTGCTACTCCCAGTACGGCTTTATGGGCAAATCCGGTTTGGATTGTTTTTCCCTCTTTATCTTCGGGGAATCCACCCATCTCAAGGGCTTTTTC
>LFRM01293388.1_pt1 | contig 19930 bp, 16 predicted proteins | sample 618341 | NCBI WGS metagenome assembly LFRM01 (sample SAMN03654438, study PRJNA283298) | anaerobic digester metagenome | isolation source: pool of bioreactors CSTR01a, CSTR02a, and CSTR03a thermophilic anaerobic... | place: Denmark: Kgs. Lyngby | collected 2014-05-21 | reverse complement strand
GGGTTGACTGGCAAGTATTATCGAAATAACATCTTATACATAATGTAATGAGTAAAAAGCACGGGTAATAAAAACCCGTGCTTTTTTTTGAAGATTCTCAATTTGAGAATATTTCTCCATCCGAACCACCAAAGAATCTACTCAAACCGCGTATTTTACAAAACGGCAAATGGCATTCTGATTGCTATTTCTTTATTAAGCAGCATCAACAAATTTACTCATACCAAAGCGGCATTTGACAGAGTCGCACAGAGGGCTATTCATGCCAGTTATAGCAAATCAGATGTGGGCCATCCGCAATTTAGAACTGATAAAGGCGGCTATCGAGGGGGCAAAAAGTGTACTGATCTGTGGTCATTGCAACCCTGATGGGGATTCGATGGGGGCAATACTTTCCCTTGGACTTGGTTTGGAAAGTCTGGGGAAGAGAGTATTTATGCTCTGTACCGATCCGGTACCAAACAATTACAGGACGCTCCCTGGTGCAAAGCAGTTGGTTGGCAGTGTGTCCCGGGAGATTGATCTGGGGATAGCGGTTGACTGCGGGAGCAAGGAGATGATGGGGCCGGCTTACGCTTACTTTAAGCGGGCTGCGCAAACCATCGAAATCGACCACCATCGGTCCAGAATCTCTTTTGCAGATCTTTCTATGGTGGACTCAGATGCCTGCTCAGCGGGCGAACTGGTTTATGAGCTGCTTTCAGAGCTTGGAGTTTTAATCAACAATGAAATTGCGCAGAATGTTCTTACTTCAATTATAGTAGAAACGAATTCTTTTCGCCTCCCCGGAATCCGCTCCCGCACATTTGAGATCTGTGCTGAGTTAATCAGGACCGGTCTGGATTTCCAGAAACTTGCTGAAACCGTCTATTGGGTTACCTCCAGGCAGACAGCACTGCTGTCAGGGATCTGCATGTCACGCTGCCGTTTTATAGAGGGTGGAGAGATAGCCTGGACATCATTGACTCGTAAAGATTTCCTGAGGGCCTCAGCCTGTGATGCCGATGCGGATAAGGTGCCTGAAAAGATCCGTTCTATTCAGGGTGTGAAACTGGCTGTTTTATTCCGGGAGAGAGAGGATTTGAGCTGGAGGGTCAGCCTTCGGTCCAAAGATGGAATCGATGTGGCGAAACTGGCAGAAAGGTTTGGAGGTGGTGGTCACAAAAGCGCTGCAGGTTTTACCATTGCCAGCAAGAAGAAATCTCTCAGAAAAATACTCGATGCTGCAGTCGACCTGCTTTCAACACACAGGAAGAGTTTAATCAAAAAGCAGGGCATAAATTCCGGAGTTATCGATGCAGTTACTTATTATGAAAAGCTATGCTCCAAAGACAGGGCTAAATTGAGCTGGCAGGATGCTCTCTATACTGAGCCGTTAAGCCAGAAGATCGCATTCTGAATTCTTTTCTTTAATAGCAAAAGGAGTGTTGCCATGACCTGGACAGGACTAGAAACCTTCGATACTACAGTGCAGAAAGCTGATATATGGCTGAAGGAAATAATGATGGAGCTTAACACCGACAGCAGGCGCATCGCTTACATGGCACTGCGTTCTGTTCTTCTGGCTTTGAGGGACAGACTTACTGTCGATGAGGCAGCCGATCTTGGGTCACAGTTGCCTCTTCTTATCAGGGGTATCTACTACGATGAATGGGTTCCATCAAGAAACCCCATCAAGGATCGACATCTCGATGAATTCCTGGCCCGTATTCAAGAACGTTACAATGGGGAAACAGATATAAAGGCGATGACCAAGGCCGTATTTAAAGTGCTGAGGCACAGAGTGACTGAAGGGGAGATTAAGGATGTAAAGGGTATGATGCCTGATGAGTTAAAGGAACTCTGGAGCTGAAATATTAAATTCTGTCGGGAGGGGCACAAAAAAAGTCCCTCCCGTAACCATAAACACTCTTAACTCCTCTCATCACTGCCGGTTTCTATCACTGGAAGTCTGATCTCAGCAGTCACACCTGGAAATGAGAGATTGTTGCGGATCTCCACAACTCCTCCATGACTCTCAACTATTCGCTTTACAATTCCCAAACCAAGTCCGGTCCCACCTTTCCTGGTTGTAAAGAACGGTTCAAAGAGATGTTCCACATTTTCGGGCTTTATCCCTGTACCCTGATCGATAACCTGAATAATTACACTCCCATCCGCATCCTGAACATTCACTACTATCTCCTTGTCGGGACTGCTGTGACTGCAGGCATTCTCAAGAAGGTTAATGATTACCTGCTCCATTTTAGCCCGTTCAGCGTAGATTTTCAGTTTCTCCGATGCCTTGGATGATTGAAGGCGGACCTGACGCTCGCCATGGCTGGAGGAGTGCTGCCACATATTGACAGCAGCAGAAACCAGCCAGTTTACAGATGTAGGCATCAGAGAGGAGCGCTCCACTGGTCTGCCCAGGTCAAGAAGATCTCTCATAAGGTCTGAAAGCCTGATCACCTGTTTGCGGATGTGTTCTATATAGGTACGATACTCGGTGTTTTCTCCGAGATCTTTACTGAGTGCATCGGTTATCGCCAGAATACCATTGAGAGGATTTCTTACCTCATGGGCAACTCCGGAGGTAAGCTGACCGAGCATTTTCATTTCCTGAGATTGAAGGAGCTGGTTTTCCATGTTTTTTCGCTCGATCTCAGTTCCAATGTACCGTGCGAATATCTCTATAAGGTGAATCTCATATTCATCGAAAACATGTTCTTTTTTATCGATGGCACAGATCGTTCCCAGTATCTGTCCTTTACTATTGAGTATGGGGATACCCACATAGCTCTGCATATCGGGAAAATCTTTGGCATATACAGGGTAAAGACGGCTGAAGGAACTGGAAATCTGGCAGCAACGCTGCTCACGGTAGGCAATCCCGCAGGGATGCTTGTCGATCTGCACAGAGTGCATGTGTATCAGTTCCATACCGGTAATCTGGGAGATTGATTTAAAATCCTCCTTTCCTATGCATGCCAGTGCCACAACCGGCACATCCAGCATAGTAGAGATACTTAAAACCCCCTGGTCTATCGTGGCCTCAAGAGAGGCAGAGAAAGCTGTTGCCATTGCATAGATTGCCTCGAGCGCATCATTTCTCTGTGAAAACTCCTTCTCTGCTCTCATCCTTACCCTGATCTCTTCTTTCAGCAGTTCGTAACTTCTGGTAAGTGCAATGGTTCTTGACTCGATACGTTTTTCAATTTCCGTGTATGCTTTCTGCAGAGCGATTTCAGCCCTTTTTCTTTCTACTATTGTACCGATTTTACGAGCTGAAGAATGGAGCCGGTTTTTAGAGGTTTCAACTATGAACCGGGGCCGGGACTTATATGCATTGGCAATAAGAAACAACTTGTCTCTTCCTACATTGTACCTGGCCGCGATCTCCTTCAGCTTTGCGTCTTCTTTGGGAGGATCACCATAACTGAAGCTGATTGCCCCTATTTTTTCGCCTCCGGCTTTCACCGGAACAGCATAGATACGGATACCACCTGCACACTCGATATCAACNNCGATATCCTGAGTCAAGTGCCGCCTGAGCAGATTGTTTAAAGCAACTCTGATGACAGAGCCATTTGCCGCAGTTCATCGCCTCACGTAAAGGCATTTCTCCACAGAGCGCTTTTGAAGCACTGTGAAGAAACCTGCACCACTCAGAACGGAAAAAGGTAATTGCCGGCAAACCGTTTTGCTCCATGACTATTCCAGATGTTTCAAGTATGCTCAGGTAGTCACATGTTATTTCCTGAAGAAAGTCCTCGCCTGTAGAACTCAGGATTTCACCGGCAGTGTTTTTATCTACAATCTCTTTGTAAGGGTCGGCAAAAGCAGCAGAATTTGAACACTCAAGATCTTTCGTAAGGAGCCATTCAATATTTCTGAGGTCTTCCTCCATCCGTCTTCGTTCTGTAATATCAAGGTTAATGCCTGCCCAGCCGGATATTTCACCATTTCTATCCCTTATAGGACGAGCCCGGGACAGAATAGTGACAACAGAATTATCGAAGCTGATGAATCTTGGCTCGGCTTCCCATTCTTCTCCTGTTTTTACACATGCCAACCAGCGGTTTATAATAGGGCCAGAATCCTCTATCACCATTTTCCTTGTCCATCCAAAATCCCGCGCCTCTTCCATTGTCATCTGAATCATATTCAGGAAAGAGGAACTTGCATACTTCAGCCCGCCATTTTTATCACAGAAATAAACCCCGAAGGGTATCATCTCTCCCATGATACGGTAACGGGATTCACTTTCCTGGAGAGCATTCTCAAGGTATGTGCGGTTTGTTACATCGCGGAAGGTAACTACTATGACAGACTCGTTGTTATTTATTGTAAATGGAGATGAGGAGAATACAACATCAAGTACCCTGGATTTAGCTATGAGATTTATCTGTACATTTTCCAGTTTTCTACTTTTAGCTTCTTTTAACAGTTCTGCAGCAGGTGCCGGTTCGAGAATCTTAACATCGTGCTCATCCATTAGTTTAAAAACGCTTATCCCCGTCCTGAAATTATACTGCTGGATAGTTGAATTGCTGCAGGCCAGTACCTTACCGTCACTATCGAGAATAAAGACAGGATCGGCAATCAGGTTGAATATTTCATTCAGTTCAGTGATACTTTTATTCTTCAGAACCAGAGAAGAAGCTTTCGTGGGCTCATCCATTCCCGATCTGATTTTTCCAGGAAAGGCGCTATCCAGAAGTAAAATATCTTCTGCATTGATTTTAGTTGAGAGCATGTTCTGAGCAGAAGTGAGGTTTTGCTTCAGTTCATCGCATTCCATAGACAATTGCGCTTCTGCCCCTGTGCTGGAAGATGAATCATCTACATTTCGCACTCTCATACCATCTCCGTTTTCAAGCGAAACGCTTAAAACAAAAGGTAAATCTTCGGGATCGTTCAACTAATGACACCGGTATGCCGGTTTTAACAAGAGGCAATTATTGAGGAGATTGCATACCGGAGCGGCTCTTAAAGACAGTGCCGCGAAAAACCAATGACAGCCTGAAAAAACAAGTATGGTGTAAAATAATTTAAACTTCACGGTAAGCAAACGACTTTGATTAACCAAATGTGGTTACCACTGATTAACCGAATTGAGAGATGATCTGTTGATTTACCCGGGGAAAAAGATTGCTTTGTTCGTATTCTGATACCGTTTGTTCTGCTGACTGGAGAAGAGTCGGTATTGGGATAGATACAATATTGTCCCCAAAGCATGAATCCCTCTGCCACCATCAAGCAGCTACACAGACTATCGGTAGAAATGGATTTCAGGTTATATTACAGACGAATACCCGGATTCTGATTCTGTTGCCGGCCTGGTGACGGCGCATATAAATACCCTGTATTACATATTTTTGCATGTTATTACCTGGTTTATGATGTCATTTTATGTTTATTTTTAAATCAGTTATCATTCTGGTATATTTTAAGTGAATAGACTGATAATTAGATGGAAGGGTAAGAATGGTAACGAACAAAAACTGTATTCTTCGCTTATCGAGGTACAAAAACGCGCTATACCGATTTAAAACTCTTGGTTTTTTGAAAATCTACTCTGATTATCTGGCAGATGCTGTAGGGGTGACAAGTGCGCAAGTCCGCAAAGATTTCTCACTTTTTGGAATATCCGGGAACAAACGCGGTGGTTACCAGATCGATTCCCTTATCAGCAAGCTAAATGAGATACTTGGGAAAACTGAGACACAGAGAGTGATAATGGCAGGTGCAGGTAACCTTGGCAGTGCGTTGTTAAAGTATAGAAGTTTCGAGAAGGAGGGGATAAAGATAGTCGCAGCATTCGACATAGATCCCTCAAAACAGGATTCCAGACTGGCGGTACCGATTCTGCCTCTTGATGAGCTGGAAAGATACGTACAACGCAACGGGATAAAAATCGGGATAATCAGCGTTCCGGAAGTGGCGGCTCAGCAGACATTTGACCTGATGGTCAAGGCAGGAATCAAGGGTGTTTTAAACTTCGCTCCGATCCAGCTTAAGACATCCGGAGAATGCATAGTAAACAATGTGAACCTTGAACTGGAACTCGAGAATTTGATTTACTATGTAAACGCAAGTGAAAAGGCATGCACTTCCGGCCCTGAGCAGGCGGAATAATCACCATCGTTTGTATTTAAAGAAGATAAGAGAGGCAAACAGCGCAGTTGCCGAGAGCCCCATAACAATTGAGAATGCAAAAGGGTTTTTCTGCAGGGGGATGGCAACATTCATCGAAAAGGCGCTGACCACGAAAGTGGGAACCATTATTGCAATTGTTAAAATATTCAGAGTTTTCATCAGACTGTTCAGGTTATTATTGACAATCGATGCCCGCGCATCCATAAGGTTCGAGATAATATTGGAGTAGATTTCTGTCTGCTTCAGGCACTGATTGTTTTCGATTATAATATCATCCAGCAGTTCGATATTTTCATGGGTAAGTTCTATCCTGGCTGCATTGTTTCTGATCTTCTCTATCACCATTGCGTTTGAATTTATAGCATTGAGATAATAGACCAGACTTTTTTCAAGTGTAAACATGTGGATCAGATACTTGTTTTCCATCGAGGTGTTTACTTTCTGCTCTATTTCATCAGAGACCATGTTTATCACTTTGAGGTGCTGGAGAAAATGGGCAATTGACCTGTAGAAGATCTTCAGCATTACCTCGATCATTGAGTCTACCCTGTAATTCTGTTTTCCATCGAACAGCGGAAGATCCTCCGAGATAAGGATAATCATTTTGTCTTTAAAAACAAAGAGTCCGAAAGAGGAGACTTTGAAGAGGAACTGCTCAACAGAAGAATAGTTACGGGGTCTCTTGAAGATAACGCAAAAATGGTCGCTTTCGAATTCAAGTCTTGACAATTCATCCTGATCGAGAGCAGAGTACAAGGTATGTTCATCAAGAGAAAACGTTGTCGTGAGGAAATTTATTTCTTCTTTTTCCGGACTTACAAAAACCAGTATCCTGCTGTCTTCATTTTCTGAGGAGACTATTGTCCCGTCATGCAAATCGTATCTTTTCAGCAAGGTGTCCCTCCGAAAATGAGATGCGCAAACTTCTGATGCTGATATATTCTACAGTTCAGGGACACAGAAGTCATCATAGTTCTTGAAGCGCAGACAGAATTTTCGAAAAAATAATCGAGGACGCTTTTCAGGCAGTCCCCGAAATCATTAACTGAATGGAAAAATCGCTACTTTTTTTTAGAAGCAGCTCTCTTTTTCGCAGGCTGAGCCTTTTTCTGCTCCGGTTCCACTTCTTTCTGAGCAGGAGCTTTTTTCGGTTCCACTTTCGGCTCTACTTTCTGTTCCACCTTCTGTTCTACTTTCGGTTCGGCCTTTGGCTCTGGCTCTGCTTTTTTCTGTGTTTTCTGCTGGGCATTTATTTCGGCCATTACTTCTTTTTCAGCCTGTTCCCAATCCTGCATGTGATATCCATGGCGCGCACCACGAGCGAGAAAAAGCTCATAAGCTCTTTTCTCAATTTTACTGCGAATGTCCACTTCTGCCTCCTTTAATGGGGTTATCTCTATTATTTTTTGTGAATAGCAGATCAATTTAACAGAGATTAAGTATAAATTAAAAAATAGCCTAATTCAATGAGGATTAGCAAAATTTGCAGGATTTTCGTCCTTTTCAAAAATTTAAAATATCAACTAATCTCCCATTTGAAACTAATTGTGTCATCTATACTCTCAGATTTTAATGCTATTGCAATCAGCCGGTCTACTCCCAGAGCAGTACCTGAACACAGAGGGAGTCCGGCTTCAAGAGATTCAATGAAACGGCTATCCTCAGGAATTACTGGTTTTCCCATTGTCTTCCTCTTCTGGTTCTGCTCCTGAAGACGCCTGAGGTTTTCCTCAGGGTCAGTCAGTTCCTCAAAGCCGTTTGCAATCTCCATACCATTTATATAAAGCTCAAAACGCCTGGCGACAGAGGGATCATCTTTATCCAGGAGAGCAAGCACTGCCTGGTCTGCCGGGAAATTATAGATAAAACACAGAGTGTCCTTCGGAAGTTGCGGCTCAATGATTTCTGACATGGTAAACTGTAAGGCATCGGTGAGGGTATCAAACACCGGATGAGTTATACCTTTTGACTTGCAGAAGAGAGAGATCTCAGCACATTCTGTCTCAAGAGGATCAATCCCCGTGCGTTCAACAAACAGTTCACGGTAAGTTTTCATCTGGATCCTGTAATTCCCCAGAACATAAGTACACAGCTCAGCCGTTTCCTCTATCATTTTATACATGTCATAATCTCTTCTGTACCATTCAAGAAGAGTAAATTCCGGATTATGAATCCGTCCCACTTCACCATTTCTGAACACTTTGCAGATTTGGAAAATGTCAGGGAAGCCTTCAGCCAACAACCGTTTCATATGGAACTCAGGTGAGGTCTGTAAAAAAGCATCCTCCTTTATAGAAGATCCGGGGAATGGTTCAAAGCGGGTTTTAAAGATATCGATGTGACAGTCTGTAGATGCAGCATGAGAGAGAATCGGAGTTTCTACCTCAAGCGCACCTCGGGTCTGGAAAAAATCCCTTATCTTGCAGATGATTCCTGCACGGAATCTGGCAGACTGGATTGTATAAGGTTTGTTATTTTTTTCATTTGGGAACGGTACCATCAGGTTGCTCTCTGCAAGTACTCACCTGTGCGGGTATCAATCCGTATTTTCATACCGGTCTCTATAAAAAGTGGAACATCGACCACGGCTCCGGTTTCCAGTGTTGCTTTCTTAGATACATTCGTGGCAGTATCTCCCCGTACAGCAGGTTCGGTATAAGTAATGACAAAATCCATAAAAGTAGGCGGTGTGACTGAAATCACCCTGTCTCCCCAGAATGAAACCTCACATTCAGTGTTATCCAGAAGCCACCTGCTCTCATCTTCAATCTGATCTTTGGGAATTTCGATCTGCTCATAGTTTTCAGAATTCATGAAAGCGTAATTTGTTCCATCGTTGTAGAGGTACTGCATCTTTGTTGTAATAACCTCTGCTTCCTCCACTGTTTCACCTGATTTAAACGTTCTTTCAAGCACCCTTCCAGTGATCAGGTTTTTCATTTTAACCCGATTGAACGCCTGACCTTTCCCTGGTTTTACGAATTCGTTTTCCACGATCATCCATGGCTGCCCATCGATTATGATTTTCAACTTTTTGCGAAACTGACTTGTATCCACCATACCCATAGAAAACCTCCCGTAAGGATTACGGCGTGATGCCTGAATAGTGTTTTGTGACGTAGATAAAATAAAGCAGAGACATTGATTTTAAAAGAAAAATTAGAAGTGGATAAAATATTGGGAAGGAGGAAGTTGGTGATTCAAGATGTCAAGATATCTGAATTACCTCAAACGTGCACAGGAATCGTCTGCGCTGAGTACAAGAAGGGTCACCGAGGCTGTGGATCAGGAACAAACATTTCAGGATTTCTATCCAGAAAAACGAAAATGAAAAACATACAATACCGATTCCGATGCCGACCCCGATTTTAAGAACAAAAACCGGTGTCTCTGATCAGGAATCGATAATAAAGAATCCCCTGATTTATCTTTCAGAGAATGAGATCAATTCCTAAACCCCCTCAGGGGGAATTCATTACCGATACCGATAAACTACTGAACTATCTTGGCCTGAAAAGGAAAGATGCCCCGTACAGAATCGGATGTGATGGTTCTTTCCCTCTAAAAGCCAGCTTCAGTTATGCCGACCGTATCGTAAAGCAAAACTGGTATGATCCTTTGCTGCTTCAGATCCTCCCGCGTGAAGAGGAAACTGAAGGAATGGAAGGTTTTTCTGAAGACCCACTCAAAGAGAGCAGCGCGTTTATAGCACCTGGAGTACTTCAAAAGTACCCATCGAGGATTCTTGTTATGTCAAGTTCCGTGTGCTCTATTCACTGCAGATTCTGCTTCAGAAAAAACTGTCAAATCAAGCAGTTACCGCAAGATGCCACATGGAGAGATATACGCGGAAAAAAGGATATCGATGAGGTTATCTTAAGCGGAGGTGATCCTCTTTGCCTCAGCAACAAAAAGCTTCATGAAATATTTGAAGAGTTGGTATCGATGGAGCACCTCCGGTTACTAAGAATTCACACGAGAGTTCCTGTTTCTCTTCCATCCCGAATTGATAACCAGGTGCTCGATATGCTTTCTGTGATTAACGAGAAGAAAACACTCACTTTGGTTATACACACTAATCATCCGCAGGAGCTTCAGAACGACTGTTCAGAAGTTCTGAAAAAGATTCGCAGCAGAGGAATTCTGGTCCTGAGTCAGTCTGTGCTGCTTAAGGGAATAAACGATTCTGTCCGCACACTTCGTGAACTCTCCCTCAGATTGATTGAGCATGGAATATTACCCTATTACCTGCACCAGTTCGACAGGGTTAAAGGTGGCAGTCATTTTGAGGTTGCAATTGAGAAAGGGAAGTCACTTGTGGGGGAAATGTTGCGATGTACTTGCGGATACGGCTTACCCAAATATGTTCAGGAGATTCCCGGAGAGAGCTCAAAAATCCCCCTCTGACCAGGCGATCAAGGGGGAAGGACGCATTTGAATCTCACAGAAGCACCTTATAATATCATGCTGTTGAGGTGTGAATATTGATAAAAGCTCTCCCGTAGTCTTTTTGTGGAGCTGTGTGGAATCAGTAATGAATGGATCGCTGCAGAGGGATGGTTCAGCAGTTTGGAAAAGCACCTGAAAATTTGATCTCAAATTTGCATGAAAACTTATAAAGTGATGGTAATCGATGATGATCCGGTTATTCGGGAAGTACTTGAGTTCAATCTTGAAGCAAGGGGATATGATGTAATATCATATTCCAACGGGAAAGAGGCCCTTGAGGCTTTGCCTGTTGAGCAGCCGGATCTTGTTCTTCTCGACGTAATAATGCCGGAGATGGACGGGTGGGAAGTATTGAAGCTAATGAGAGATCATTTTGAACATTTGGAAATGAAAATCTTAATGCTTACAGCGAAGAGCACCCAGAAGGACAAATTGATTGGCAGATCGATTCTCAAAGCTGACGAATATATCACTAAACCATTTGATTTCAACGACTTACTGAGAGCCATAAAGAGGTTACTAGGAGAGAGTTAAATGCCTGTGGCATTCCGGAAAATCAGAATTGAGTTATCTGGAATCCCGCTGAACCCCGGAATCGCAATCGGAAGAGCCTACCGTTTCAAGCAAATAGATTTAGAAAGCCTGCGCAATAACACCTTCCCGGTTGAGGATATAAACCTCGAACTGAAAAGACTCCAGAGATCAATTGATAAGAGCAAGGAACAGCTTTTCTCGCTTCAGAAAGCAGGAAAAGATACCGGGAAAAAGGAAATTGAGGATATCTTTGCCGCTCACATTCAATTATTACAGGATGAAACGTTTTTACAGAGTATAAGAGATGCTGTAAAAGTAGAGCGTCTTAATGTTGAGAATATTCTTTCAGTAAAAATTGCAGATATAGAGAAAAGTTTCGGTAATATTGAAAATGAGACTGTAAAGACGCGGCTTATAGATATTCAGGATGTATATCAAAGGCTGCTCAGGAATCTGCTCGAGATAGAGCATGTCAGAGTTACCCCTCTTTTACGTGCGAAACTCAATCCCATTCTTATAGCCGAGCGTCTTCTTCCCTCGGATATTGCATTACTGGAATTCCGCCATATTTCCGGTCTAATAATAGAGGAATCGAGCGCAGTTTCACATGTAGCGATTATAGCCCGGTCTTTTAATATTCCGGCAGTTATCAATATTCCCGGCATTACAGAATTAGTCCGTTCAGATGTCACAGTAATAATTGACGGGTACAGCGGCAAAGTGATAATCAACCCGACGCTTTCAGAAGTCGCATCTTACAAATTAAAGAGAAACGGAATTGCCAAAAAGGAAACTCCTGCAAGAAGATATCATCATTACCTGACCCGTGACGGCATAAGGATACGTCTGGAGGCGAATGCAAACACGCCTGAAGAGATCAGATCTGCTGTTGAGAAGGGAGCCGAGGGAATTGGTCTGATCCGTACCGAGTTTTTTTACCTTGGGCGATCCAGGTACCCGGAACCGGAAGAGGAGTTGGAGTTTTACAGGAAAATTCACGAGAGTGCTGAAGGCAGGCCTGTAACGATACGCTTATTAGACCTGGGTGCGGATAAATCGTTGCCCTTTATCAAGGTTCCCGGTGAGGCAAATCCTCAATTGGGAATCAGAGGAATAAGATATCTTTTTGCGAATCCGGAGCTTCTGGACAGGCATCTCAGATGTCTCCTTAAATCAAGCAGGTATGGTGCTGTCAAGATACTGGTTCCTTTTGTTTCAATTGTTCAGGAGATAGATTACCTGAGCGAAATCATAGAGCGGATTATCCGGGAGGAAAAGATCAACAGGTCACAAATCAGCCTGGGGATCATGGTTGAGATTCCATCTGTGGCGTGGTCTATTCCCATGTTTATGGGAAAAGTGGATTTTCTGAGTATCGGGACAAATGATCTTGTTCAATTTACATTTGCTGCAGACAGAGAGGACAGAAGGCTTGAGGAGTTCAGGCGCGCTTCCTGGCCGGTACTGCTTAAAATGATTAAAGAAGTTGTGAAAGCTGCTCATAAGTACAACAAAGATGTCTCAGTCTGCGGTGAAGCCGCATCTGACCCTGCGATAGCATCACTATTGATAGGCACTGGAATCCGCACACTCTCGGTAAGGGTAAATGCGCTGGAATCAATAAAGAAGGAGATCGAGAGTAAATCAATGGATCAGGTGCAAGTCTCGGTTGAGAAGTATCTGGCGGTACTTGAAGCCAATTCTCGTTGAGAATAATGATTTCGGAAGAGTTACGTTGCTTGTCGGCTCCACAAAAAAAGATTTCTCCTCGATGAAACTCGTCAAAATGACAAACAATAAATACGTGTACTTATCGAAGATTCGTCAAAAAATGAAATATGACGAGTTTACGTGTGCGATCGAAGACCTGTCGAGATGACAGATGATGATCACGGGTTCTTACAGATACAACCGCAGAGATTTAAAAGGGGATGGAACCGTGAAGGATCCATCCCGGTAGAAATTATCCCCTGGAAACAGAAAAAATATCTTCCGGCTTTAGTACCGATATTCCGGCTTCCGGTCCCATAATATCTACTCTGAGGATCTTCTGTGGCTTCTTGAGATCGACTCTGGATTTGATATTTTCAGCCAGACGGGTAAGGATGTCGTAGGTTCTGAAATTTGGATATTTTCTTTTTTCGATATCCATTGCCCATGTTTCATCCGGGCCTATCTGATCTTTCACTTTCTGCACGGTTTCTACCATTATATCGATGTTTGAGTCGCACCAGTTGTCAACCGGGACCCATTTAATGGCGAATTTGATGTTGTCGTGATTTTCCCTGAATAAACTTCTTAGCTGCGCTGTGACATTTCGCGCATCGAGAGATGTTTTAACTCCGATAATGCCCTTTACAGAAGTGTCAACTACCTGAGGCTGGGTGTCACCCAGTTTATTCAGAAGTTCAACTATTTCATCATGTGCTTCCTGTTGCTCTTTGAATCTGTGGGATACAAGCAGATTGAATTGGTTCATGATTTTGTCCTTGAAAGTTTTCTGCCGAATAGTGCGCGTTCATAGTTGAATAATCCAATTTCCGTGCCGAAAATTATGGACAAATAATATCGGATTAGAGATCAGTTCCGAATCCAATATAATATAAAAGAATACCGCTTAACACGGTTAAATATTTAATCTGTTCGCATAAAAATACTATTTAACCAGGGCTCAACCACTACCCAGGCATCATCGACTGTAAGCGCCTTGAGTGAGGCCTGAGGGTCGATTCCTTTTGGCACTGAACGAACCCCGACATTTCTTGCATTCCAGAGCGGGAAATGAGGCATCTCCTTACGTATAATGAGGTTCCTTTTTCCTACCGGGCCATTGCGCTTTTCATCGGTAGGACCAAAAACTGCAGCAACAGGAATCTCCATACAGGCCGCGATATGCATCAAACCGGAATCATTACAAAGACAGAGATTGCATTGTTTTATATGTGCAGCCGTCAGTCCTATATCGACAGGCTCAATGATTCTATGCTTTTCTTTCATAACAGAGGCAACCTGCATCTTCAGATTACTTTCATCAGGCCCGCCAAAAATCAGTGCCTCGGCTCCCAGTTTTCCGCAGATCTTATCCGCCAGTAAACCGAATCGTTTCGGATCCCATCGCTTAATGTCCATTCCGTGTTCCGCACTGGACCCCGGGTGAATCGCGATACGTCGGGGCAGTGCAGTTTTTAGCATCTCCCCGGCCCTGGCTTCATCCTCAGGAGAAAAAAGCTTCGGGAAAGACAATTCCTGTTCATGCAGGTCACGTTCCAGGAACAGGGCGGATAGATTGACATTCTGGTGCAGATCATGAAGGTTGCTATCGATAAGGATTTTTCTGTTATTCAGAAATGAAAGACTGGAGAGATGTTTGAGCGGATAGCGAAACGCGAATCGCTCTTTAATTCCACATAAAAAAGGAAGAAGGTTGTATTGCCAGTTATTGGATGGAAAGAAGCTCAAACTGGCATCATAACACTCTGATTTTATTTGTCTTATGAAAGAAATTCTCTTTTCGGCGCTCCGAACTTTTGTAGGATCCAAGCAATGGATTTTTTTCCAGATCGGATCATTGGCCGCCAGATCGTGAATCGAATTACGCAAAGCCAGCAGATGCAATTCGACTCCGGGCATAAGAGTGTTAATCAATTTGCATGCAGGATAGAACAGCAGGTAGTTACCTATTCCAATCGGGCAGATACACAAAACCTTCATTACTCAATTTTTTCCCGTATAGTATAGAGTTTTTTTGGAGCCATATTGATCAGCATTTCGGCGAGAAACCCGAAGGAGAGAAATTGAATGCCCACAATTATTGCCCCAAGCGATAATACCATCAAAGGTCTGACCCTCATCGCTCCGGAAATGGCCCATTCAATTCCGAAATACCCCAGCACTGTACCGCCAATCATGATAAGAACAAAGCCAATCAATCCGAAAAAATGGAGCGGACTTTTAAGGTAACGGCGCAGAAAAAGCAGAGTCATCATGTCCATCAGCCCATTAAAAAACTTGCCGAAACCATATTTTGATTTTCCATATTTACGGGCATGATGAGGTACGGGGATCTCTGTGACCCTGAAACCATCCCAGAAAGCCAATGCAGGCAGGTATCTATGCCGGTCGCCATAAATATCAAGTGATTTGGCAGCCTCCGCCCTGTAAGCCTTGAAACCGCAATTGAAGTCATGCAGTTTGACTCCGGAGAGAATCGATGTAGCGAAATTCCATATTTTAGAAGGCAGGGTAAAAGTAATGGGATCATAACGCTTCTTTTTCCACCCATTTACCACATCCCACCCCTCATCGATTTTCTTCAGCATCTCCGGAATTGCGACAGGATCATCCTGCAGATCTGCATCCATTGTGATAATAATCTCTCCGGATGCCTCCTTTATTCCCAGGCTTAAGGCAGCAGACTTACCGCAGTTATTACTGAGCCGATAGATGCGTATAATGTTACCAAACTGGTTCCTGAGTTGTTGAAGCACCCCAAAAGATCCATCCGTGCTGCCATCATCAACAAAGAGTACCTCGTACTCACACTCCAGAGAACCCATCACCTCGTGAATCTGGTTCATCAAAGGAGAGAGACTTTCTTCCTCATTGCATAACGGTATTACAATCGAGATCTTCTTCATTCCTGTTTCCCCGAATAACGATTTTTTCTGTTACAAAGAATATTCCTCCAACCATGCTGGCGAGAAGGCCGACAATGGAGGCCAGGAAACCCATCACAAAAGCTGCATCCATTGGAAAACCTGCGAGAGTGAAAAGCGCTCCCCCTGCTGCTTCCCTGATTCCAAAAGGAAGTGGAATTGTCATCAGCATGGCAATAATCGGTACGAATATGAAAAAGTACTGAAAATTGGAAACCGAGAGCATACTAAGAGATCCCGCAACCAGGATGTGAACACCCACTCTGAGAAGTTGAATAATCAACGAGAGCAGGGCCACTTTACCGATCACATGGATATCATGAGCCTCGATTAACATTTCAGAAACAATCTGAGAGATTTTAAACCTGCGGGAGATTTTGAGGGAATCTGATATTTTGAAAAAGAGATTCTGGAGCGGTTGATTGACCAGAAAAACCATGATACCCGCAAAAAGCAGGAATGTCGCCACCAGAGACAGCACCGCTGTCCCTATCTTGCCGTTGCTGATCGAGCCACGTGCAAGAAGGATTATACTTCCGATAATCGCCAGTCCGCTCATAGCCCACAGACCGGCAAACCTGTCAAGAAAAGTAGCGGCAAATCCAGCCATCCCCTTGCCGTCGCGTGACTTGATAGAGAGAACTTTCACAGCATCCCCGAAAATTCCTCCAGTCATGAAATTATTGAAAAACATCCCTACAAAGTACAGTTTGAAAGATCTTCCAAAGGTCAGTGGTATTCCGCGATTTTTAAGGAGCACTCTCCACTGAATCACTCCCAGCAGGCCGCTGAGCAGAAAAACAAGAAAGCTGCTAAGCAGCCACAGCGGTTTAGCCTGCTTTATGGTATTTATGATGTCGTTCCATCCCAGTTTTCCTATCAAAAGGAATATTACGGCAAAGGTAACAGCGAGTTTAGCCAGTGTGAAGAGAGATTTCCTGAACCTTTGCACTTTTTCTCCGTAAACCAACCTGAGATGTCCGAAAACCACAAAAAAAGACAGAATTTAAATAAAATACGTCCAGTCCGCAGGAAAATTCAAAACTCTTTACAATACAAATCTATGGAAAAGTACCTTCAACACTCATTATTTTTCTCTCAAACCCACATTCAGAAGAATCCGGCAATTGGAGAAATATGATCAGAAAATCTGTGTTTTTATCTTTCAGTACCCTTATTCTGTTTTTCTGCTCCTGTCTTGGTCCCTTTGATCCCTATAATGTTCTGCCTGGCGAAAATGGAAACAATCCGATTACAGCCAATGAGGCACTTGTCGGGCACTGGAATCTTAATGAAGGTGAGGGCAGGCAGGCTGCCAACCTGGTTTCTAACCGCATTCATGGTGCGATATCCAATTGTGTATGGGATAGTGCCGGTGGATTAGACAGCAGCGCAGCCTTGCGATTTGATGGAATCACCAGTTTTATGATGGTTCCGGATGACAGCAGCTTAGACTTTGGAACAGGGGATTTTACAATCTCAATCTGGATCAAACCGGATTATTTTTCCGGATCAGGAAGCAGGACCATAGTACGCAAGGGTGAAGAGGGAAAGGGGTTTTCGATAGTATTATACCGCAACAGAATTATTGGCCTGGCTGGTAACAAAACAACTATCACCAGTGCCGATACAACCCTGCGCATATTCGACAGCACATGGCATCATGTCGTTTTTTCAAGAGTAAACTCGATAATATCGCTTTACCTTGACAATCATCTTGTGCACTCTTATGAATATACAGGCAGCGTTTCCTCCACTTCTCCCCTTTTTATCGGCAGAGGCAGAACGGAATCTGATTACTATTCCGGGCTGATTGACGAGATAAAGATTCTGAACTATGGATGGTCTGAGTCGGAAAGGATTTCGGAATATATAAGGGCGACTGGGAGATAGAGGGATTCCTGTTTCACAGGAATGACCGTGGAGATAAGGGTGTGCTTGTGAGGAACGATTGTCACCCAGAGGCATCATGCCTGTGAAAACAGGCATCCAGAAAGTCAAGAAAAGGGTTCCTGATTTCGCAGGAACGACGTGGAGGTGAGGCAATGTTAATTTTGAACATTTCGCTCCAACTCACCTGTTAATTCCAGAACAAGAACAAAAAAAGGTGTGACCCTTCTCAGGACCACACCTTTTATTCTGTCTACCTGATAATCGGATCAGCTTTACGATTTAGATTCCTCAGCCTTACCCGTATCTTTTTTCATCGCAGTATCCGCACTCTTCTTCATCTCATCCAAGCGCTGAATATAGGAAGCTGCTCTGCGGTCTCCCGGATGGGTATTGGCAAACTGCTGCATGATCGCCTTTGCACTGTCGAGCAGTCCAAGCTCCTCATAATTTCGAGCTATAGATGCATGCACATACCAGGGATCAGAGTCATCGGAAAGCAGTTTCTTAAGAATCGCGTTTGCTTCCAGCTTTTTTCCACCCTGTTCCAGAGCCTGGGCAAGAAGTTTCTGATATTCCACGTTATTGGGATCCAGAGCGATTGCCTCACGCATCTTCTTTTCTGCTTCCTCGACACGGTCGTGATTCATGAGTATCTCATGCCTGAGTACTCTTGGTCTCCAGTCCCAGGGCATTATCCTGACACACTGGTCAAGTTTACCGACAGCAAGATCTAGCGTATCCTGATACTGTTTTTTCTTTTCAGAAAGGATATCGACTGAATCCTGTGAACCACCGGCAGAGGCTTTTTCAAGCAGTGCGATCTGCTCCTTCATTTCCACCAGAGGTCTCCTCAGCGCCAGTGCAATCTGGATGTAAGCTGCAGCGTAGTTGGAGAGGAGTTTTTCGGAAGTGTCGTTAAGACGGGCGGAACCATCTCCAAGTCCCCTGAACTGGTAAACGCTATCGAGCAGGTGGACAGTGCGCGGAATATCGAGCTTATCTCTTTCCGGAACAACCTGAGGCATAACCCGATACGCCAGTCCCTGCATCTTGAGATATGGGCCGAGTCCCATAAGGTTATCATCGGAAACTGTGACCGCAAAATAGATGGGTTTACGCCACTTGTTGGCATCAACAATGTTCACTACCATCTGATCCTGCACCCGCAGAGCCTGAAGTTCATTACGTGAAGGAAGAGTTACAGTTATTCCTGAACTGGGCATTGTGTACCGGGTAGGTTCTGTGATCGGATTCAGCGAGTGGTTCAAACCATCGATCTGCTCGTCGGAAAATGAAATAGGCACTTTGGGTTCCTGCTTTTTAAGCTGCTTGATGTACCATTTGGTGTTAAGCAGACTCAAATTGACTATACGGACATCTTTACGAACCCCGTAAGCTTCCTGCAGAGCCCAGAGAGGAACGGTGTCGTTGTCCCCGTTAGTAAAGATTACCCCGTCCTTTTCACAGGACATAAGCAGGTTGTAAGCATAATCATAGGGAACCCAGTCTCCTTTGCGGGAACTGTCATAAAAATTCTGAGTTATAGGCAGCGCCGGAGAGACCATGAAAAGCACAGCGGCAGCAGGAGCAACTGTCGTACGAAGCATTCTGTTTTTGTTTGAAAACAGATAATGCATTGCAGCGGTTGCCGCTATTCCCATCCACATTCCCAAATACATAAATGCTGAGGCAAAAAAGTAATCACGGACCCTGACCTCCCTGTGCACAGTAGGCATAGGTCCCTGTTTACCGGTTTTAAGCCAGTAGAGGTAATCTCTATGTTCCGGCCGTGTCCCATCCGCGAAATTCATGTATAGGACCATCATCACCGATGAAATCAGGAAGAGAGTTATCAGGAAAATTCCAATATTCCGATTCCTCTTATACAAGTAGTACATCCCAAAAAACATGAAAAACGTAGGCAGGAGATAGACCAGCAGTTTTCCGGTGCCTACCATAAATCCATCTTCGAAATAACTTCTCTCGGTATCATTAGGACCAAGCTGGAAAAACTGGGTCAGATGAAAACCTCCATACCCCATGTGGCCTTCGATCCCGAACTGATGAGCCCATGTGCCTCTGCGCCAGAACATGCGGGTAAACATGTCTTCAGAGCCATACTGTTTTCTTTCCAGATACTCTTTAAAGGAGGTCCATGTTTCGGGATGGTTCTCGTTAATCATTGGGTCGAGTGATGACCTGATCGGGATGTAGAGATGGGAAGAGAAGCCCACTACGGCAAAAAGAGCGACCCAGAA
>LFRM01147364.1_pt2 | contig 19934 bp, 20 predicted proteins | sample 618341 | NCBI WGS metagenome assembly LFRM01 (sample SAMN03654438, study PRJNA283298) | anaerobic digester metagenome | isolation source: pool of bioreactors CSTR01a, CSTR02a, and CSTR03a thermophilic anaerobic... | place: Denmark: Kgs. Lyngby | collected 2014-05-21 | reverse complement strand
TGACGAGGAGCCGCATACCGAACGGTACGTGCGTGTTCTGTGGGAGGACGGGTGAGCCATTAAGGCTCATCCTCCTACCCGATTATCCTATGAGATGGATATAAGAATATTTTGCTCGAATTTCTGTTATGATGATCAGTGATTTTGGTCCTTTCGCTGTTTTGAGTGGGTAGCATCCCAAACTGATGGAATCATCTGAAAGAGTTGTGCTACAGTTTACCTATCTTTTTGAACCAAGAGAGGTAGACACTATGAACGGTTTTTCTCAGAATGATATCTTTACACAAGCACTTGGATTAGCTGAACCCTGGTTTGTTTCACAAGTGGAATTCCAGCCTTCTGAGAAGGACCCTGCCAAGCTTGAGGTCCATATAACCTTGGATTATCAGGAGGGAAGCAAGTTCCCTTGCCCGAAATGTGGCGATCCATGCACAGTCTACGATTCCAACCAAAAGGAATGGAGACACCTCAACTTCTTCCAGTACCGTTGCTATATCCATGCAAGGGTTCCCAGGATCACATGTGAGGACCATAAGGTCAGGCTTGTCGATGTCCCTTGGGCAAAGCCGGGAAGTGGCTTCACCCTCCTCATGTAGGGCGTGTTGCTTACCATGCTGAAGCAGATGTCAGTATTGCAGGTGGCCAAGCAGGTCGGCGAGCATGACACAGGGCTTTGGCGCCTGCTCACAGGTTTTGTGCGTGATGCCTTGGAGCTACAGGACTTCAGCGTCGACGAGTATTCCCATAAGGGGCATGACTACATAGCCGTCTTCCTTGCCCACCCAAAGAAATTCAAGGAGAAGAAGGGCAATCCGGATGATCGGTGAAGAACAACACCTGTGATTAGACTCATGGCTTTCGCAATTCAATGAAGGCTCTCTATCCGAAGGCGGCTACCATAGTGGACCGGTTCAATGCGCTTGAAATACTAAACTACTTTGATTCAAGAAAGACCAATGCATTGCTGAAAGGGTTCAATTCCGTCATAGGCCCAATAAGACGGCATGGAGAATTTTATGCTCTATTTTGTCTGTGGGGAGTAGGAACCTCCAAAAGCTACCATCATATAACTTACCCACCCGATTCAGCGAATAGCCAATAACCCAATTTCTGTATGGTTCGAGAAACCCAATGTAGATCTTTGGGCAACAACACCTGATTTCGGTTGTTCTATTGCCCGCTAATTTGCACCTTTTTTGGTGTTGCATTTTGAAGAGATGCCACTTAAACGTTCGCCAGTATTAAGGTTTCGAAATCTGACGTATTAGATTTGGCCATGTTTCTCGCTGTTTCTAGGATAGATTGTAAAGTCTGAATACATGCTTTCCTCCACCCTCTACTTAGACAGTGCAGAAAATTAAGAAAATCTTCTATGCTATTTTGAGCAATCCATTTGGGTACAAAAAAATCCTGCAAGGAATAATTCCTTACAGGATTATCGGGCTGGACGGATTTGAACCGTCGACCCCTTGTCCCCCAGACAAGTACGCTAAACCCCTGCGCTACAGCCCGAAAATGCATCGGTTACCCGACAAGAACGAACAATATCATAGAAGGGTTTTAGTGTCAACGAATCGGAGAAATGTCGCAATCAAATGCAGGATATGGGTAAGTGTGGAAACTATTGTCGGGTGGCAGTAGTCGATTCTTAAAATATGTTGTACCTTAAGACAAAGTATGTAGGAGATCATTATGGCATCAATGACTAAATTAGCACTTGCCCAATCGCTCAAACAGCTTATGGCTGAGCGAACCCTTGATAAGATAACGGTCAAAGAGGTTGTGGCAAGATGCGGAGTCAATCGACAGACATTTTATTATCACTTCCGGGACATCTACCATCTTTTGGATTGGATGTTTGCCAACGACGGGCAGGAGTTTGCAAAAAAATATCCTGAAGTTCATACTGCTGATGATGGTCAGACCGCAATACGTTCCTTATGTTCGTATCTGCAGGAAAATCGAGAAGTGATGCTGAACATATATAACAGCCTGGGCAGGGAGTTGCTTGACCGCTACCTCTGTAGGGAGATGCAGACATTGCTTACCAGATCCTTGCAGGCTCGCGCCGATAGGGCAGGGGTGACCAAAGAACAGCTGGCTTTTCTGGTCAACTTTTACAAACATGCCTTCGTCGGCGCATCATTGGATTGGTTCCAGCAGGGCATGCCTGGAGAAACTGAAGAAATTGTAGCTCAATTTGCCCCTATTCTCAAAGGAACTTTTGACTCTGCTTTGAAAAGAATGGCAAATAGCTAGTTGTGTGGGTTTTTTACATTTGCTAATTATTCAATACTTGATGAATCAGCATCTATAGCGTACACTATCACAAACAGATCGGCAAAAAAGAGAGTGTTCAATGAACCAAATGAAAAAAGACAACGCTAAAAGAACGATAATACTCAGCCTATTAGTCCTATTTGCGTCACTTTCGAGTATATATGCGTATCAATTTTCTCCCTTGGAACAGGTTTTTCAACCTACAGGGGCGGAAAGTACCAAGACCTACACCATTGTAAATGATAGCAATGATTCAATAGCGATTAGCATATCTGCCCATATTAGGGACCAGGACAGTCAGGGTGTTGAAGTCAACTCTCCGGCTGATGCTTATTTTTCCATTGTCCCGAACAAGCTAGTGGTGCCTCCTCAGAGCAGCTGGGTTGTACGTGTGCAATATCGTGGACCCAGGACTGTCACCAATGAGCTCTCTTTTCGCTTGAAAGCCGAACAGATCCCTTACTCCCAAGGAAAGAGCAGTACCGATAAGGGCATGTTTAACTTCTTGTATATCTATACGACAAGCCTGTACGTCCAACCCTCAAAGGTTGTTGAAAGCGTAGCTGTCAGATCTATAGCCCCCACCACTTCGGAAGATGGCTCCCCAGCCATGGCCGTCACCCTCGTCAACATGGGTACCGTTCACCAACTTCTGGTGTCGGGTATTCTGGAAATAAAGGATAGCAAGGGCAACTCCGTAGTCCTGCAGGGCCCGGATGCCCTGCCTTCTCTTGATGGAATGAACATTCTTGCAAAAAAGACAGTTACCAAGCAAATTCCTTGGCCTGAAAAATTGTCTAGGGCTCCTGGAGTTACGTACCAGGCCACCATTAAATACAGTAAATAGTGGAGATGATTTTCTGTCTCACTGCTGAGCAATAGGGTTTATAAGCATGAAACGAAAGGGGTTAGCACATGCGGTAATCTTGGGCGGGTTACTCGCATTTGTAACCCTTTTTCTTGTGACGTTCCTTTGGAGTTGTTTCCAGGTCCCTAGCTCAGTGCCTGCCTCTCCCCAAGAGAGCGAGAAAATTATTCCCATAACCACAACTGAACGAGAAGAGCCTGTTGCTTCCGCTTTGCCGCGCATTGAGAAGCCCCTTCCAGTAGAAGAAGTGATAGCCTCAATTCCCATGCCCTTGCCTGAACATCTTATCAAGCTGCCTCGAATTCCTGATAGGGCCCGGGTGCCTGCAAAACCGGCAAGCCTGACAGTCTCCACTAAGATCCATGTCCCGGATGTGCCCTACCTGTTTGACCCGATGGTCCTTACAGAAGAGGAATTCGACATGTTCTTCCCTGTAATGCCACAACCTCAGGTCATTGATGATGATTTCTTTGCAGATTTCTTTGTGGTGGGAGCCGATTCCAGCATTGTTTATGACGATGGTCTCTATTATTTGAGCCTCTTGATAAACGGTGATTACGTTGGCGATATCGAGGTTAAGTTCGAAGGGGAGACCCAATCCGTCAACACTGCTGAGCTATCCCTCTTTATAGGTGATTACATCACCAAGGAGGCTTCTGGAAGGCTGTTTGGCGATAATCTTCCCTATCTTTCCATTGAAGACCTGAACGGCAGGGAAGTCGAAGCTACCTATGATAGTGCTGCCTTTGCCATTTCGCTGGAATTTGGTTTGGGGGATATGCCTGAAAGGTCTGTAAGCATCTCCACATCCTCCATCAACAGGAGGGAGCAGTACGGGATGAGCGGAGCTATCGTACTGAAGCCTGCCAAGCTCTCCATCGCCAGTTCATTGAGCCTCTACACGCTGTTGGACTATGCCCCCTCTCCTTTCGATGTGAACAACAGGCTTATCAGTCTCAACGTTTCAAACAGGGTGGCCATGTTTGGAGTCGGGATTAACTTCTCCTTCTCCGTCTCCTCATCTCCCTTAACCGGCACTACCTTTACCATGGGTTCGTGGAACGGGTTCTATGACTTCGTTGAGAGTAGCCTGCGTCTCTCCTTTGGTAATGTCGGATCAAGTCTGAGTAACAAGGCGTCTGCCGCCGGCTCTACACCGTTCGGATTGCAGTTGGAGAAGAACTACTCCTATGGCAGCGATAGGGCCAAGGGTAATCAGTTTGAACATAAGATCATCTTGGTCGAGCCTTCGGAGATAGTGATCTCGATAAACAACAATGAAGTTTTCCGTAAGACATTCACGCAGGCAGGCACCTATCGCCTGAAGGATTTTGTCTTCACTCAAGGCGCCAATGTCGTCAAGATAGTGACAATCCCTACTGCAAGGCCTGATGATACGACGGTTGAGTATGTAGACATGGGCTACGATTACCGCCTTCTTGGTAAGGGCGATACTCTCTATGGCTTCGGCCTTACCGTTCCAAAAGTCAGGTCCGGATCCCCTTCCTCCGAAGATTGGACACTGAATCTGCCTTGGAATAATGAATACCTCTCCTATCATCTGGATAAGTACACAGCTAGCTATTGGCAGCAGGTAGGAGTTACCAATACTTTTACATTCTCAAGTGATATTGCATACTCGCCCGGAACCTTCAATGGAATGGTAAACGGTGTTTTTGCCTCCATGGCTGGGACAAGCCAGATACAGCTGACATTAGGCATCGATGAGCAGTTTGGATGGTTCGAATCACCTTCCTTCGGCGGGTCATTGAATCACCGCTTCAGCGGCAAGTCACAGGGCAAGTTCGGCACCCTCAATGCAGGAATCAGCTTCCAGAGCCCCTATCCCAGTTCTAGTGTCGGAGGCATAGATCCTCCTTCATCGGTTGGGGGGAATCTCTCCTACAGCGGCAATCTCGCCAAGGATATCCGCTTTACCCTATCAGGTTCGGTCACTCAGAATATCGGCAAGCCTTCTCCCTCCTGGAATGTATCCTTCTCAACGGGATTCTCTCCGGTTAAAGGCATGTCCCTCAACGGCACTCTTTCCCTCAATGCCCTAGAGGACAGCGTTTTCAATCCTACTGTCACTGCACAGATAACGGGCAGTTACTCATTCAGCCAGAAACTCAATGCCAGCGTATCTACCAGCCAGCAGACAGACAAGGAATTTTCTTCTGTGACCGGCAGCAGTTCTGTCGGGATTAACTACAGGCCCTCTTCCAAGGACAGCCTGAACCTGAACCTCAGCGGATATAGGTTTGATTCCCCTCAGGACCACTCACTGGTTGCAGGGTGGTCACACAGTGGGGACTTGGCCTCCTTCTCCTTGCGTCAGCAGGCTTCTAACTCATACAAAAGGATGACTACCACCTTCACAGCGAACACCTCACTTGCTTTCGCTGATGGTGCGTTCGCCATATCCAAGTCGGTCAATGAAGCTTTCCTCCTGGTCAGGCCGGTAGGGGAACTGAAGAAGTCGGATATTTCCGTAGCGAGGTCGCTGGACTCCTCCCCGACACTTCTTCGACGCCCGCTTGGCAGTGCCCTATACAACAACATCTCCACCAACACCAAAAATACAGTGGTGGTGTTTTCCACAGGTTCAAGCGATTACAGCAGCGGAGCCTCCTTTGTCTATGAGATCAGCCCGAGGAGCCGTCAGGCCTTTTTGGCTAAGATCGACATCCAACCCTCCTTCACCGTAAGCGGGTTGCTCCTCAAGGCCGACAAGACCCCATACGAGCAATATTCCTCTCCTGTCTACTCCGTCTCCACCAATGAGGAAGGGGAGGAGATAATGACACGTGACGACTCGCTCTATCTCTTTACCGACCAGGATGGGCGCTACATCCTCAGCGATGTGCTCCCAGGCGAATACCTGTTTGACCTCAAGGTCGAGGACCTCTGGTATTCCATACGGTTTACCGTGCCTGAAGTCGAAGCTGGCAAAGCTGGTAAGGGTAGGGTATTGCTCCTGGAGCAGTTCTGGGTAGCCGATCCAGAGCTTGAGGAACGTATAATTGTCAAGGATGTCTTCACCCAAGAGTTGGTCGATGAGGAAACAGATGTCTTTGGTACCGAGCTGGTCACCGGCTATGATGCGACAGCTACGCTCATGATCGAACAGAGGATTGACGAGGAGACGTTCTGGAAGATCATCTTCCCGCCTTTTGAAGAGGATGCTTGGAATTTCGATGCTCCGATTGAGTCGGAATTTGATGAAAGCGAGTTCTTCTTTGTACAGGAAAACCCTCAGCAACAGACGCTCATGATCGATCCTGAAGCCATGGATACATCTCCAGAGGGGACCTCTTCCGATGCTGTGCCGACTGTCTCATTCCTCAGTGACTGACTTTCAAGGACAAAACAAGCCCTAGAGACACCTCCTGTAAAAAAATAGAGGTACCTTGTATCATCTTTGAAAGTGTTACTGAGTGTTCGCACATATGAAGATAGAAAGCAAATTCTTGCGTTGGAAAAAATTGGTAAAAGACAATTCCTGAATTGATTTTTTTTTGGGTAGAATGATGAAGTAACAATCTGAGCCATGAACTATAAGGTGCCCAATTCAACTTCACTTGACACTTGTATGCAAAAGTACGAATATTAGAGGCATCACTGTCATTCAAATAAAGGAAGTTTCAACGTGCGAAGCGATATAATCAACGAAGTTCTCTCGGTTGAGGATAAAGCGCAACAAATCATACGTGACGCTAATACTAACTCACGCAACATAGTCACCGATGCACAACTGCAGGCGAGTGAGCTGGTACGTGCGGCTCTCAAGGAAAAGCGCGAACAAAACCATGCCCTCCTGCTTCAGGCGGAGGAGGATGCCAATCTTCGGCTTGCTGAATTTGAAGCAAGTCTTGATGTTTCCTCTGTTCTTGATGAGGCAACGCTGGACAAGATTGCCGATACTATAACGACAAGGATTTGTAGAACAGAGCTGGAGGAAATGTAACCAGCCTATGAGTAAAAATCCCACCTCCCTCTATGGGTTTATCAATGCTAAGCTACGGGCTAGAATCGGCTTGATGCGCGAGTCGCACATCATCGAGGACCTCCTCAAGGCGAAGAGTGTTGTCGAAGCTGTCGCAGTACTTCGTGACAGCGCCCATTCTTCTGTCGCCACAGCCTATGATAGGACCGGTGACATCCAACAGATGGAGCTCGCTCTTCTGTACAATGAGGTGGAGATGTACCAGGAGGTTGCCAAATTCTTAGAGGGCAAGCCTGCTGACTTCGTACGGAACCTCCTAGGTAAAATAGAAGTAGATAATCTTAAGAATATCATTCGTCTCTGGTATGGCAGCATCATACGCCGTCGCCCGATGCGTTTCCGCAGCGAATACCTTTTTAAGGAAAAACTGCTCAATGAGATAGATTGGACAGCCCTGGTCAATGCCACTTCGTGGGAAGAGGTATGCCAGACCCTCAGAAACACTCCCTACAGTGAGGTGGTAAACGCCTTCACCGAACAGCAGTTGGATGATGAGGGTTTGTTTGTTCTGGAGAACAAGCTTGATCAGCAGTGGTACGCGCAGATGATGGTTAGCACCGAAAGGCTCTCCGCACAGGACAAGGGTGTTGCACAGTCAGTCTTCCTGGTGGATATAGATTTGAAGAACCTGTTAATGATGGTACGGTATGGTTGGTACCATAAGATGGATAAGGAAAAACTCGAAACGCTGTTCTTGCCTTGGGGCAAGGTATATAAGCATAAGAGTGTACTCAATTTTGTACAGAGCCCTGTACAGGAACGCGACCCTTTTGCAGTCATCGAACAACTGTATCCCGGTCTGAACGACGCTCTCAAGCAGATTTCAGAAGAGAAGCGGGGGAGTATTCACCAGGATGAGCTCATGGCTTTGCAAAACCTTCGCATTGAGGCTTATCTACATGAGCGCCGTAAGGCCGTTTATAGGAAATTGCTGGCTTCCGATCCTTTTACCATAGGGGTCAGCCTGGCCTATTTCTTTCTCTATAAGGAGGAGGACACCATGATCAAGGCCATTCTAAACGGTAAGTATTACGGGTATGAAGAGGATTATATCAGGGGGGTATTAGCATGAACTTGTTTACAAGGCCGATGAGACTTCTCACGGCTGTGGTTCTGGAACAGATGAGCGATGCAGTGGTTAAGAGCCTCTTGGAGATGGGGGTAATGGATTTTGTCCACATCAACAAGCTTGAACCGCAACAGATGGAAAAGCTCAGTTCCCGCCCAAGCTCCGTGACTCGCATAGCTTTGGAAGATATGCGCCACCGGGTTGAGGCGATACTTCGTCAGGGGCAGGTATCCCTTCCCACCTCCGATGTCCTCGATGTGAAGAACATGGAGAAGCCCGACCTGGATTCCTATGCCTCCCTTTTGGATGCCTTGGGGAAGAAGCTGCTTGTCCTGAAAGAGAAACAGAAGGAAAGCAACCAGCAGGTGCTTGGCTTTGATGAGATGCACCGCTACATAGATGAGGACAAGGGCGAGTACCTGGATCTCCGTGTAGGGGAGATCAGCCATGGGACTGCTGAAGACCTTGCGAGCCGGTTAGCAACCTTTGGTGGAATACTTGAGCCCTATCCTGATGGAAACAAATACATCTCCTTGACCCTTCGTCGGGACGGCTCCCAGGTATCACCCCTACTTGATAAGTTTGGTTGGACAGAGAGCAGTGATGTCACTGCACAGAAAAGAGCTGTCTCGATCGTAACTCATAGGTTGGAGGAAGAGCACCGCAAGGCGGCTGTACAGAGAAAAGAGGTGGAAGGGGAAGTCAATGACCTCATCAGGGCGGAGAGTTCCTCACTCATCGCCATCTGGGGCAACCTCAGGCTAAATGAACTCAGCGATCAGATTCGATCCTATTTCTCCTATACCAGGAATACGACGCTCTTTTCAGGATGGGTGCCTAGCGACCAGGCCGATGAGGTGACCAAGGCTATCTTCAGTTCCAGTGAAGGACAGTGCGTCATCGAATGGACCGAGGCGACACAGATGCCCCGAGAAGAGGTCCCTGTTGCAGTGACCTCACCGAAGCTTCTGGAACCTTTCCAGAAGATGGTAAACAATTACAGCACACCCGAGTATGGGACGGTCAATCCGACCATATTTGTCATGATAGCCTACCTTGTTATGTTTGGCCTGATGTTTGGTGATGTCGGGCAAGGGTTTGTACTCTTGCTTGTAGGCTTTCTGACCCAGCTCAGTTACAGGAAGAATCCCTTGAAAAAAGATGGGATGCTCAGTCGTAACCTCAGTAAGCTATTACCCTATCTGGGGGTCTCCTCCATGGTGTTTGGGGTCCTCTACGGTTCCTACTTCGGCTTTGCCCTGTTCCCGGCTCTCTGGTTCAACCTGGATGCCGTGGTCGCCGGTAATGCCACCACAGGCCCGGTTCGGGATGTCTACGGAATCCTCGGCATTACCATCAAGTTCGGTATCATTGTAATCTACACCGGCTTGGTCTTGAACTGGATCAACCTGTTCAGGAAGAAAGCCTGGTTGAAGATGACCCTGGACAAGAACGGCATAGTCGGAGGGATACTGTTTGCCACCGGACTCTATATGGGCTTTGGTTTTGTTGGGAGCAACTACAAGGAGTTCCCCTCCGATCCTTGGATACCGATAGTGCTGGGTGTTACCATCCTGCTGCTGTTCCTGCGCGGATTTCTGGACTACTATCTCTCTGTCAAAGAGGGAGGGCAGAGGGAAAGTGCAGGGAAGGTCATCATGGACTCCACCATGGAGTGGCTCGTCGACATGTTGGAGATCTTTGGTGGATACCTCTCCAATACGCTCTCCTTTATGCGTGTCGCCGGTCTAGGTATCGCCCATGCCGCACTGATGGAGTCATTTAAGGAACTTTCATCCCTATCCAGTGGGGTGGGGGCCATTGCCATATTGGTTTTGGGTAATGCACTCGTTATAGTGTTAGAAGGGTTGAGTTCAGGCATTCAGTCCTTGAGGCTCAACTATTACGAATTTTTCTCAAGGTATTTCACAGGAAAGGGTGTTGCGTATGAGCCGGTCGGCTTGAAGACATCATTTTCTGCTCAAAAATAGGAAGTTTTTTTAGGAGGGTCAATATGACCAGTATCGCATTCAAAAAGAAAGTATCGATGTCCTTTGCAGCTACAGCGCTGCTATTGCTCGCATCCGGCTTTGTCTTTGCTCCAAGTGCATTTGCCGCCTCAACGGAAGCTGCAACATCTGGAAGCTATACCATAGCCATCATCTGTATCAGTGCCGCCCTTGCTTTCGGCGTAGGTGCATTGGCTGCAGGCATGGCAATTGGTAAAGTCGGCAGTGCGGCAATGGGAGCCATCAGTGAGAGGCCGGAGATCGCCAGTCAGGCTTTGATCTTCATCGCACTTGCAGAAGGACTGGTAGTCTTCGGATTTATCACAGCACTGATGATTCTCGGTAAGGCTTAACAATGAAGTATTTTGTCATCGGTGACGAGGATACCGTACTGGGGTTCTCCCTTGTCGGTGTGTTCGGCATGCAGGCGACAAATGCCGAGCAGGCACGACAGGCTTGGAACAAGGCACTGGAGGATAGGGCCAATGGCATCATCATCATTACTGATGTTGTTGCCAATATGATCCGTCCGACAGTCGACCAGTACCTGTTTTCCGAATCGTTTCCCCTTGTGGTGGAGATACCTTCTTCACGTGGAGAGGAAAGTCACACGGATCTCAGGACGTTGGTAAACCAAGCTATTGGCGTATCGCTTTAAAGGGGAGGGTTCTTATGGAAGTCACAGACAATCGCCTGCTTGAAGGAATTATCCGACAAGCGGAGCAGACCGCAAAGAAAACTGAAGAGGATGCCCGTCTTCAGGCAAAGAAGATTCTTGCAGAGGCGCACCTGCGCTCTGAAGAGGAACTTAAGGCCGAACAGAAGACATTTCAGCAAAAACTCAAGCAGATCGAACTGCGGCTTCAGGCTACCATGGCTAGCTCCAAACGCAAGGCCTCCCTTAGGCAAATCGATGAGAGTTACCTCTCTGTCATGCGTCGTATCCGAGAAAAGATGGATTGTAAGACCATAGAGCCTTATCTCTCCTCTTGGATAGCGGAAGCGGCACTGGGTCTTGATCTGAAGACGGCCAAGGTAGCCTCGAGCAAGCAGTGCCCGGTAACGGAAAAACACCTTAAGGAAGCTGCTCAACTGGTAAAAAAGCATACCGGATCAGAAGTTATCTTAAGCTTGGACCCCAGGCCTATCAGAAGCCTTGGGGTGGTACTCTCTTCGTTGGACGACAAAGTTTCGTTCAACAATCAGGTCGAGATCCGTCTCAGACGGTTTGACCGCGTAATTAGGACAATGATTCAGGAATATACATGAAAGACAGAATAGTCGGACAAGTCAAACGGGTGAATGGCCCTGTCATCCTCATCAAGGACGTCACTGACGCCGCTATGATGGAGATGGTCAGGATCGGTGAACAGCAACTGATAGGCGAGGTAGTCAAGCTCCATGATGGGTCGGCTACCGTGCAAGTCTATGAGGATGCCACCGGCATATGCCCTGGTGACAATGTCTATGGAAGTGGCATGAGCCTCAGTGTTGAACTGGGGCCCGGGCTGATAGGAACAATTTACGATGGCATTCAGCGTCCATTGGAAAAACTGATGGGCGTCTCAGGAGCATACATCTCTCGGGGAGTCACGTTCCCGGCTCTTGATCACGAGAAGAAATGGCCTTTTGTACCCACCGTTGAAGTTGGTGCGAATCTGACTCGGGGGATGGTCCTCGGCGAAGTGCTTGAGACCGAGAGGGTCATGCATAAGATCATGGTACCCCCTTCCATAGATGAGTGCGTTGTTGCCAATATAGTCGGTGAAGGCTCCTACACTGTTGAGGATATCATCGCGACAGTGGTTCTTCCCGACGGTAGGGAAGAAAAACTTACGATGACCCAGCGCTGGCCGATCAGGGTCCCTCGCCCGGTTCACGACCGCCTTCCTCTGGCGCAGCCGCTTATCACAGGACTGAGGGTCATTGATTCCCTCTTCCCTTTGGCAAAGGGCGGAACAGTAGCCATACCTGGTGGATTTGGTACAGGCAAGACCATGACCCAGCACTCCATCGCACAGTGGTGTGATGCCGATATCATCGTTTACATTGGATGCGGCGAACGCGGTAACGAAATGACAGACGTCCTCAGGGAGTTTCCCCAGCTCATTGACCCCCGTACCGGTCAGTCGCTGATGGAACGCACCTTGCTCATCGCTAACACTTCCAATATGCCGGTTTCGGCTCGTGAGGCAAGTATCTATACCGGTATTACCATGGCCGAATACTATCGGGACCAAGGCTACCATGTCGCTATCATGGCAGACTCAACCAGCCGTTGGGCTGAAGCCCTTAGGGAGCTTAGTGGACGCATGGAGGAGATGCCTGCTGAAGAGGGTTTTCCAGCCTATCTTCCGACGAGAATTGCCCAGTTCTATGAACGGGCTGGCTTGATGCAGTCCCTTTCCGGTGAAACGGGATCAGTCTCCATCATCGGTGCTGTCAGTCCTCCTGGAGGGGACTTCTCCGAACCGGTGACCCAGCACACAAAACGGTTTGTCCGTTGTTTCTGGGGTTTGGACCGTTCTTTGGCCAGTAGCCGTCACTTTCCTGCAATAAGCTGGATAGACTCCTATACCGAATACCTCGCTGAGGTACAACCTTGGTGGAGTCAGCATAGTGAGGGGACTTGGCAGATAAACCGCCAAAAAATCATGGAACTCCTACAAAAGGAGGTGCGCCTGCAGCAGATCGTAAAGCTGGTCGGTCCTGATGCACTTCCGGACAGCCAGAACTTCATCCTTGAGGTCTGCACCCTGTTCAAGACAGCCTTTCTCCAACAGGACGCGTTCAGCGAAATCGATCGCTTCTGTTCGGTAGGGAAGCAGGTGAGGATGCTCGACCTCATTCTGGAGTATTATCAGAGGGGTTCGGATGCTATTGCCAAAGGGGTGCCGATGGTCAAGATTCGGCGCTTGAAAGTGATTCAGGAGATAGCGAGAATGCGTCTGACAATTGAAAACGAGGACTTGGCTGCTTTTGACAAGTTGCAATTGCGCCTCGAGCGCTCCATCGACCAGCTTGGGGGAATCTATGAGGACTAAAGAAGAGACATTGCTTGTGCATACCGACCGTCTCCTGTTGTCAGGAAGGGAGTACCGTGGAACTTCTCGCATCGACGGTCCTTTGGTATATATGCGAAACACCCACCCCGTGGGATATGGGGAACTCGTCGAAATTACCGCGCCTGACGGCACTCATCGTTCCGGCCAGGTGTTGGAGACAAGTGACGAGGTTGTGGTTGTACAGGTCTTTGAAGGGACAGAAGGGCTCAACCTGCCAGGAACCGGTATGCGTTTCATGGGTGAACCGCTGACGCTTCCCGTATCAGAACAGATGCTCGGCCGTGTCATGAACGGGTTGGGGAAAAGCCGTGATGGTTCCACCATACCCCAAGGGGCGGTTGAGAAGGACGTGAACGGACAGCCCATCAACCCGACTGCACGTGAGTATCCTCGTGACTTTATCCAGACCGGGATATCTGTCATCGATGGGATGACCACACTGATCCAGGGACAGAAGGTTCCCATTTTCAGTGGAAACGGTCTCGATCACAACAAGTTGGCGGCACAAATTGCCCGCCAGGCAAAAGTAAGGGGAAGCAGCGGTGATTTCTGCATAGTTTTTGCAGCAATGGGCGTCAAACATGACGTCGCCAAGTATTTCATTGATAGTTTTGAGGAGTCTGGAGTGTTGGATAATGTCGCACTCTTTCTCTCTCTTGCTGATGACCCCTCCATTGAAAGGACCATTACACCCAAGACAGCACTGACCCTTGCAGAGCACCTGGCCTTCGACAAGGGCAAGCAGGTCCTGGTAATCATGACCGATATGACCAACTATTGTGAGGCTCTGCGCGAGATAGGGACGATGCGTGGTGAAATCCCCTCAAGGAAAGGGTATCCCGGCTATCTCTATTCAAACCTTGCGGAACTGTACGAGCGGTCGGGGAAGATACTGGGCAGGGGCGGGTCCATCACCCAGCTGCCGATTCTCACTATGCCCAATGACGATATCAGCCACCCGGTGCCTGACCTTACGGGGTACATCACCGAAGGTCAGATAGTATTTGACCGGTCGATGCAGGCGCGTGGCATCTATCCGCCTATCAACTGCCTGCCTTCACTGTCGCGTCTCATGAAGGACGGCATCGGCGAAGGGATGACAAGGGGCGACCATCCCCATCTGGCAAACCAACTCTTTGCCTCTTACAGCCATGTAAAGGATGTGCAGAACCTCGCCTCCGTAATTGGAGAAGAGGAGCTTACTTCCCTTGACAAGCAGTATCTGGAGTTTGGCAATTTCTTTGAAAACAAGTTTGTCAACCAGAGTTTTACTGAAGACCGCAGTATTGAACAGACTCTCGACATTGGATGGGAGGCCCTGAGCAAACTTCCTTCGGAGGAGTTGCAGCGTCTCTCTGATGATGAGATAGCCGAACACTACGGCAAATAGGAGGAAGCGTGAAAACCACTCTTGCTCCTACACGGAGCAATTTGCTCAAGTTAGCCGATGACCTGAAGTTTGCCCAGCTGGGGTATGAACTGCTGGACCAGAAGCGTTCGATCCTAGTAGCCGAACTGCTGACTCTGGTAGACCAGGCAGTCGATTATGAAAGCAGGGTAGTCCAGTCCCTCAAGGAGGCTGAGGCCTCCCTCAGCGATGCCATCATGCAGATGGGACGGCTGAGGGTGGGAAATCTCAGTGGTGCTGTAAACATCGACTATTCGATTGACTTGGGAAAGCGAAGGGTGATGGGTGTGACCCTCCCTAAGGTCGAGACCACATTCACCGACAACAGCCCTTATTTCAGTAGCGAGGGAACCAGTATTCTTGCTGAACTGTCGATAGACCGTTACCGTACCACCTTGAGCCTGATGGGACGTCTGGCGGAGCTGAAGGTCTCAATCATGCGTCTTGCGCGTGAGGTAAAGAAGACTATCCGCAAGGTGAATGCCTTGGAAAAAATTGTAATTCCTTCCAACCAGGAGACCATCGATTGGATGAATGGTCGCATTGAAGAGCAGGAGAGGGAGAACTTCATCCTGCTTAAAGTGGTGAAGGACAGGATGGAACAGGCAAAAATTGCCATTGATCCCAAGCAGAATAGGATGACTGCCGTCGTAGTTAATGATACGATGGACAAAGGAGGTTCGCATGGGAGTCCCTTTTAAGGATATTGTAGTATATCTGGATGGATCTGAGAGTTCGATGACAGCCGCTATGTATAGCATCAAGTTGGCAGTCGAACATCAAGCCAAGCTTACTGCAGTCTATGTGGTGAATACAAAAGCTCTCAGCGAGTTGGTCAAGGCAGGTATTTTTGTTGCGATAGAACGTGATGAGTATCAGCGTGACCTGCAAGCCGATGCGGACAGATACTTGCGGCATGTCGCCAAATTGGCGGCAACGAAGCAATTGGAAATTGATACGGTAAAGTTGGAAGGAGCTATCCATGTGGTGGTGAGGCAGCTGCTCAAGGAGCAAAAGGCCGATCTTCTGGTACTTGGGGGTATCACTGATATCCGCTCAAGACGAGAGGAGCTTTCCAGTGAGACCGATAGGATGATGCGTACGTCTCCATGCCCCGTTTTGGTGGTTCGGGACGATGACGATATCTGGCTTGAGTTTGAAGAGTAAGGAGCAGTACATGATTTTACTGGATGTTTTAGACAAGGATTTGGTTAAAGTTCCCCTTACTGCAAGTGACAAGCAAGGAATCATTACCGAGCTTGTTGAGGTTGTGGCTAACGCCAAAGGATACTCTACCCAGCAGTTTGAAGATATGTTGGAGGCTGTGCTCAACCGTGAAAGTCTCGGATCTACAGGCATAGGAAACGGCATAGCCATTCCGCATGCGAAGACCAATGTGGTGAAGCAGGTGACGATGGTCGTGGGGATAAGTCGCTTTCCTGTTGATTTTGCCTCCCCTGACGGACAGAAAAGCAGGATATTCTTCCTGGTGCTTGCCCCTTCCTCTGCAGCATCGGCACATGTCGAGCTTCTGGCTTCCATTGCCAGGACCTGTACCTCCAATGTTTTCAGGCGAATGCTTGAAAGTGCTAAGGACAAGGACGAGGTGGTAAGGCTTTTTATGGAATAATTGGGCCGCACTATGAAATCAAGTTGAGGGTAGGGACATTGCACACGCGGTGTCTCTCTCTTTTTTTTACTCCTTCCTTCTTTGAAAATTCACCAGTGAAAATCAGTTGAACCGTTCTGCATATGGACTTTTTCTTTTTTCCCTTCTATGGTGATTATATCAACCTCAGAGGTATGTGTAGAATGCGGCAGATATCCACCTTTACAAAAGCCGAATCGGATTTGCTTGACCGGTGCGAAGCACTCCTTGGCGAATCTTCGGTGACATTATTTTCCCATCTCCAAGCTTTGCGTAGCGATGTAAAGCTGCTTTCTGAAATTGCCAACAGGTCTCCTTCCCCCAATCAGGACCTCAACGGTGAGATAGATGGCAGATCATGGAGAACGTTGGCTGAGAAGCTTAAGAACCAGGGCATCGATGCTGTGGTCAATCTGCCTGTTAAGGCAGTGGTGGGACGTTCTTTCCTGGTAAGCAAGCTTCATCTGTTCGGCTTTTTGGAGAAGATCTCCCATACACAGCCTTTGCTGGCTCCCTTACTGCCGACGATAGGGGATTGTTATCATAACACCCTTTTTGACCTGATGGCTGAAGATTTGTATGTATCGGTGATATCTGAAAGCAAAGGGAGCGAAACCTGGTTGCACCATGCTACGGAAGAGCTGATCAAGATGTGGGATTTTCGCACCAGTGTAAACAAGAGCGAATTCGCTCCGAATCTCAGGAAATTATGGATCGCACGGCATACCATAGTCCCCGTGCTCGGGACTTTGATGGGGACCGTAGAACTGATGCGGCTTTCGTTTGGCCTCTCATCCATATGGTACTCATTCATCATGTCCCAGACACAGAAAGAGGGGATGACCCATGCTCTGGAAGAGTATCTCTTTTCTCTTAGCTATGAGCAGATAAGCTTGCTCAGAGTCTATATGCAGGACCAGGGCCTTGCTGCCATCAGCAGGAGCCAGGCGCATAAGCTGCTTGAGGAGTGTGGTGAGTCCGTATTTGAAAAAGATGACTGCTCGTCTGCCATCCAGCTATATCGCTCTTTCCTGCAACGCCAGACCCTTGCAAAGGGCAGGCGCCTTACAGGGAGCAAAGGCCCACATAGGAGCCTTGAAGAGTATTTCCTGATATATCTTTGGGAAGTTGAAGAGGGCAAGGAGTAACATACCCCTTGCCCCCCCAGAGTTCCTAAAGCGCTAGGGTATAGATGTCATGGATCTCTTTCTCACCGAGAACCATCACACTTCCCAGTGTGCGTGTGCCGAAGAAGGTGCACTTCTCTGTCATCTCGTCGATCTGGGCCTTTGTCGGATTTACTCCCAGCTCCCTGATGGTGGTGGGCATTCCGATGCTCTTGAAGAAATCATCCATTGCTTGGATTGCAGCGAGGGCATCCTCCTCCGCATTCCCGCTCCTCTTGAGTGAAAAGACCCTCTCTCCGAACCTGGCAAATCTTTCGCTCTTGTTCTTGTACACATACCGTGCCCAGGTACCCCAAATGGCTGCAAGTCCTGCACCATGGGCAACATCAAACATACCTCCCAACTCATGCTCGAGCTGATGGGGGGCCCAGTCTCCTCTTGAACTGTTTCCAGCCCCGGTAAGGGAGTTGTGTGAAAGACTGCTTGCCCACATGAGGTTGGCGCGAGCATCATAGTCTGTGGGATTGTCCTTCAACACGAGTGCGAAGTGAATCACAGTCCTGAGCAGGCCTTCCGCTATCTCATCTGTAAGATACATGGTATCGCCTGCCAGGAAGTATCTCTCTATGGTGTGCATCATGATGTCCACAGCCCCGCTCATAGTCTGGTAGGTCGGCAGGGTATAGGTGAGTTCAGGATTGAGGATGGCAAACTTGCATCGCGAATACGAGGAGTTCGCTCCGCGCTTCAGATCACCGTCTTCGTTGGTTATGACCGATGAATCGCTCATCTCACTGCCGGCAGCAGCGATGGTAAGGACGCTTCCTATGGGCAGGCATCCTTGGATCTCCCTTTTTTTATCATAGAAGTCCCAGACCTCTCCCTCGTGATAAAGGCCGTAGCCGATGGCTTTGGCGGAGTCTATGGCTGAGCCTCCTCCTACTGCAAGGATGAAGTCGACACCTTCCTTTTTCCCAAGTTCAATGCCTTCATGCACCTTGGACAGCCTTGGGTTGGGAACAACTCCTCCCAACAGGACATGGTCTATATTCGCTTCCTTGAGGGATGCGACTATCCTGTCAAGCAGACCCGATCGCTTGGCGCTGGCGGAGCCGTAGTGCACCAGCACTTTCTTGCAATTCTGCTCCTGTATGAGCGATCCTACCTGATTCTCAGCCTCTTTGCCGAAAACCACTTTTGTAGGTGTATGGAACGTAAAATCTGTTGTCATCTGTATCCTCCGATTAATATCCGAAACTTTCGCCGACCAAAAGGACTTTGATCCTCTGTGGGAATTTTTGGTGTGAAAAGATTACATAGTTAGAACATATGGTATGTTCGCAAGCTCCGGCCCCTAGGGCCATCAGGTTGGTGTCACTCACTGTCGGGTTGAGACATTTGCCGTGGGTAGCGCAATGGGTGTCACAGTTGAGCCGCACTGCATTGGCAGGGGCCGCTGTCTGTTTTACCCTCACTGCAGCTGCCTCGAGGTCAGGGACTATCTTGTCCCACGATACGACCAGTATGACCTGCTTGGGCCCATAGAGCATCGCTGCGACCCTGTTTGAGTTGCCGTCCACGCAGTAGAGCTCACCGTGTTCGGTGACTGCATTGGCGCTGGCCAGATAGGTGTCGGCTGTAAAGCTTTCCATGAGTAACTGGTTCACTTCCTCAGAGGAGAGGCCCTTCTCATGTCGGTCGAGGAAGGTATATTCACCGCTGCGCAAAAGATCCAGCACTCCAGTCTCAGCAAGGCTGGCCGAGCCGCCCACCCCAATTTTTTCTTTAGGCTTCAGCAGTGTCCGTACTTTTGGCAGGAGGTCTTCCATCGAGGGGATGTAGTGTGCCTCCATATTGTTCTTGGTGAGGGCCTTGATAGTCCTTTCGACCTGCAGCTCCCTGATTTTTCGTTTGTTAGCATCCATTTTGAGTTCTCCCTTCCTGTATAGGATACCCCATATGAAGAGGTCTCTGCAAGAATAGGTTTGCCATACATTTGCTCTTGTGGTTTTTCGGCTAGGTTTCCTCCATGACTGGTTTGCTGCTTTCCCTGCGTATTTTGCTTGATGAAAGATGGGGAAATAATTGGTTGCTGAAAAGAGGTCGAATTTGCAATTTTCAAAGGGTCTGAACTGCTAAGCGCAGAGACTCAACCGACATCTTGCTTGCTGATGAAATTATGCAAAAGTCAGCAGCACATGCCAGGAAGTTGGCACTGGTACCCGTCGAATGAAAATTTTTTGTAAGGATTTTGCTGTTGGGTGCAACCGGGGGAATAGAAATATATTTATGGCTGTCAAACAAGAGACCGTGGAAAGGCTTTGTAATGCAAAACAAATCCAAGCCCTTACATATAAACGATATAAAATCGTAACTGATTTCTTTGTGCTTGGGAAAAAGTCTGTATGAGAAAGTGTTGAAAGACCTCACGGTTACCGCCGGCAGCCTGTCATA
>LFRM01055952.1_pt1 | contig 19943 bp, 19 predicted proteins | sample 618341 | NCBI WGS metagenome assembly LFRM01 (sample SAMN03654438, study PRJNA283298) | anaerobic digester metagenome | isolation source: pool of bioreactors CSTR01a, CSTR02a, and CSTR03a thermophilic anaerobic... | place: Denmark: Kgs. Lyngby | collected 2014-05-21 | reverse complement strand
CCGCCATAACCGACCCTGCCGATTACGACAAGGTTATAGAGGAACTGAACAGCGGCGGCGGCATAACAACGCAGACCAAATTTTATTTAATGTATAAAGTCTATCAGCACACGGCGGTATACGACACCCTTATTTCCACATATTTAAGACAAAAATTGGATATAGAATACCCCGAACAGATTACTTTCGCTTACGAAAAGGCGCAAATAATGCGCTACGGCGAAAACCCGCACCAAACGGCGGCATTTTACAAAGAGGTTTTGCCGGTCAAGGGGGCTTTGACTCAAGCCGTTCAGCTTAACGGCAAGGCGCTTTCGTACAACAACATCAACGACACAAACGGGGCGCTGGAACTGCTTAAAGAGTTTGACGAACCCGCCGTAGTGGCGTNNGCCATAGGAAAAAATATATTTGAAGCCTACCAAAGAGCTTACCAAGCCGATCCCGTTTCCATTTTTGGCGGCATCGTGGCCGCCAATCGGGAAGTGGACAAGGCGACGGCGGAAGAAATAGTAAAAATCTTCCTTGAAATCGTCATAGCGCCTTCTTTTACGGCGGAAGCGCTGGAGGTATTGAAGACAAAACCCAATTTAAGGGTGCTTGAGCTTAAGGACATAGACAGCAAAATCGCCAAGACCGAGCATACCCAGAAAAAAGTACTGGGCGGCTTGCTGATACAAGGATACGACGCTTCGGTAATCGGTGAAATGAAGACGGTTACCCAAAAAACCGCCCACGAAAAACAAATCGAGGACATGATATTCGCCATGAAAGTGGTCAAGCATACCAAGTCCAACGCCATAGTGGTGGCAAAGGACAAAAAGACATTGGGCATAGGCGCGGGACAGACCAACAGGATTTGGGCGACCAAGCAGGCCATCGAGCATGCGGGCGAGGAAGTAAAAGGGGCGGTAATGGCTTCCGACGCGTTTTTCCCGTTTAACGACTGCGTGGAAGAAGCGCATAAAGCGGGGATAAAAGCCATAATTCAGCCGGGCGGAAGCATAAGGGATCAAGACAGCATAGACAGCTGTAACAAATACGGAATTGCCATGATTTTTACGGGAGAAAGGCACTTCAAACATTAAGGAGGGAAAAATGGACATATTGATTATAGGCGGAGGAGGACGCGAGCACGCGCTTGCATACGCGCTTAAAAAGAGTCCCAAGGTAGAAAAGATATATTGCCTGCCGGGGAACGGCGGCATATCCCAAATAGCCGAATGCGCTCCCATAGGCGTAATGGAGTTTGACAAGATAATAGAATTCCTTAAACAGCATCCGTCTATCGGGATTACGGTGGTAGGGCCTGACGATCCGCTTGCGGCGGGCATAGTGGACGAACTGCAAAAGCACGGCTTCAAGGCCTTCGGCCCTTGCAAAGAGGCCGCCATGATAGAGGGGAGCAAGTCTTTTGCCAAGAACTTAATGAAAAAATACAATATCCCCACCGCTTCGTATGAAGTTTTTGACGACTACCACAAAGCCAGGGAGTACGCCAAACAATCGAGCTTTCCGCTTGTGGTCAAGGCCGACGGCTTAGCGCTGGGCAAGGGCGTCATTATATGCAACAACTTGAAAGAGGCTGAGAACGCTTTATACGACATAATGGTTGCGGAAAGGTTCGGGAAAGCGGGCAAGAAAGTGGTTGTGGAAGAATATATCGCGGGCAAAGAGGTCAGCATATTGGCTTTTTGCGACGGCAAAACCATTAAGCCCATGGTATCTTCTCAAGACCATAAAAGAGTGTTTGACGACGACAAAGGCTTGAACACGGGAGGCATGGGGGCATTCAGTCCCACTCCCATTTACACCCCCGAGGTGGCGGACAAAGTATACAATTCCATAATCCTGCCCACCCTTAACGCCATGAAGGCGGAAGGATTGAAGTTTAAGGGCGTATTGTATTTTGGATTGATAATAAATGAAGAAGGCATACATGTTTTGGAATACAACGCCAGATTCGGCGACCCCGAAACCCAAGTGGTGCTGCCATTGCTGAAAACCGATTTGTTTGATATAATACAGGCAATAATTGATGAAAGGCTGGACCAAACGGAAATCGAATGGCTGGACAAAGCCGCCGTTTGCGTTATGCTTGCCAGCGGCGGATATCCCCTTGAATACCAAAAAGGATATAAAATTAACATAGGAAAGCTTGACGACGATATTATTCTGTTCCATTCGGGCACAAAGAAGACGGACAGCGAATTCCGCACTTCGGGGGGCAGGGTGCTGGGCGTTACTGCGGTTAAGGACAGCGTAGAAGAAGCCCGCAAAGCGGTATACGGAAACATAAGCAAAATAAATTTTGAAGGAATGCATTACAGGAAAGACATAGGGATTAAAAATGATTAGAAGAGTTTTTTCAACAAAGAAAGCGCAATACGATGTAGCCGCCCGCAAACTGCTTACCGAATTAAGGGAAGTTTTGTCCATTCAAGCGGAAGACCTGAAGATTTTTCAAAGGTACGATATCGAAGGGTTGGACGATGAGTTTTTTGACATCGCCCTAAACACCATTTTCAGCGAATTGCCGCTGGACCAAACCTTTATCGAACAATTGCCCGAGCTGGACGGCTATCGGCTTTTCGCGGTGGAATATTTGCCGGGGCAATACGACCAAAGAGCGGATTCGGCCATGCAATGCGTGGAACTGCTTACGCAAAAACAGCGCCCAATAATAAGGTGCGCCAAGGTTTACGCCATAAAAGGCATAAGCGGCCAAGAACTTACCCGCGTTAAGCAATATCTAATTAACCCCATAGAAAGCCGGGAAGGCTCAATGGAAAAGCCCCAAACGCTGGAGCAGGAGCTTATTTGCGCGGAAGAAGTGGAAACGGCGCGGGGATTTATAAATTTTGACAATGAGGAATTGACGGAATATTATAATTCCCAAGCCTTCGCCATGTCCATGGAAGACTTAAAGTTTGTGCAAGAGTATTTTATCGCCGAAAAGCGAGACCCCACGGTTACCGAGCTTAAAGTGATAGATACCTATTGGTCGGACCATTGTAGGCACACCACTTTTATGACCGAGATTACCGGCATGGAAATCGATTCCGACAATCCGCACATATCCAAAGCCTGGGATATGTACGGGAAATTGTTTAACGAAATAAACGCGGGCAAAAGCAATAAATACAAATGCCTTATGGACATAGCCACAATAGCGGCCAAGAAATTGAAAGCGTCGGGGGCGTTGGACAACCTTGACGAAAGCGACGAAATAAACGCCTGCAGCGTGGTTGTGGATGTGGACAATGACGGAAAAAGCGAAGAATGGCTGATTATGTTCAAAAACGAAACGCATAACCATCCCACGGAGATAGAGCCCTTTGGCGGCGCCGCCACCTGCTTGGGGGGAGCGATAAGGGATCCGCTGTCGGGAAGGAGCTATGTATATCAAGCCATGAGAATAACGGGAAGCGCCGACCCCAACGAAAAGATATCGGACACCTTGAAAGGCAAGCTTCCGCAAAGGGTGATTACCACCACCGCAGCAGCTGGTTTCAGTAGCTACGGCAACCAAATTGGGCTTGCCACAGGCATTGTCAATGAGATTTACCATGAGAATTACAAAGCCAAAAGATTGGAATGCGGATATGTAATCGGCGGAGCGCCCAAAAGCAATGTGGTAAGGATGAAGCCCAAAGCGGGGGATATCGTTTTGCTTGTGGGCGGAGAAACGGGAAGAGACGGATGCGGAGGAGCTACGGGGAGCAGCAAGGCGCATACCGAGCAGTCGCTGACCGAATGTGGCGCCGAAGTGCAGAAAGGGAATCCTTTGACCGAGCGCAAACTGCAAAGGCTTTTCCGCAAAAAGGAAGCCGCACGCTTAATAATCAAATGCAACGATTTCGGCGCGGGCGGAGTGAGCGTAGCTGTGGGAGAGCTTGCGGACGGCATGGACATATACCTTGACAAGGTGCCCAAAAAATATTCGGGACTGGACGGCACCGAGCTTGCCATAAGCGAATCCCAAGAAAGGATGGCGGTTGTCATCCATAAAAGCAACTTAGAAAAATTTATCGAGCTTTGCCACGAAGAAAACCTTAACGCCGTGGAAATAGCCGAGATTACCGCCAACAACAGAATGAGGATGTTTTTGGACGGCAAGCTCATTGTGGACATAAAAAGGGAATTTTTGAACACAAACGGCGTGAAGCAAACTTCAAAAGTAGCGATAAAAGAAAAAGCCGTGGATTTTGAAGACAGCTCCCTTAAAGAAACGGCGAGCCTATCCGAAAAGGATATTAAACAAGCCATATTGAACAACTTGTCCAAGCTCAACAATTGTTCTCAAAAAGGCTTAATCGAGATGTTTGACAGCACCATAGGCTCTTCCACTATATTCATGCCTTTGGGCGGCAAGCGCCAGCTTACTCCGTCCATAGTCATGGCGTCCAAACCGCCGGTATCGGGAGAAACCGTTACGGCCACGGTAAGCAGCTTCGGTTGCCCCATAGACTTATTGTCAAAATCCCCTTTCACGGGAGCGGTTTATTCCATAGTGCTGTCCATAAACAAGCTTATAGCGTGCGGCGTGGGAAGCAATACCATAAGGCTTACTTTGCAGGAATATTTCAAACGCTTGCACAAAGACCCCGAAAGGTGGGGGGAAGTAACTTCGGCTTTGCTGGGCGCTTTGTACGCGCAAATAAATTTAGGCATAGCCGCCATAGGCGGCAAGGATTCCATGAGCGGCTCTTTTGACGAATTGGATGTACCGCCCACGCTGATATCTTTCGCCATGGGAGTGGGCAACGCCCAAACGCTTATAGACAATGTTTTCAGAAAAGGACAAAAGCTGTTCAGAATTAAACTGGTAAGGGACGAAAACTTTATTCCCGACTTCAAGTATTTGAAGAAGATTTACAACATCATCAATATCAATATAGAAAAAGGCAACATACAAGCGGCCACGGTGGTCGAAAGCGACACCATGACTGCGATAATCAAATCCCTGCTGGGCGAAGGCGCGGGGATGAGCTTCGCCAAGGTGGACAAAGAAATGTTTATGCCCGCTTACGGCGATTTTATCGTAGCCGTAAAGGACATATCCCAACTTCACATAGAAGAAACCGAATATTTGGGGATTGTGGACGATTTGGGGCAAATAAGGGGCAGTGACTTTGAGATATCGTTTGACGAGCTCAAGCAAGCCTATTGCAAAACCTTAAACGGCGTGTTCCCGTTTACGGCAAAAGCCGAAGGGGAAGCAAGGGCCTTTAACTATACGGTCAAAAACACCTATAAATGCAAAACCAAGGTGGCAAAGCCGGCGGTATTTATCCCCGTTTTCCCTGGTACAAACTGCGAGGACGACACCGCCAAGAAATTCCGCCAAGCGGGAGCAAATCCTCAGATTGTGGTAATGCGCAACCGCTCCCCCCAAAACATCAAAGAAACCATTGAAGCGTTTGAAAAGGCCATATACAACAGTCAGATAATAGCTTTTCCGGGCGGTTTTTCGGGCGGCGACGAACCGGACGGCAGCGGCAAATTCATAGCCACCACGTTCCGAAACCCCGTTATAGCTCAAGCCGTTTTTGATTTGCTGTATAAGCGGGACGGACTTATTTTAGGGATATGCAACGGCTTCCAGGCTTTGGTTAAACTGGGATTGTTGCCTTACGGCAAAATCGAGGCCCAGACGCCTTGGTCGCCCACATTGACTTTTAACAACATCAACAAGCATGTGAGCGTTATTTCAAGGATAAGGGTTTCTTCCAACCTCAGCCCGTGGCTGAGCGGCGTAAAGGTGGGCGATGTGTTCAATGTTCCCATAAGCCACGGAGAAGGCAGATTTGTGGCGTCCGTTGAGGAATTGACCAAGCTTGCCGAAAACGGGCAGATTGCCACGCAGTATGTGGATTTATGCGACAACGTTACCATGCTTTCGCCATACAACCCCAACGGCTCTATGCTGGCGATAGAGGGCATAACTTCCCCCGACGGCAGGATTTTCGGAAAAATGGGGCACGCCGAGAGAACGGGAAAACATTTGTATAAAAATGTGGAAGGCGAATACGATATGAAAATTTTTGAAAGCGGAGTGAATTATTTCTTATAAAACTTACAAAAGCTTAATTTTTGGTTTTACTTTGCGAAAAAGCGTCCAATGACGCTTTTTTGTTATGCCGCGGCGGCGAAAATCAAGTTTACAAAGAAATATTTGTTATTTTCCGTCGATGTGATATAATATTATTTACCAAGAATAAAAGTCGCAGTCAACAACGGACAATTTTATTTATTGAAAAGTGTAAGCGTATAAGCTATAATAAAACTATGTCGGATTTAATTATAGATTTATTGTTTGTACTAAGCGCGTTAGCGGCCATAATACTTTGTTCAAGAGCGATGTATAAGGTCCGTCAATTAAAACTTAAATACAAAGCGGCCATAATACTTATACCTTTGTACTACACCAAAGTATGGCATATAATGCTGCTTGTCATATATGTCTCTCTTATCGTTGTGGCTTTTATTTTTATGTTAACTACCCGCCTTTACGTCATTTTTTCTTCTATTATCGTTATTTTAATAATGTTTTCCGCGCTTACCATTAAGATGATGACTTGCAGGTTTGCCGTTCTTGACTGCGGGATAGTGACTCCATTCAGATACATTAACTGGTTGCATCTTTATGAATACAGCATTAAGGATGGCAAAGTTTTTTTCTATAAGGACGAGGACGGTTACGATACGATAAGAGCCATTTCCCCTCGGCTTTCTTTCGACGAAGCCAATACGGCAAAACTTGAATTTTTGTTAAATCGCCACAAAGTTAAGAGCAAGTAATTTGTCAATCCTAAAAGGAATAAGCGCCATTCTGCCTGCATAGCTTATTATTATCCGCACTTTAATATAAACCAAAATACGACAAAAACAGTAATAATATTGAAGTCGGGTTATGATAATATGTAAGGGGTAAGAAAATGTTTATTGTGATAAAGAAAAGCAAACTGATTTTAGCTGTTTTGCTTATTGCGATACTTTGCATAGCGGCATCCCTATGCTTTAACCCGAAAGTCACAAGCGCATTTTCTGCGGCAAAGAAACTTCCCGTTTACAGTGTGGAATGCTCCGAAAAAAAAGTTGCCTTGACATTCGACGCGGCTTGGGGCGCAGACAAGACCTCACAGATTATGGACATACTGGAAAAGTATGAAATGAGCGCGACATTTTTTTTAGTGGGGTTTTGGATAGATAAATACCCCGAAAAAGCCAAGGAAATATTTGAGCGGGGCTTTCTTCTGGGCAACCACAGCGCCAACCACTTGCATATGAACAAGCTTTCCGCCGAGGACATGGCGCGGGAAATCGAAACAACCAACGCCAAGCTTAAAGAAATCACCAACGAAGACACGGTTTTTTTCAGAGCGCCGTTCGGGGAATACAATAATACCTTAATCGAAGTCCTTGAAGAAAAGAACATGCTTTGCGTGCAATGGGATGTAGACAGTTTGGACTGGAAAGGGCTTACGGGGGCGCAGATAGCCGAAAGGATATTATCAAGAGTAAAAAATGGCTCCATAATTCTTTGCCACAATAACAGCGACTACATATTGCAGGCTCTTCCTTTGGTGTTGTTGGGGCTCAAGAATAAGGGATACAAATCCGTAAAATTAAATGAGCTGGTACTACGAGAAGATTATTACATCGATAATAACGGTAGACAGCATAAGAATAAATAAGACACCAAAAGGAGTACATATAAATGAGTAGTAGTTATGAGCTAATGAACAACAATGTAGTCGTATTGTCGGGACAAATTTGCCAAGAACCCAAGTATTCACATCAAATGTTCGGGGAAGGATTTTATGAGACTTTTATTACGGTACCCAGATTGAGCGAACAGCTTGACATTATTCCCATAACAATTTCCGAAAGGCTGCTGAAAGACGAGCGCATGAGCAAAGATTTTCCGGTAACCATTACGGGGCAGCTGAGAAGCTACAATAAAATAATCGACGAAAAATCCAGACTGCTTTTGACCGTTTTCGTAAGGGATATATTGGATTACGACATGGAAAGGAACCCCAATTCCATCGACATAGTAGGTTATATTTGCAAAACACCCGTTTACCGCACTACGCCGTTTAAGAGGGAGATATGCGATATTCTGCTTGCTGTCAACAGGGCTTACAATAAATCCGACTATCTTCCCTGCATAGCTTGGGGCAGAAACGCGCGTTTTGTCAAAGATTTGTCCATAGGCACAAAGCTTATCGTAAACGGCAGGATTCAAAGCAGGAATTACCAGAAAGTCAACGAAAGCGGAGAAGTGGAAACAAAGGTGGCCTACGAAGTCAGCATCAATCGCATCAGCATGGAAGAAGGTTTTGAAAACAATCGCCAAGAGCAAAGTCAAGATTAGCCTTGTTTCAAAAAACGCTGTCTTGTTCATAATATAGCGGTATTATGTAAAAAATCCGAGCCCGCGCTTTTCAGCTCGGATTTTGATTTATATAATTGTAAAAATAAAGATAGTATGATATGATAAATAGCGTTATGGGCAAGGTTGAGATAGAAAGAGCGCTGCGATTATTGGAAGAAATAAAGAAAGCGGCTGCGGGAAGGGAAATAGAGATAGTGGCCGCCACCAAAACGGTATCTTTTGAAACGATTAAAGAGCTGTTCGACAATACGCCCATAAAGGTGGCGGGGGAGAACAGGGCGCAGGAATTGATGCAAAAATACCATCCTTCGGTTTTGTGGGATTTTATAGGCAGACTGCAGACAAACAAGGTCAAATACATTATCGACAAGGTCAGGCTGATACAAAGCTTGGACAGGCGGAATTTGCTGGAAACCATTAACAAGGAAGCCGCCAAGCATAATAAGGTTCAAGACGTGCTGCTGCAGATAAACACAGGCAAGGAAGAGGTCAAAGGGGGAGTTAATCCCGAAGAAGCGCTTGAGGCGGCGTCCGCAATCCAAAATTACGCCAATGTAAGGCTTAAGGGAATTATGGCGGTTACGCCTTTGGACATATCGGTCAGCGAAAGACAAAAATGCTTTGACACAGCTTACGGGATTTTCGCGCAGCTAAAGCAAAGCTACAAGGGCATAGAATACCTTTCAATGGGCATGAGCAACGATTATATTCAAGCCATAGAAAGCGGCGCCAACATGATTAGGCCGGGGCGGGCAATATTTGGGGAAAGGGCGTATTGATTATGAGCGGTTTTTTGGATTTTTTGCAGGGGGAAGAGAGCGTCCGTTACGGAACGAAAAGGAAAAAAGGGTTTGAAGACGGCGTAAGCGTGATTAGGCCCAAAAACTTTAACGAGCTGAAAATTTTATTGGATAGCTTAAAAGACAACGAAGGCTTTATAGTGGATTTTGAAAATATTGAAGTATCTTTGGCGCAAAGGATGCTGGATTTTTTGTGCGGCGCGGTTTACGCGCTTGAAGGCAGAATAGAACAGCTTAAGAACAGAATGTATATGCTTCTTCCCAAAGGGCTTAACATAAAAACCAAATTGAACTCCAAAGGATGAACGGCATGAAAAAATATATAAAGTATATCGTCATTGAATTATTGCTTGTGGGGGCGGTTATCGCCATAGACCTTATCACCAAGGAAATTATTTACAACAAAGCGCTGGAAGACGGCAAAATCGACATTATCAAGAATGTACTGTCCTTTACGGCGGTACAGAACACGGGGGCGTCTTTCGGGATTTTCAAAGACCGAGTAACCTTGCTTGCCATAGTGTCGGGCATTTCGGCGGCGGCGCTCATGGCGTTTATGATTTATACGGTAAAAAAGCGCTCATTGCTTTTCAGAAGCTCCTTGATACTCATTATCGGCGGGGCGATAGGCAACCTTGTGGACAGGGCGTGGCTGGGCTATGTCAGGGATTTCGTGTACTTTGAGCTCATCGATTTCGCCGTGTTCAATCTTGCGGACAGCGCTTTGACCATAGGCACGATATTGCTGATTGTGTTCGTTTTATTCTTTTATAAAGAAGAACCCAAAGACAAACAAAAAGAGAACAGTCAATGAAAGAAATCTTATTGCGTCCGAGCAGCCAAGACGCGGGCGGCAGAATAGACATTTATATAGCCCAAAACACCGACCTTTCCCGCTCAAGGATAAAGAACTTGATTGAAAGCGGCAAGGTTTTTTTTAACGATAAGGAAGTAACCAAAGGCGGATTTATACTAAAAGAAGGTCAAGTCAAGGTTTTGGTGGGAGAGCAGGCGGTTTTGTTGGCGCAAGCGGAGGACATACCGCTTGATATTGTATACGAAGACGATTTAATAGCCGTAATCAACAAGCCCCAAGGCATGGTAACCCACCCCGCCGCGGGCTCTCCGTCCAAGACTTTGGTAAACGCCGCGCTTTACCATATTCGGGATTTATCCCAAATAAACGGCGTTTACCGTCCGGGCATAGTCCACAGATTGGATAAGGACACCTCAGGCTTATTGGCGATAGCCAAAAACGACTTGGCGCATTTGTCGCTGTCCAAGCAAATCGCGGACAGGACGGCGGAAAGGTATTATATCGCTTTGGTGGAAGGCAGGGTAAAAGAAGACCAAGGCGTCATAGACAAACCCATAGCCAGACATAAGGTTGACCGCAAAAAAATGTGCGTGGACGAAAAGGGCAGAAAAGCCTTGACTTATTATAAAGTTTTGGAAAGGTATCCCGAATACACCCTTTGCGAATTCAAGCTGCATACGGGCAGGACGCACCAAATAAGAGTGCACGCAAAATACATCAACCATGCGGTGGTGGGCGATGCCGTATACGGCAAAAAAGATAAATTCGGCCTTGACGGACAGCTTTTGCACGCTTACAAATTAGTTATCAGTCATCCCGCCGACATGCGGCGCATGACTTTTGAAGCGCCGCTGCCGCCGTATTTTCAAGAAATCGTCGATAAATTAAGGAAGAAAGCGGGTTTAAGCTGAAAAAACCTCTTTTATTATCCCCATTGTCATTATTTTAATATGCCCTAATAAAATATTATTGTGTCAATGTCGGTCTACAATAAATTGATAGTTAAATTGGGATTGCCTTTATCCGACAGCGTGGGCGGAGTAAAGCTTTGCATGGTGGATTTTATGTGCGTATTAATAGAGGGGCACAGGGGCATTTTGAAATATACGCCCCAAGAAATCACCGTAAGGCTTAAAAAAGGCAATATCGTGGCGGCAGGCCAAGGGCTGACCATAGAGGAAATAAACGCGGACGAAATTTTAATCAAAGGAAATATCGATTCGATAAAAAGGGATTATGATAAACAAAGTTAAATTCAAGGTAAAAGGCAACAGCGCCTACCCCGTGAACATGCTTTCAAAAAGGGGCATAAGGCTTTCAAAAATACGCTTTACAGACGACGGCGTGTCCTTTGTCGTGGACGCCAAGGATTATGACAACTGCCGCGAATACTTGGAAGAGTTTAACCGCAAGTATGCCGTTTTAAGCGAAAAAGGCATTGTTTATTATTGGCGCAAGCTTAAAAAAAGGGCGGGGCTCATAGCGGGGGCGGCGATATTTTTGGTTGTGGCCTTTTTGTATTCGCTCACTATATTGACTATAAACATATCGGGGAACAGCTTGGTGCCCACGGAAGTTATAAGAAGCAAGGTTTGCGAAACGGTGAACCCCCCGCTTTTCAACGCGAAAATTGACCGCAAGCGGCTGGAAAAATGCATTTTGTCCATAGACGGAATAAGCAGCGTAAGCGTAGAAAAGAGGGGAACGGCGATAAACATCAAAGTATTGGAAGAGCTGCCCATACTCGACATTGAAGATATCAAAAAAGGATTTCAGCCCATTACGTCCAAATACGACAGCGTGGTTACCAGAGTGATTGTAACGGGGGGAACGCCGCTTGTCAAAAGCGGACAGGCGGTAAAAAAAGGCCAGCAGCTCATCGCGCCGTATTTGATGGCGGGCGAAAACAATACCGTTATGTGCAAGGCGGGGGGCGAGGTTTACGGCAAAGTATGGCTTACCAAAAGCAAAGTCTACGGCAACACCAAGCTGAAATTCAAAAGGACGGGCAATAAGAGCGTATATATCGACTTAAAGCCCTTTAACTGGATTAAAAAGAAAAAAGAACCGCCCTTTGCGCATTACCAAACAAAAAAAGAAATTATTTATATCGGGGACATCATACCGCTTAAAGCCGTAAAATACACATACTATGAAACAAAACCCGTCTATGTGGAATATGATTGTTACGCCGATATAGACTTGCTCATAAAGGAATTAAGCCACCAATTGGAAGAGGAAATACCCGAGGGCGCGACAAGGGAGCGAAAATGGTATGATATCAAAAAGCTGGACAAAGGAGTCAATTTAGTTATATACTATGAAATAGAAACCTTGATAAGTTAAATAAGGAAATAATAATGGAAGACACAACGGCTAAACTTGCGAACGCGCGAAAGGCAAAGAAGAAAGCGCTTTTAAGATATCTGGTTATTTTTATATTTTCGATATTTGCCGCTTTTGTAATTAAAATAATCGACGCTGGTTTTTTAGGCTTCGGCGAGGCCATTAAACAGACCAAAACCATTTTCCAACTGCTGTCGCTGATTTTCACGCTTACCGTCATACTGTCGGCTTTGCTTTATTATATAACCCAAACCAAAAAGGAAGCGCTGGAAAACCCGAAGCTTTTGGCGGTTATTCTGTCGGCTTTTGTTTTGACATTGATTTTGTCGTTTTTGTTCGGCAGCCTGATAAGCGTCTATATTATGCCCTTGACGCTGTGCGGATTGTTTATAGGGATATTGATTGACAAAAAGATTGCGGTCATGGCCAACATCATGCTCATAACCGCCTTTTTCATATGCTTCTGCATACTGTACGACGCCGCGCGCGTGGCGCAGATTGCGGTATCCATGCTGTCGGGAATGATAGCGGGCACATATATGATTTTGATGATGGAAAAGACATACACCAGAATGAAGTTTTTATTTAACGGGGTGGCGGTTTCATTGCTGATAATTCCCGTTGCCATATTCATTTCCGCCATAACCAACCCCCAATACAACGATATCCTTTTTGTGGGATTGTGGGCCTTCCTTTCGGTATTGCTTTCGGTGTCGCTGTTTATCACACTGCTTCCCGTATTTGAAAGGGTATTCCGTCTTTCCACCAATTTCGGCCTGCAAGAGATATGCTCTTTTGACGCCAAATTATTGAAGCGCTTGAGCGCCGAAGCCCCGGGCACATTCAACCACAGCTTGGCGGTGGGCAATCTTGCGCAGCTGTGCGCCTTGGCGATAGGCGAAAACCCTCAGCTGGCAAGAGCGGGCGCATACTATCACGATATCGGGAAACTGAAAGAACCGCTGTGCTTTGTGGAGAACCAAAAGGACTATAACCCCCATGACGACTTTATCCCCGAAGTGTCGGTAAGCATCATAACCTCTCATACCAAATACGGATACGAATTGATAAAAAGGGAACGCCTGCCCGACATAATCGCCGACATAGCGCTTGAGCACCACGGCACCACCCCCGTCAACTATTTTTATAACAAAGTAAAAAAATTGACCGAAGAGCAGGTGGAAAAGAAAGACTTCAGCTACGCCGGCCCCATACCGTCCAACAAAATAAGCGCCATAATAATGATAGTGGACACAGTGGAGGCGGCAACGAGGGCGCAGAGCTTTACGGATGTCAAGCATTTGAGAGAATTGATTCATAAATTAATCGAAGAAAAAAGACAGCTGGGACAATTCGACAATTGCGACCTTACCTTCAAGCAGTTAAAAAAGATAGAGGACACCTTGGTGGAGGCCATGCCGGGCATATTCCACAGCCGCATATCTTACGAGGAAAAATAGCGTATGGTAATGGTTTTTGACAATGTGGACAGCGGGTACGCTCAGGCTTCGCAAAAAGCCGCCCTTGCCGCGTTGCGCAAAATGAATGTGGACATAAAGAAGGCGGAAATAGAAATCAACCTTGTATCGGAAGAACTGATAACGGAATTAAATGGAAAATACAGGAATATCCATCAAGCCACCGATGTTTTGAGCTTTGCCAATATTAACGAAAAATTTCCTTATAATATAAATAGCTACCCCGAATTTATCAATCCCGCAAACGGCTGCTTAATGCTGGGAGAGATATTTATTTGCGTAAAAAAAGCTTTGGAGCAGGCCAAAGAATACGGGCGTAAGGCCGAAAGGGAAATAGCTTTTTTGACCTGCCACGGCGTATTGCACTTATTGGGATACGACCATATGAACGATGAAGACGAAGCGGAAATGAATAAATTGCAGGACGAGATTATGAAAGATTTTGAAAAAGAATACACGGACGAAAATTCACACAGCGGCGAAGCCGAAGAAAAGCAAGACAAAAATGATTTTCTTTCCGGCTTTGTGGCATTAATGGGCAAGCCCAATTCGGGCAAATCCACTTTGGTAAACACCTTGGTGGGCGAAAAGGTGTCCATTGTTTCTTGGAAGCCGCAGACCACGCGCAACAGGATTTTCGGAATCTACAACGACGAAGTTACGCAAATAGTGTTTATAGACACGCCGGGACTGCACACCCCAAAGAACAAACTTGGCGAATATATGATGAAAGCGGCAAGCAGGTCGCTGGAAGGCGCCGACGCCGTCTTATATTTGATTGACGCCGAAAAGGGATTTGACGAAAGGGACAAGCGCAATATAGAAACTTATATCAAGCAGAATTTCAACACCGTGGCGGCGGTGAATAAAGTGGACCGCGTAACCAAAGAGAAAGTATTCGACATACTTACCCAATTAAACAACTATCCCCAATTAAAGGCCGTTGTGCCCATTTCGGCGCTGAAAGGGAGAAACACCGATGTCCTCCTAAAAGAAATACGCAAATTGCTTACCGACAACATAAAGTATTATCCCGACGATATGTATACCGATAAGAATATGCGCTTTATGGCGGCCGAGATAATAAGGGAAAAGACCTTGCGCCTATTGGATAAGGAAGTCCCTTACGGCATAGGCGTTGAAATAACCGAATATGAGCGCAGAAGCGGCAAGGACATAATTGACATAAGCGCGGATATTTTATGCGAAAAAGCGGGGCACAGGCCCATTATCATAGGCAAAGGCGGCGGCACGCTAAAAAAGATAGCCACTTACGCCAGGCAGGACCTTGAGAACATAACGGGTTATAAAGTATTTTTGACGGTATTCGTAAAAGTCAGAGAAAACTGGAGGGAAAAGGAATATATAATTAAGGAATTGGGATACGATGAAAAAAAATAAAAAATAATCCGCATATTATAAGTGGTTTGGTGACATGCTAAGGGATGCAGGTAGCAAGTAGCAATACTTGCAGCTAAGAGGTATATATGAAAAAGATTGATGACTTATTATGGGAGACGTTCAAAAAAAGCGGACAAACCGGATACTATATGTTGTATAAGGCCCTTAATAAGAATCAAGACGAAAAAGAATAATCATTAATACCTTATTGGCAGCGGAAACAAACCACCTTATGATATATAAGGTGGTTTTTCCGTTAAAGGATAAGAGTTATGGATTTGAAAGGGATATGTTTAAGGGCAACCGACTATAAGGAAAAGGACAAGCTTTTAACGATAGCCACTTTGGAGAAAGGCATAATAACCGTTAAAGCGGCGGGGGCGCGCTCTCCCAAAGCCAAGCTGAAATCGGGATGCATGCCCCTTGTTTGGGGGGAATTTTCGGTTGCGGAAACCAAAAGCGGCTTTATTCTGAAAGGAATAAGCGTCCAAGAAAACTTTTATAACTGCTGGAAAGACACCCACAAAAACCTTTCGGCCATGCTTATTTTGGAAATTTTGGAAAATTTCGCGGTAAAAGGACAAAGCCTTGCGTATGAGATTTTATTATGCTTAAAAGCGCTGAAAATAATCAATTACGACGGCGTGTACCCCTATGCGGCCGCCCTTTGGTTTTTTCTGAAAATGCTTGTTTACGCGGGGGCGGACTATTCCGAAGAAGATATCCCCCGGTCAATAATGGAAATTCTGCACGCCGTCAACGCCCTTGAAGCCGACGACATCGAAACCGCCGACCTTTTGACCGAAAATATAGACAGAGCGCTTTATTATTTGGGCCTAATCGCAAACAGCCGCTTGTCGGTAAAATTAAAGCTCATTAATCAAATCAGCGACATGTTTTTAAGGAAAAGAGATTAAGCGTTTTTCGCTTAGTTTCTTGAAAAACGGGAATAAATAATCTTAATAGGTAGAAAACGCTTGAAATTAAATGATTTATTTTTTATAATATGCGGTGTAATTAATAAAAAAAAGAATAGAGGAGATTTTAATGACAAAGAAGTATGTTTATTTGTTTAAGGAAGCAGACGGAAAAAACAAGGCGCTGTTCGGAGGGAAGGGAGCTAACCTTGCCGAGATGACCAAGCTGGGCATGCCCGTTCCCGAAGGTTTTACCATAACCACCGAAGCGTGCACAAAGTATTACGAAGACGGCAAAAAGATTTCGCAGGAAATAATCGACCAGATTTTTGACGCCTTAGCCAAGGTTGAAAAGCAAGCGGGGAAGAAATTCGGAGATCCCGACAATCCTTTCTTGGTATCCGTAAGGAGCGGAGCGAGAGCGTCCATGCCCGGCATGATGGACACCATCCTTAACCTCGGGCTTACCGACATATCGGTGCAAGGCTTGGCGAAGCTTACCGACAATCCGCGCTTTGCTTACGACTGTTACAGAAGGTTTATTCAAATGTATTCCGACGTGGTAACGGGCCTGGGCAAATCCTATTTTGAAGAGATAATAGACGAAATGAAAGAAGAAAGGGGCGTAAAGCTGGATACCGAGCTTACCGCCGAGGACCTGAAAGAGCTTATCGCCAAATTCAAGGCGCTTTATTTAGAGAAAACGGGCGTTGAGTTCCCGCAAGACCCCAAACAACAGCTTATCGGCGCTGTTGAAGCGGTATTCAAAAGCTGGGAAAATCCCAGAGCCATCGTTTACAGAAGAATGAACGACATACCGAGCAGCTGGGGAACAGCCGTTAACGTCCAATCCATGGTATTTGGCAATATGGGCGAAACGTCGGGCACGGGAGTGGCTTTCACCAGAGACCCCGCCACGGGAGAAAGGAGGCTTTACGGCGAATACTTGATGAACGCTCAAGGCGAAGACGTGGTGGCGGGCATAAGGACGCCCCAATCAATCGATCACCTTAAAGAAATCAATCCCGAAGTTTACCGACAATTTGTTGAGATTTCCACAAGACTGGAAAAATACTTCAAAGACATGCAGGATATGGAATTCACCATTGAAAGGGGCAAGCTCTATATGCTGCAAACAAGGAACGGCAAGAGGACGGCTCACGCCGCCATAAGGATAGCTTGCGAATTGGTGGAAGAAGGACTTATCACCGAAGAAGAAGCGCTGCTTAAAGTCGATCCCAAACAGCTTGACGAATTGCTTCATCCTCAATTTGACGCCAAGGAATTAAAGAAGGCCAAGCCCATAGCCCAAGGCCTTGCCGCTTCCCCCGGCGCAGCTTGCGGAAAGATAGCCTTCACCGCCGACGAAGCGGTGCAAAGGTCGGAAAGAGGGGAAGCCGTGGTATTGGTAAGGCTGGAGACCAGCCCCGAAGATATCGAGGGAATGGCGGTAGCCAAAGGCATTTTGACAGCAAGAGGGGGCAGGACATCCCACGCCGCCGTTGTGGCGCGCGGCATGGGCAGATGCTGCGTGGCGGGCTGTTCGGATTTAATTATCAACGAAAAGGAAAAAACCGTTATCATCAAAGGCGTAAAATACACATCGGACGATTATCTTTCGCTTGACGGGTCGACGGGATATATTTACGCGGGCGAAATACCCACGGTTGCCGCCGAAATCAGCGGTTACTTCGAAAAGATTATGGAATGGGCGAATAAGTACCGCAGGCTTAAAGTAAGGACCAACGCCGACACCCCCCAAGACGCCAAACAAGCAAGAGATTACGGCGCAGAGGGCATAGGGCTTTGCAGAACCGAACACATGTTCTTTGCCGAAGACAGAATCGCCGCCGTGCGCGAAATGATAGTGGCCAGGACCTTGGAGCAAAGAGAAAAGGCGCTTGCCAAACTGCTTCCCATGCAAAGGGATGACTTTATAGCCATTTACGAGGCAATGGGCGACTATCCCGTAACGATAAGGTTTTTGGACCCTCCTCTTCATGAGTTTGTGCCCCATAAGAAAGAAGAGATTGACGCTTTGGCGAAAGAAATGGGAATGGCGAGCGAGGAGCTTGAAAACATAATAGAAGGACTTAAGGAATTCAACCCCATGCTGGGACACCGCGGCTGCAGGCTTTCCATAACTTATCCCGAAATAGCGGCCATGCAGACAAAAGCGGTAATCGAAGCCGCCATAATCAGAAACCAAAGGGGCGCCAATGTAAAACCCGAAATAATGATACCCCTTGTGGGCGACGTAAAAGAATTGAAGTATGTCAAGGATGTGGTTGTGGAAACCGCCGAACAGGTTATGGAGCTTCACGGCACAAAGGTTGATTACACCGTAGGCACAATGATTGAGATACCCAGAGCGGCCTTAACCGCGGACGAGATAGCCAAAGAAGCCGATTTCTTCAGCTTCGGCACCAACGACCTTACCCAAATGACTTACGGCTTCTCCCGCGACGACGCAGGCAAATTCCTTAATGACTACTATGACAAAAAGATATTTGAATTCGATCCCTTCCAAAAGGTTGACCAAGAAGGCGTGGGCAAGCTTATGAAAATAGGCGTGCAGCTTGGGCGTCAAACCAAAAAGGAACTCAAATGCGGTATTTGCGGAGAGCATGGCGGGGATCCTTCCACGGTAGAATTCTGTCACGAAATCGGATTGGATTATGTGTCCTGTTCGCCGTTCAGAGTGCCCATCGCCATACTTGCGGCGGCTCAAGCGGCAATCCAGCAAAAATAACACAAATACCGATAAAAAACAAACCCAAAAGGCAGCCCGTATAACGGACTGCCTTTTTTTACGTTATCAATTTAAAAGGCCAAATTTACTTTTTTTCAAGGCCGTGCTATAACCCCACCCTTAAACGCAAAAAAAAATTTATAATTTTCTTGACAAAATGTAATATATATGTTACATTTGACATATATATATTGCAGAGGATGTTATATGAAGAACTTCAAATTAAAAATTGCCCGTATGGAAAAGAATATGTCGCAGGAAGATTTGGCCAAAGCCGTAAATGTGACTCGGCAAACAATCGGCCTTATCGAAAACGGCGATTACAACCCGACGGTAAAGCTGTGCGTAGCCATATGCAAGGCTTTGAACAAAACCTTAAACGACCTTTTTTGGGAGGAGTAAAGAATGAATAAAAATCTTGACGAACGCCAAGAACAAGCAAGGGGCAAAATCTTTAAGCGGGCGGTATTCATTTTTATTGGCTTATTGCTTGTTGAGGCTTTATTGCAAAGTCTTTTTGAGATTACCTTTTTTGAGGGGGCATGGTCAAAGCTGATTATAGTTTTAATCGTCATTGTAACAATGGCGGTTGAAACGGATTTGAGCGATAGCTTTCCGTTAACCGAAAAGGCCAGGATATTGTTGCATTCGGTTTTGATTGCGGCGGGTTTGGCGGCTTTGATTGCGGGCATTGTGGACATTGCCGTTTACAATGAGCTTTTGACGGCGGGTAAAGCGCTGTCCCAAACAACCGCCTTACTGCTTATGGGTTGCTTGTTTGTTTTTGGAGGAACGGTTTATTTTGTAAAGCTGATAAAAAATAAAAAGTTAAAAGAGGAATAAGCTTATGAAAAGAGCAAGGATATTATTTGCGGCAGGCTGGGGGATATTCGCCATAGGAATACTTCTGGGTCGCGTATTAGGCGCCGCGTTTATGATTGAATTTATAGAAGGGCTGGGCTGCGGATTGGGGTTGACGGGCTATTTTAAGATGGCGTTTGAGCATTGGCGCAAGCCAAAAACCGAAT
>LFRM01386930.1_pt1 | contig 19948 bp, 16 predicted proteins | sample 618341 | NCBI WGS metagenome assembly LFRM01 (sample SAMN03654438, study PRJNA283298) | anaerobic digester metagenome | isolation source: pool of bioreactors CSTR01a, CSTR02a, and CSTR03a thermophilic anaerobic... | place: Denmark: Kgs. Lyngby | collected 2014-05-21 | reverse complement strand
GAGAAAAAATGGATAAATTAGCAATAGGTATGGCAAGAAACAATAATATAAGAATATATGCAATAACAACAACTGACCTTGTTGAACAAGCCCGGGTTAAATTTGATATGTGGCCAACTTCAACAGCAGCATTGGGTCGTGTTATGAGTGTTGCTTTAATGATGGCACAAATGCAAAAAGGCAAAGATGATAAATTAACTGTCCAAATTGATGGAGATGGCCCAATTAAGACAATAATGGCTGTTGCGAAAAATGATGGAACAGTTAAAGGTTATGTAGGTGATCCACATGTAATGATGTCATATAATGATACAAACAAACTAGCAGTAGGTAGTGCAGTTGGTAGTGGATTTTTAAAAGTAGTAAACGATATGAACTTAAAAACTGATTTTGCTGGTACAGTTGAATTGGTATCTGGGGAAATAGGCGATGACTTTGCATACTACTTTATGGTGAGTGAACAAACACCCTCGGCAGTTAGTGTTGGTGTTTTAGTAGATACAGACAATAGTGTTATGTCAGCTGGTGGGCTAATTATACAATTAATGCCTGGAGCAAATGAAGCAGATATTATTGAAACAGAAAAAGTAGTTGCCAATCTAAAACCAATCTCAGAATTAATTAATGGAGGAATGAGTGCTGTGCAAATAATTAAGAGCCTATATGAAGATGCTAATATTCTTTTAGAAAAAGAAGTAGCGTTTAAGTGTGATTGTAGTCGTGAGCGAATGCTGACAGGTATTTTTACACTAGACAGTAAAGAAATTGAAAACATTATCGAAGAAGACGGTGGTATTGAAGCAGTTTGTAATTTTTGCAATGAAAAATATAACTTTGGGTTAGATGAGCTAAGAGGTTTGCTTGATGAAAAAGCCAATCAAAATAGGTAATCTACAGTTAAAAAACAATGTAATTTTAGCACCGATGGCTGGTGTAAGTAATCAAAGTTTCAGAAAAATTGCAAAAGAATTTGGAGTTGCCCTAGTTTGTAGTGAAATGGTCTCTGATCAAGCTATAAACTTTAGAAATGAAAAAACTTTAGAAATGACTAAGGTAGGCAAAGATGAACATCCAGTCTCGATGCAACTTTTTGGTAGTGATATTGAAAGTGTTGTAAAAGCTGCTAAGTTTTTAGATGAAAATTCTGATTGTGATATTATTGATTTCAATATGGGCTGTCCCGTTACTAAGATCGTTAATAACGGGGCTGGGAGTGCCTTAATGAAAGATCCTGAAAAAGCTTATGAAATAATGCTTGCAATTGTAAATAATGTTAAAAAGCCAGTAACGGTAAAATTTCGATCGGGGTGGGACTTTAATAGTATTAATGCTGTAGAATTTGCAATATTAATGGAAAAAGCCGGTGTTGATGCTATTACAATTCATCCAAGAACGAAAACTCAAATGTATTCAGGGCTTTCTGATTGGTCTATAATTAAACAGGTTAAAGAGGCCATCAGTATACCGGTAATAGGTAATGGAGATATCAAATCTTATGCTGATGCAAAAAATATGATGGAGCAAACAGGTTGTGATGCCGTTATGATTGGAAGAGCAGCCTTTGGCAATCCGTGGCTTTTAAAAGAAGTTGTTGATGGCTTAGATGGAAAAGAAACATCAACAGATGTTAGTACTCAAGAAATCTACAAGTACATCATAAAACATATGAAAAGTTTGAGTGAGCTCAAAGGGGAAATGATTGCCACAAGAGAAATGCGTGGTCATATCGCTTGGTACATTTCAGGACTTGCTTACAATAAGAGAATAAAGGATATAATAAATAAAATAGAAGACTATAGTTTTATGTTGGAAGTTTTAAATGAGTACTTTGAAATTTTAGACAGTAAAGATGACGACATAATCAAACTAGAAGTGAGTAAATTGTTAGGGAAACACAATGATATTTGAATAACTAGTGCACAAGGTGAGGTTTTTTGATATTATAGAAGGTAGAAAAGATGGTGTATTATATGGTAAGAGAATTCACGGAACAAGAACAAGTAAGAAGAGATAAATTAGCAGATTATAAAGAAATTGGTGTTGACCCATTTAGAAATGAGTTTACACCTAATATTCATGCTGCTAAAATTTTAGAAAAATATGATGGTTTTTCAAAAGAAGAACTAAGCGAAATGGAAGTACAAGTTAAAGTTGCTGGGCGAATTATGACAAAACGAGAAATGGGTAAGGCCGCCTTTGTGCATATCCAAGATATGTCAGGTCAAATCCAGGCATATATCAGACAAGATCAAATTGCTGAACAATTTGATGTGTTTAAACTTTCTGACATTGGTGATTTAATAGGAGTAAAAGGATTAGTCTTTAAAACTAATCATGGGGAGACTTCAATAAAAGTTACTAACTATACACACTTAACAAAGGCGCTCAAGCCACTACCAGATAAATTTCATGGCTTACAAGACATTGAAGAACGTTATCGCCGCCGTTATGTCGACTTAATTATGAATGAAGAATCAAGGAAAACAGCATTTCTACGTCCAAAAATTATTAGGTCTATGCAAAGATACTTAGATAATATGGGCTTAGTTGAAGTTGAAACGCCAATGCTCCATACCATATTGGGCGGTGCCTCAGCTCGACCATTTTTAACTCACCACAACACATTAAATGCCGATTATAATTTAAGAATAGCTCCAGAACTTCCACTAAAAAGACTGATCGTTGGTGGTTTTGAAGGAGTATACGAAATAGGCAGAATGTTTAGAAATGAAGGTATGAGTACTAGACACTCACCTGAATATACGATGTTAGAAGTTTATGTAGCTTATAGTAACATGCAAGGTATGATGGAATTAACTGAAAACATGATGGCTGAAGTAACTCAACAAACACTAAATACAACTGAAGTTGTTTACGGTGATAAAGAGATATCATTAAAAGCACCATTTAGACGTTTGAAAATGACTGACGCAATAAAAGAAGAAACAGGTGTCGATTTTGAAAATATGAATGATTTATCACAAATTTTATCAATCGCCAAAGATCACAACATCAAATTTGAAAAACATCAAGAATCATTGGGTCACATAATTGAATTATTTTTTGAAAGATATGTCGAACACACAATAGTCCAACCTACTTTTATTTACCACTATCCTGTTGAAATTTCACCATTGGCTGCCAAGAATTTAGAAGATGATCGTTTTACTGATAGATTTGAACTATTTATAGATGGTAGAGAATATGCCAATGCATACACAGAATTGAATAATCCTATTGATCAACAAGAAAGATTCCAGCATCAAGTTGAGCAAAAAGAGTTAGGAAATAAAGAGGCTACAGAAATGGATATCGATTATATTGAAGCTTTAGAATATGGAATGCCACCAACTGGCGGCATGGGTTTGGGTGTTGATAGATTTGTAATGCTATTAACAAATTCAGAATCAATTAGAGACGTTATTTTATTTCCATTAATGCGCGAAAGATAAAAAGCTTATCATAAATAACTTAGGGAAATGGATAGACCAATCCAAAGCATTTTAATTTTTAATTAATTTAATCGCAAAATCGTGAAAAATTATGATTTTGCGATTTTTTTTACAACTTGTAGAGATTGACTTAAAGAATTTATACAGATTTAATAAATTAAAAAGGTATTAATGCATAGATATTAATTGTGGTTATTCAAGCTTTAATGGCTAATAACTTTTTTATAAATAATTTAGCGTTTTGAATTTACACATGCGCTTTACACAATCTTTCTTGTGTCAAAATTGACAAAACATCTTACAAAGTATAATATAAAATTAATCTTAAGCTTAAATAATATGTTAATTAAGTTGGATGCAGAGGTGACATTATGCAAGTTTTGATTAAGAATATATACAAAAATCAAAAAGGTCAGGGATTGAGTGAATATGGTCTAATTATTTCTTTAGTACTGTTATAGCTGTTGCAGTACTCTTTTCAATTGGTGGAAAAGAAGGTGGAGGAACTTGTGAAAAAAAAGAGACTACTTCTGTAATTGGCTTTAATGACTATACCTATGACAAACAGGGTGATACTGGTTTATACTCACTATATAGAGAAGTATCTTGCCAATTAGGTGGTTGGAGTAAAAATATTATCGATAAAAAATATTATAATTCTTTTGAAGAAGCTGAAGCAGTTGGATTTAAATTTGCACGTAAAAAAACTTTTGATACTGCTATAACAGGTTACGATGGTCTGACAAAAGATATTACGATCCCAAGCCGTATTAAAAGCAATGGTAACTTTAGAGATGTAAAATTAATTGGGGCAAGTGCATTTAAAGATCAAGATTTAAAATCAGTCATTCTACCAGATAATCTCGAACAAATTTTGCATTCTTCATTCGAAAACAACAAGTTAAAAAGCGTGGTCATTACACAAAATGTTAAGACAATTAATAATAGTGCTTTTAAAAATAATCAAATAACTCAGGTTAAATTTTCAGAAGATGCCAGATTAGAAATTCACGACTATGCTTTTGCAAATAATAAAATTAAATCAATTACAATACCTAGTAACGTTGCTGAAATTAGAAAAGAAGCATTTGATAGAAATAATTTGCAGGAAGTAACTATAGAAAACCGCGGTCAAGCACTTACTTTTAAAATAGATGGAAAGGCTCCAGCCGATGGTTGGATAACAGGAAAATTTAAACTTACTAATGGAGTATGGGTAAAACAATAAATTTTTACACAATAATGTTGGTGCAAAAAGTGGATAGTTTAATATAAAATTGACGAATATATTATAAAATGATTAAAGCTTGTCCATAATTAAAATCATAAACAAACGTAATATCAAGGTAAATTTGAAAATAAATTTAGTCATACAACAGTTTTATCTTAGAAACTAAATATATTTAAGGCTATAAGCAGTATCATTTAAATATAAATATTATCTAATAATTTAGAAAAAAATCAGATAATTACGTTGTAAAAATAAGTGTTAGATTTGCAAAAAAGCCTGTATATGGTACTATATATATAGAGAGAGCGAAAGCTTAAAAGGAGAAGATAATATGAAACATTTAGATTTAGTACAAACATATTTAGCAGACATTAATGTCTTAAAGGTAAAATTACTTAACTTACACTGGAACGTTGTAGGAAAAAGATTTTTAGTTTTACACAATTTAACAGAAGAAATTTATGATGAACTATGGGAACAAATTGATGTTGTTGCTGAAGTAATCAGAATGAAAGATAAATTACCACTTTCAACTGTTAAAGAATACTTAGAAGCTACTAGAATTGAAGAAGTAGTTGCAAGAGAATTTACTTGTGTTGAAGTTTTAGACTACTTATTAGCTGACTTAGAAAAAATGAAAGAATTAACTGTCGAAGCAAGAAACGCAGCTGATGAAGCTGAAGACTTTGAAGTAGTTGCATTATTTGAAGACTATGCAGCATTCTATAGCAAATACATCTGGTTTGCTAAATCATTAAGCAAATAATTTATTAATAATTGAACCCTTTGTGTTATTACGCAGAGGGTTTTTTAATAATCTAAGTCTATGAATAATTGTTAGATCTATCATATTATAAATTTTTGTGTTAAACTTAGATTGTAATAAACAAACAGGAGGTATTATATGTTAAGTGAAAAATTATTCACAGCGCTAAATGAACAAATAACTCATGAGTTATATGCTGCTCACTTATATACAGCGATGGCTGCCTATTGTGAAAGCATTGACTTAAAAGGAAGTGCAAATTTCTTTTTAATGCAAGCAGAAGAAGAAAGATTTCATGCAATGAAATTTTTTAACTATATCAATGATAGAGATGGTATAGTTGTTTTAGAAGCACTAGAGAATCCGCATAAACAATATAAGTCAGTTTTAGAAGCTTTTGAAGCGGCTTTAGCTCACGAAAAAATTGTTACAAGCAAGATTTATGATATTATGGATATTGCTACAGATGAAAGAGAATATGCAACAGTTAGTTTTTTAAACTGGTTTGTTGATGAACAAGTAGAAGAAGAAGCGAGTTTTGCTACTTTAATTCAAAAATTTAAAATTGCACAAAAAGATGAAAGTATGTTACACATGTTAGATATTGAGCTTGGTACAAGAGTTTTTACACCGCCAGCTAAAGAAGAGTAAAATTTTAATAAAAAAAGCAGCAANNTATCTTCATGGTTTTTTGAAATGTTGATATTTCCTAATTGTATCATTGGTTTGTTTTTCCCGTGAAAATCACTACCACAGGTTATTAGCCAACCATTTTTTTCGGCATGCTTTATATAATAGTCGATTTGATTTTGATTATGATAACTACTGTAGGCTTCAAGACCATCTAAGCCACTCTCCATTATTTGATACAATAACTCTGTATCTTCTTTAATATTATTTCCAGGATGAGCGAAAATTGCTATTCCTTTATCTTGTTTAATTATTTCAATTACTTCTGTTAAGTTTGGTAATGAAATGGCAACATATGCCGGTTTATTTTGGGCACAAAAAGCCCAGTGAAAATTAACATAAGGATTATCAGATAAAGGACCATTTGCTAAAAAAGGTTTAATTAATGGATTGTCCTTGTTTTCAGGCTCATTAATACTTGCTTCACCAATTATTTCACCAATAATGATGTCGTTGGATATTAATGGTGTCAATTTGTTCATATTTACATAGATTCCCATATCTTTAATTAATTGAAGTCTTTTCTTACTTGCTTTTATTTCTTGGTCCATAACATTATTGTGTAAATCTTTATATATTGGATTATCTACATCTATACCATAGCCCAATATATGTAATTCGATATCTTTGTAGACACAACTAATTTCTATTGCCGAAACAACTTTTATATCTTGCTCTAATCCAGCCTGAATTGCGCTTTTAACACCAGAAACTGTATCATGATCAGCAATTGCCATTATTTCTAATCCAGCTTTTTTACCCATATTGATTATTGTTTTTGGGCAATAATCAGCGTCTAAACTTTCATTTGTGTGAATATGTAAATCAATTTTATTCATAATTTCCTCCCTTTATTAAAGTTTACCATTTTAGTCTATTATACAAAAAAAGACTAGTCAATATAGTCTAGTCTTTAATAATGTTACATGTCACACTTTAACTGTGCGTTACAGTTGGTACAAGTATTACATCCACCCAAGTTTTCAACTTGACCTTCTAAACAAATTGGACAAATATTTCCAACTTCAATACCGATTTCTCTATCTAAACGGTCAGCTCTTAGATCTGTTAGTTTGTCGCCTTCTTGAACTTCTTTAACACTAGCTCCAAAGTCTTTTACAAGGTCTAGCTGATTCCAATCATCACTGTTGTCATCGGTTGTTAGACTTAATACTTGTGAGTCACGTGATCCATCTACATAAACCGTTCCACCTTTAGCTCCATTTTTATAAAGTCTTTCATAAATACTTTGAACATCTTTAACTGTAAAACCTCTTGGTGCATTTACAGTTTTAGAAATTGAGGAGTCAATCCAATATTGAATCGTTGTTTGAACATCGGCATGTTCTTCAGGTTTTAGTTCCATTGCACTAACAAAGTAATCTGGAAGATTATCATTTGAGTATTCTGGATTATATTTTAACCATTCTTCAACGATATCAGCATTAACTTCAATAAATTTACCTAGTCGGCCAGATCTAAAGTATGAAAAGGAGAAGTAAGGTTCAAGACCTGTAGAAACTCCTATCATCGTACCTGTCGAGCCTGTAGGCGCGATTGTCAATAGGTGTGAGTTTCTTATTCCATATTTTTCAATGTCGTCTCTTAGGCCTTGGCTAAGGTGTTGCATAAAACCTGTTTGAGTAAATTTCTTGTTATCAGTTAAAAAAGGAAATGATCCTTTTTCTTTAGCTAAGTCAACTGATGCAGCATAAGCTGATTCAGCAATCGTTTCAAAAACTTTATTAATAATTTCAATTGACTCAGGACTTCCATATCTTACTTTAGCCCAAATTAGTAAGTCGTGTAACCCCATAATTCCAAGACCAATTCTTCGTTCGCCTAAGGCTTGTTTTTTATTGGCTTCTAAAAAATATGGTGTTGAATCAATTACGTTGTCTTGTAATCTTACTTGTGTTTTTACTGATCTTGCTAATTTTTCATAAAGGATTTCGCCTGTTTCTTTTTTAGCGAAATTAGCTAAGTTAATAGCCGCTAAGTTACAAACACTATAAGGTGCTAGTGGTTGTTCTCCACAAGGATTTGTTGCGACAACCTTTTGACCATAAGCTCTAGCATTTGTCATATCATTAGCGTTATCTATAAAGAAAATTCCTGGCTCAGCTGAATACGTTGCACAAAAACTAATTAAATCCCAAATGTCACGGGCCTTAACTGTACGGTGAACCTTTATTCCATAACCTAAAGCTTCCCATTCTCTAACATCGCCAACTTCATGCCAGTGTAGGTCGTAGTAGTCTTTTTCTTCTTTAGTATAATTTTCTAAATCTGGATATCTCAAGTCAAAAGTTGAATCATTTTCAACTGCATCCATAAACTCTTTTGTTAGTGTTACTGAAATGTTTGCACCTGACAAAAATTCTTCATCATTAACTTCTAATGTTCCGCCATCTAAAAGTTTATCTTTTGCATAATCTTTCAAGGCAGGGTCAACATCACTACTTTGGACTAGTGCTTCATAAATATTATTGTCCATTTGTGATGAAGGGTTAAATTTTAATTTTTTAAAAGCTTCAGCACGAACGACTTCATCATTTGAATTTTCGGCTAACCATTTTAAAACTCTTGGATTTTGCATTTTCGAAATAATAAATTCAATGATATCTGGATGCCAATCAGCCATCATAATCATTTGTGCACCACGACGCGAGCCACCTTGTTCAACTAGGTGTGTAAGGTTAGCTATATCATTTAGCCAGCTTACAGCTCCACTTGATTTACCGCCAACACTTTTTGCTGGTGATGCTTTTGGTCTTAAAGTTGAGCCATTTGTCCCAACTCCACCACCTCGGCTCATGATTTCCATAACTTCTTTTCTATGTTCAGCAATTCCTCCCCGACTATCTTCAATAAAAGGCATTACAAAACAGTTAAAATAAGTTACATCACTTTGGCTTCCAGCACCATATAGAACACGGCCAGCTGGAATAGAATTTAATTCACTTATCTCTTCAAAAAATCTTTGTGCGTATTTGTCTTTTGCTTGTTGAGTAAGCTCTTCTTGAGCTAGTGAAGTTCCAACTCTTTTTGCAATTTGTTCAAAGTAAAGTTCTAAAGGCTTGTCAATATTTTTAAAATGACGAATTATAACGCCAGTTTCTGATTCTTTTGAATCTTCTAAAGTTGCTCTAAACTCTTGTTCAATTAAAATAGTCACAGTTTCATTAACTGTATCCATTTCAATTACATGACCAACACCACGAGCAGGATACTTAGGGTCATCCCTTATGACTGTTAAAACAGTATCATTTACCTTTAATGTTTCCAAACTCAAGTCTTTTTGGGCATAGCGATCTAACATAACGAGACGGCCAACCCCTTCATTTGCCAACTTATACTCTGGCTCTATTGGAAACAAATGAGGATAGTGCTCACTTATATCTTTGTTTAATTGTTTAATTGTTTTTTCGTTGTACATATAATACCTCCACCTTGCATATATAGTAACAGAAAATGTTAGAAATAAGTAATCAAAACCAACAATTTCTATAAAAAAAGAAGTTAAAAAATTAACTTCTTGAAATTCTTTCTTAAAGGCTCAAATAAAATGAGTACCGTTAAATAATTTGAAAATCCGTGAACTAAATCCCATGGTATACCTCTTAACCAAATTGGATAAAAAGCCTGGAATCCATAAACAAAGCTCAATATAAAACTATCCACTGCTCCAAAGCTAAGCCCAAAGATTGCAGCCCATATAGCAATTATGCCATTATTAACATTAAATTTAAATAAAGTGGCAGCCACTAAGACTAATATTGGCCAAATAACATAATATGTTATAATCCAAAGCCCTGGTGGATAGATAATTGCTTGAATTGTTGTAAATATGATAGTTATATATATTGAAGTTTTAAATCCTAATAGTTTTGTATAGACTAATAAAAGCAATGTTACAACTTCAACATTTGGAATAATACTAAGTGCTTCCTTTGAGACAATTAAAAGAGCACTTAGAAAGGCTATTAAGACTATCCTGCTTTTTAATTTCACCTTATGGTAAAAGTACGTTAAAGCTAAAGTTGTCTCCATCTTCAATGGCTAGCATGTCAACACCTGGACAAAAGGCTTCTGCAGCACAAACTTTATTATTGTCAGAATCATAGACCCAGAATTGACCATCTTCAAGTTCTAATAGTGAAATAGCTGAAATAAATCTTCCAAATTCACTATCTTTACTACCATCAAAAACAAATAATTCTTCATCTTCTAATTCGTTAACCTCATCTAGAAGCTCTCCTAAAATCTCAGTATCTGAGTTAAAGGTTTCACTGTAAACTTCTTCAGATTTTTGATCTGTAATTACAATAGTAATAGCCTTTTCTCCAACAATAACTTTGGGTTTATTTATTTGTGTCAGTCCTAAATATAAACCGGCAAAAATTACACCAGCAACAACAATCGAAATTAGTTTTCTTTTCATTGTCAAATCTTTTTTCATAATCATTCTCCCTCTTTAATAGCATTGTAATTATAGCATATAGCCAAATTCAAATTGGTCTTTTTATAAGTTAAAATAATAACAAGTAGATCTTACTATGGATTAAGTCTAATCCAAGTGTCAAATCACGCTTGTTTTAAAATGGTTAAATCAAGACTCACAAGCTGTTGTACATAATTTATTTTGACTAAATTTTTGAGCAGCATTAGTACTGTGCTGATAATATAGTGATTTAATCTTATTTCGCCAAGCAAACAAGTACAACTCATTTATTTCTTTTGCAGTTGCTTCAGGATTAATCATTAAGTTTAATGACTGACTTTGATCAATAAACAGTTGACGACTAGCTGCTTGGTCTAAAATAGCGTATTGATCAATTTCACTAAAAGTTTTAAAGACATCCTTTTCTAAATCACTTAAAAATTCTAAGTGTAATACTGAACCATCGTGGTCACGAATTGAATTCCAAACTTCACGAGTATTTTTACCCTTTGATTCTAAAAGAGTTTCTAAGTCTCTATTTTTGATAGTAACCTTCATTTTATCAATGTCTTTAACATAAGAATTAGACCAAATTGGCTCAATACTTTGGGAAACTTGACCCAAAATAAAAGCAGAAGAAGTAGTTGGTGCAACGGCATTTAAAGTAGTGTTGCGGCGTCCATAGCCCTTTAGCATTTTTGGCTCGCCTAATAGGTTAGCTAAGGATTTACTTGCAGCATAAGATTTTCTTTGAATAGTTCTAAATATTTCAACGTTTAACTTTTTAGCGTCGACACTTTCAAATGGAATCATGTGGGATTGTAAATATGAATGCCAACCTAAGGCTCCAACACCAATCGCTCGATTTTCAACAGCAAATTTATATGATCTTTTTAAAAAGAAAAAGGCATCTTGGTCATAGCGATCTGATGAATCGCGTAAACGCTCTAATTTAAAGATAAAATCACTCATAACCGCATCTAAAAAATATACCAATGTTTCTACAGCGTCAGTGTCTTTCCACTTGTCATAGTGAAAGATATTCATTGATGATAAGTCACAAACAAATGACCACTCATCATTTGATGGTAGAGCTATTTCTGAACACAAGTTACTGTGATTAATTTCTAGCTGCTTATCTTTATATACATCAACTGTGTTGTCGTTGACTGTATCGGTAAAGAAAATGTATGGATAGCCCATTTCTACACGTCTTTGTAAAACTTTAGCCCAAGTCTTTCTTTTTTCACTGTCACCACCAATCATTTCATTCATCCATTTGTCAGTGACTGTAACACCATGCGTTAAGTTTTGAATAAAATTTCCTTCAGTTCCAATGTCTAAAAACTCATCAATATCAGCATGGTCAATATTTAAATATGGAGCATAATGGCCTTTTCTTGTTGAACCTTGTGAAACAACATCAACTATTGTATCAAATAATTGCATGAAGTGAACTGAACCGGATGAGTGACCATTGTCAGTTATTGCGGCACCTCGAGGGCGTAGATCACCAAAGTATCCAGATGTTCCACCACCATACTTACTCATCATTCCAGCTTCAGCTTGTGAGTAGAGAATAGCACTCATACTATCTTCAACATGGCCCCCAAAACAGCTTATTGGCAAGCCTTTTTTAATTCCGAAGTTTGCCCAAATTGGTGAAGACAAAGAATAGTAGCCTTTTTCCATGTAGCCATAAAACTTATCTGCAAAACCTTCGAGCCCTAATATTTCTTGCGCCTTGTTAGCGATAAAGCGAATTCTCTCTTCAGGTGTTACATTTTTTGTTAAATATCCTTTATATAAAAATTTACGACTATTTTCATTTAACCATTGCATATGTATTTCTCCTTTATGTTTTCAAAATAAATCATCACTTGTAATACTTTTTGAGCGCTTATTATAGTTAATGGAACGTTTTACAAAAAAGTCGCCATGTTTGGTTGCGACTATTTCATCGTCAAACCAATCAGTTAATTGGACTAAACTTTGATCAACATCAAAGATTTTTTTGTAGCCAATACTTTCTAAAGAGTTATTCAAACGGTTTTTAATAAACTCTTCAACCACATTTCTTGGTAAAAAGTCTAACTCTCCATCTTCAAAGATCCAATCTAATAGTTCACTTTCTGTGTCATAGGCTTCATAACAGGCAGCAATGACAGTTTTCTCCATCTTTTTATCAAACCACTCTGGATTTTCTTCTCGAATTGTATTTATTAGGTCAATTCCAAATAAGCCGTGGATTTGTTCTTCTTTTGAAGTTGCCTCAATCACATTAGATATGCCTTTAAATAAGTTTTTATGTTTATTGAAGGACATCATAATTAAAAATTGTGAAAATAGGGAAACATGTTCGATAAAGATTGAAAACAATAAAACCGCAAGGGCATAGTCTTTGTTTTCTTCACTTTGAGCACTGATAACACTTTTTTCTAAAAATCTAACTCTTGTGATTAGTTGTGGTATTTCATAAATCTTATCAAATTCACTGTTTAAATTTAAAAGTTCTAAAAGGTGTGAGTAAGCATCATGGTGTCTGACTTCACTTTCAGCAAAGGTATAACCAACCGCCCCAATTTCTGGTTTTGGGATCTTTTTAAAGATATCACCCCAAAAAGTTTTTACCGCTACTTCAATTTGAGCAATTGCTAACATTGAATTTTTAATTGCAGTTTGTTCATTTTTTGAAACGTTGACTTTAAAATCTTGAATATCACTTACATAGTTAAATTCAGTGTGAATCCAATATGAGTGCCTGATTGCATCAACATATTCTGCCAATTCTGGGTATTCATAAGGTTTAAGCGTTGTCCTTTTTTTAAACAGATTTCTTTTCCTTGCTTGTGCATGATTAGCTCGATACAAAATATACTCTTTAGCGGTTTTTTTATACTTTGATTGCAATAAAACCTCTTCAGCTAAATCTTGAACTGTTTCAACTTTAAGTTGATCAGCTAAATTTATCGATAATATGAGCGATATGACTTCATCTGAAAGTTTTAATGCCTCATTTTCACTAAATTCTTTTGTGAAAGTCCCAGCCTTTAAGATTGCATCAGTAATTTTTCTTTGGTCAAATTCTACCATTGAGCCATCTCTTTTTACGATTACTTTTATATCATTGGTGTTCATAAGCCCTCCTAAAATAAAAAAAACATAGCTCTCGCTAAGTTAGCTAAAAAAGATTAGGCCTAACGCGAGCATTTTTGTCAAAAGTGGGATCGGACTTTACCGTTGCGCGACAGTGTGGATTTAACCAACTTCACCAATTTTTGACTATTTAATTAATTTAATATTAACATGAATCATAATATCTTGCTAAAAGAAATCTCTTAAAAAGAAAGTTTATTATTTAACAATATGCCATAAAAACTTAAGCTAAAACTTATTTCAAGCATAATTATATTAAAAATGCGTAATCTTTCATTTAAGACTATGCTATTATAAAAACAGGAGTGAAACTATGATAAACATTGAACAATTAGAAAAATTAGTAGAGTCAAAACAAAAGCAATATTTTTTGGCTGCAGACCGTATTTGGGATTATGCTGAAACTCGTTTCGAGTTGAAAAAATCTGCGGATGAGTTTATTGAAATATTAGACAAAGAAAACTTTAGTATAAAAAGATCTATCGCTAATATGGAAGATGCCTTTGTCGCAACTTATGGACAAGGCAAGCCAGTTATAGGAATATTGGCAGAATATGATGCTTTGTCTAATATGGGGCACATTGTTGACTCATTAAATAAAAATGATGTGACAAATGAAAATGGACATGGTTGTGGCCACAATCTTTTGGGTATGGGCGCCCTAGCTGGGGCTGTTGGGATTAAAGATTATATGCAACTACATAATATTGCTGGAACTGTTAAACTTTTTGGCTGTCCTGCTGAAGAGAGTGGATCTGGAAAAGCTTTTATGGCAAAAGAGGGGGCATTTAATGATTTAGACATAGCCTTAACTTGGCATCCATTTCATACTACTAAGGTGTGGGGAGAAAAAACACTTGCTGTATACCAAGTTTACTTTAAGTTTAAAGGAATTTCTTCTCATGCAGCAGCTAGTCCACATTTGGGGCGTAGTGCTTTAGATGCGGCAGAGCTGATGAACATTGGGGTTAATTTTTTACGTGAACATGTTGAAGATGATGTAAGAATTCATTATGCCTTTTTAGATGTTGGTGGAAAATCAGCAAATGTTGTCCAAAGTAGTTCAACCTTACTTTACTTTATTCGTGCAAAAAATGCTGAAGATTTACCAAAAATATATGAAAGAGTTTTAAAAGTTGCCCAAGGTGCAGCCTTAATGAGTGAAACAGAATTAGAAGTAATTTGGGATTCCGCCTGTCTTAATATGATTCCAAACAAAGCCTTGTCTAAAGTAATGTATGAGGCAGCAAATAGTATTACACCTTTAAAACTTTGTGAGCATCTTGACTACAGATCAACTTTAAGTGTTAACGAGATTTTAACAATGGAAAGAGAATTAAAAACTTATTTAAAAGCTGATCAATTACTTAAGTTGAAAGATTCATCATTTAATCCTTATATTGCACCTTTTTTAGTTAATAATCAAGGTTATGCTTCGACTGATGTAGGCGATGTTAGCTGGATAATTCCAACAGCCCATATGTTTATTGCTTGTGAGCCATTAGGGACAGCGCTTCATTCTTGGCAGTGGGTTTCAAATGGTAAATCAAAAATGGCTCATCAAGGCATTACATTTGCTGCAAAGACGATTGGACTAAGTGCACTCAAGGTTATGAGTGATAATACTTTGTTAGAAAAAATTAGTCAAGAGCACAAAGATAATCTTGGTGATAGAAAGTTCAAAAGTCATATACCTGATAGTGTTTTGCCAAAACAGAATATTTAAAAATAAAGTTTGCTATTAAGATTGCTAATAGTGTATACTTAAATTTGGGAAATCGCTCTAGTATGCTTCTAATACTATGATGAGTGGTTTCCCTTTTTTTATTATCATAAAATATTTTGGGGTAAACGGCTACTTGTTATTAAAAATAAAGTATATACACCACACAATTTTTGAAAGTTCAAAATTCAATATATGCTTTATTTATATTATTTAAAAGATTATATTTTCTATTAGACGTCAAAGTTTTTATTTGATACTTATAAGTTAAAAAAATAAAGAAAAGCTTTTATTATAATAGTTTTTAAATATTTAGTTTGCTTGTATTGAAATCAACAACTTTAAAAATTTTAACGATAAATCTCTAGAACATTATCCTATATAAAGTTAAAGTGTTATAATTATTATGGTGATTATATGAGGCAGAAAGCATTATTTGTTACTTTTGAAGGACCAGATGGAAGTGGCAAGACTACTATTAGTCAAGGTGTTTACGAAAAACTTACACAATTAGGTTATAATTGTATATATACGCGAGAACCAGGTGGAATTAGGATTTCTGAAGATATCAGAGATATCATTTTAGATACACAAAATACAAATATGGATATAAGAACTGAGGCACTGCTTTATGCAGCCAGTCGTCGACAACACTTGGTTGAAAAAATTATACCAGCACTAGAAAATAATCAAATAGTCATTTGTGACCGTTTTATTGATAGCTCACTAGCTTATCAAGGAGTGGCACGAGGTATTGGCTTTGAAGAAGTTTTAAATATTAATCAGTTTGCAATTGAAGGTTTGTTTCCTGATTTAACGATTTATTTAAATATTACAGCAAAGGAAGGTTTGCGTCGTATTGAAGATCGTGACCATAAGGATCGTCTTGATCTTGAGAGTATTGATTTTCATAATAAAGTTGTAAGTGGCTATAAAAAGGTTTTAGATAGATTTTCAGAACGAATTAGTATTGTTGATGCCAATTGTGCAATTGAAGAAATTGTTGATAGATCTGTAGAAATTGTTATTAAGGAAGTTTCGGATGAATAATTTACAACTTTTGCAAAATAAACAACCAGTTGTTTATAAAATTTTAAATAATGCCCTACAAGCAAACAAATTAGCTCATGCCTATTTGTTTTCAGGGATTAAAGGTTCACTACAAGATGAAACAGCCCTGCTTTTAATTCAAAGTTTATTTTGTGAAGAAAGCTTTTGGGCATGTGGGCAATGTCTTATTTGCAAGCGGCTAGAAAAAAATGTTTATCCTGATTTTGTTATTTTGGATGGAAGTGTCAGTTCAATAAAAAAAGCTGATGTTTTAGATTTACAACATCACTTTGCAATGACATCATTAGAAAAATATGTTCACAAAGTTTTTATAATAAAAGATGCCCATAACATGACAATTGGCGCAGCAAATAGTCTTTTGAAATTTTTAGAAGAGCCTAGTGCTAATGTGTTGGGAATTTTAATTTCAGATGAAACCCAAGCGCTACTACCTACTGTAATTTCGAGGTGCCAGGTAATTAACTTTAGAAAATTATCTTATGTTGATAATTTAGAAATAGCTAAAGATAACGGTATTGATGATTTAAATGCTTATTATTATGCTAAAGTTGTCTCCAACCATTTAAGTTTAAGTGATTTTATGGAAACGGAAGCATTTCAGTTATTTAAAATCACATTTGAAAGATTTATTGATATTTTTGACACAAAGCCAGATATGGCCCTGTATACAATTCATAGTTTGCTTTTAAACAATAAAGATAAAGACATGGTTAAAATGGGCTTTGAAATATTTATAGATATGTTAATTGTATTTTATGGTGATGTTATTACGCCATCACAGAAAGTTGATCCTTGGTATGATCAAAGTGTTAACAGACATAAAAATCGTGTTAACTATAGTGAGGCTCTCCAAGTAATTTTAGAAACAAAGAGCCAAATAACCCGTAGTGTAAATATTCCATTGGCGAGTGATCAAATGTTATATAATTTAAAGGAGGTAATGTAATGAGTACAAAATTTGAATATTTTGTCACAGTTAATTTTAAAGAGCAGACCAAACCATATTATTTTGGTTTAAATGAAAAGACAATTGGTTATGGTGATTATATAGTAGTAGATACAACCCGAGGTTTAGAACTGGTAGAAGTAATTAGTAATGCTGATTTAGTTGAAAATTTACCTGGTAACTTTGATTTAAAGCCAGTTTTAAGAAAAGCCAATGCTCAAGACATTGAAAATTATAATAAAAGTTTAAAGTTATCAGAAAAAGCAATGGCCGCAACATCTAGATTTATTAAAGAGTTGGGGTTAAATATGAATCCAATCAGTGCAGAGTATACCTTAGACCATACAAAAGTTTTAGTTGTTTATGTTGCTGAAGAACGTGTTGATTTCCGTGAACTATTAAAACGCTTAAATGCTGAATTGAGAGTAAGAATAGAATTACGTCAAATCGGTGAGCGCGACAAAGCAAAAATGGTTAGTGGTTTAGCAACCTGTGGAATGGAAACATGCTGTTCTCGTTTTATGAAAGATTTTGATATGATTTCAATTAATATGGCGAAAAATCAAAACTTAGCCTTAAATATCTCAAAACTATCAGGCCTTTGTGGCAAATTTAAATGTTGTTTAAAGCATGAAGACCAAATGTATACAGAGATGAAAAAAGAATGGCCACCAGTTAATACTAAACTTAGATATAAAGGTAGTGAATATTATCTTAACTCAATGAACTATATTTCAAAAGAAGCTAAGCTAATGAATAGTGAAGAAACAATCTATGTGCCTTTTGAAGAAGCATTTGTGGATCACTTACGCCAACAAAGGCGCAAAGAAAAAGAATAAATTTTAAGGAGGGAAACTATGCAAAGAACAATGAGTTTTAAAAATAATAGCAAGACACTTTACATTGTGGCAACTCCAATTGGAAACTTACAAGAAATGACGCCACGCGCAATTGAAATTTTAAATCAAGTAGATATAATTGCGGCTGAAGATACAAGAAACACTGGAAAGCTATTAAAGCATTTTGAAATTAAAACTAAAATGATTGCTCATCATCAACATAATGAAGCAAAAAGTAGTGATGGCATAATTAAACTTTTAGAAGAAGGCAACAATATTGCCCTTGTCAGTGATGCTGGTTATCCACTTATTTCAGATCCTGGTCAAAGTATTGTGAATAAAGCAATTAAGCATGGCTTTAATGTTGTGCCAATTTCAGGTAGTAGCGCCATTTTAAATGCTGTAGTAGCAAGTGGTTTAAGCACAGAAGCGTTCTCTTTTATTGGTTTTTTGCCAATTAAGCCCTCAGAATGCCGCTTAAAATTAAGGGAAATAGAAGAGCGCAAAGATACACTAGTATTCTATGAAGCTCCACACCGTTTAATTAAAACATTAACAATAATGGCAGAAGAGTTAGGTAACCGCTACATTTGTATTGCCCGGGAAATCACGAAACAATATGAAGAATTTATTCGTGGTGATATTTTAACAATTATTAATGAGTTAGAAACTGTTAAAGGTGAAATTGTAATTGTTGTAGAAGGTAAAGTAAAACAAGAAGTTGAATATTTAAATATTGACTTGATCAAAATGGTTAGAGAAGAAGTTTCAAATGGCATGAGTGCTAGTGAGGCCATTAAGTATGTATCAGATTTATCCGGAGTTGCAAAAAACCATTTATATAAAATTTATCATTCAAATTAAACAATGATTAGACCAAGACTTAAAAATCTTGGTTTTTTATTGAGATAAACTAATAAGTATTGCAAATAAATTAAAAATGTTCTATAATTAGGTATGCCTAATTAGGCGAGCCTAACAATTATAGGAGTTGATTAAATGACAGGTAATAGAGAAGACTATATAAAAGCAATTTATGAGCTAGGTGGAGAACGAAATCGGATTACAACAAAAGCCATAGCTGATGTATTAAAAATATCGCCACCTTCAGTTAGCGAAATGCTAAAAAAATTAGCGGCAGAAGATGTCTTAGACTATATTGTTTATAAAGGTGTAAAACTTACTGAAAAAGGAAACGCTGAAGCAATTCGAATTAAAAGAATTCATATTTTATGGGAAGTTTTTTTAGTTGAAAAACTAGGTTATGACTTGGCAGACGTCCATGAAGAGGCAGAACTTTTAGAACATATTACAAGTGAAAAACTAGAAAAAAAACTAGAGGCATTTTTAAATTACCCAAAGGTTTGTCCACATGGTACGCCATTAAATAGTGATGAATACTTGTTTGTTTACAAACCATTAAGTGAATACTTGGTTGGTGAAACTGTCATTTTGAGAAGATTACAAGATGATAAAAAATTTCTTAATGATATTTCTAATCTAAATTTAAATATAGGAAACAAGTTTAAGATAGTCGAATATAAAGATGAAGATATTATTGTCAAAGTAAAGAATAGATTAATTTTGTTATCTAAAAGTCAAGCTGATAACATATATGTAAATAAGGAGA
>LFRM01246346.1_pt1 | contig 19951 bp, 16 predicted proteins | sample 618341 | NCBI WGS metagenome assembly LFRM01 (sample SAMN03654438, study PRJNA283298) | anaerobic digester metagenome | isolation source: pool of bioreactors CSTR01a, CSTR02a, and CSTR03a thermophilic anaerobic... | place: Denmark: Kgs. Lyngby | collected 2014-05-21 | reverse complement strand
AGTTCCAAGTGTTGGCTGGGCAAATTTAGTATTTCCCAAGCTAAGTGATAAAGAAGCAGTAATAAAATTATGGGATGCTATTTTAGCGGCCGTAAGAGTTGGTCTAGATAATGATCCAGCCAAAGAGTGGAATACCCATAACGAGAAGTTGAAACAAAATAATGATATTTTAAATCAACATAATTTCAAATCCTTACATTTTACCAACAGCGTTGGCACTGATTTAACCGTTGGCTTAGCTGATAATCATCGTTGGGCAGGCGGATCAGAAGTTGCAGGAAATGGACAAATATTTAATCCAAATCTACCAACTGAAGAAAACTTTACCATGCCACACCGAGATCGTGTTGATGGTACGGTTGTTTCAACAAAGCCTCTTGATTATCAAGGTGTTTTAATCGATAATTTTAAATTAGAATTTAAAGATGGCAAAGTTATTAGTGCAATTGCAGAGAAAAATGAAGATAAGTTAATTGAACTATTAGATAATGATGAAGGAAGTCGTCATATAGGCGAAGTAGCGCTCTTGCCCCACGACTCTCCAATTCAAAATAGCGACATCTTATTTTACAACACACTATTTGATGAAAATGCATCTTGTCATTTAGCCTTGGGTAATGCTTATCCAATGAATATTATTGGTGGTGTTGAAATGGATGAAGAACAACTTAAATCTAAGGGTTATAATTCTTCACTAGTCCATGTTGACTTTATGTTTGGTAGTGCTGATATGAAGATAGACGGAATTAAACATGATGGTTCAACAATCGCAGTTTTTAGAAATGGAAATTTCGTTATATAATTATTTAAAAGTACTACACAAAAAAATGGGTAGTACTTTTTTGTTTAAAATATCGAAATAAGGAGAATACATGAAGCCCGAAAACTATGTTATTAAAGAAAATCAAGATGGTACAGTTATCACAGTCAAAGATATTCAAAAAGTCTTGTTAAAAATAATGGTCGAATTTGACCGGATTTGTAATAAGCATAATCTAGATTATGTTTTAGCCTTTGGAAGTCAATTAGGGGCAGTTAGACATCATGGATTTATTCCATGGGATGACGATATTGATATTTGGATGACAAGAAAAGCGTACCTAAAGTTAGTTGAAATATTAAAACAAGAACTTAAATCACCTTTTTATTTTCAATGCTTTGAAAAAGAGGACAAGTACAACGTAACAATACCAAATATGAAAATCAAGATTGAAAACACCTTTCTAAAAGAAAAAAACACAATTATAAAAAATAGGTTAGATGGTGAAGGCTTATTTATTGATATTTTTATTTTAGATTCAATCTCTGAAAACAAGTATAAGCATTTGTTTCATCGAATCGTAAGTACAAGTATTATGCCGTTTATAATTATTTTTGACATAATGAATATTGACTCAAGATTTTTTACCAAACTTTTATATCGTTATTCAAACTGGTATGCAAATAAAAATAAGGATAGTAAGTATGGATACTTAAGTTTGTCATGGACTTATGATAGCTTTAAGGATCGAAGGGTCTTAAAATCAGATGTTTTTCCAAGTATAAAATGGCAATTTGAAGACTATTCATTTAGAATCGCAAATAACTATGATAAAATATTAAAAGAGACATATGGCGATTATATGCAACTACCTAAGCAAGCTAGCCGCCAACCAAAGCATATTAAAGAGATAATAATAGATTTATAGTAGTATGTATAGAAACGGGAGGGTGTTATAATGAATATTATTTTGGCAGTAAATGCCGGCAGTTCTTCATTGAAATTTCAGTTATTTGATATGCCGGAAGAAAAAGTTATTGTTTCAGGACAAATTGAAAGGATTGGATTTAATAGTTCAGTTTTTACAATGAAAAAAAATGGTGAAAAATTTAAAAAAGTCGCAGATATTAAAAACCATAATGTGGCAGTTGAGACCTTATTGAATACCTTAACTAAAGAAGGTATTGTTGATGACATTAATGAAATTACAGGTGTTGGCCACAGAGTAGTCCATGGTGGAGAAATATATTCAAAATCAGTTTTGATTGATGATGAAGTTATTAAAAATATTGAAAAGTTGAGCAAATTAGCTCCACTACATAATCCAGTTAACTTGGTAGGGATCTTAGCCTTTAAGAAAGCGCTGCCAAAGGCTGTCCAAGTGGCAGTATTTGATACGGCCTTTCATCAAACGATGCGACCATGTACATACTTATATCCACTACCTTATGAATATTATGAAAGATTAAAGATCAGAAAATACGGATTTCATGGAACTTCACACTTTTATGTTTCAAGAAAAGTTGCAGAGCTAATGAATAAAGATATTGAAAAACTTAATATCATCTCAGTCCACCTTGGCAATGGCGCATCAATAACTGCGATAAAAGGTGGTAAATCTGTTAATACTTCAATGGGCTTTACACCACTGGCAGGGATCATGATGGGCACAAGGACAGGCGACGTTGATCCAGCTATTTTACCGTTTATCATGGAAGAAGATGGATTGACTTCAAGTGAAGTTTTAGAAGTCTTTAATCATCGCTCAGGAATGTATGGAGTTAGTGGAATTTCAAGTGATGCACGCGATATTTTAGAAGCTGCCGAAAAAGGCGATCAGCGTTCAATTCTCACACTTAATATGTACAACAATCGAATTTCTGAAGTAATTGGGTCATATTTTATTAGACTTAAAAAAGTTGACGCTATTGTCTTTACCGGTGGTATTGGAGAAAATGCTACAACAATGCGCAGAGATATCTTTAAAGAAATAGCCGAGCCAATGAATTTAAAAATTGATGATGAATTAAATCTTAAAACTATGGGCACAAACACTAAGATTAGTTTACCAAATAGTGCCAGTGAGGTTTGGATTGTTGCAACAAATGAAGAATTAGTCATTGCGCAAGATACTAACAAATTTATTAAAGAGTAAATACATTTTTATGCATCCAAATTATGTTATAATAGTAGTATAAATAAAAGACATGGATAATTATTTGTAATTTAGAGAGGAAAGTGGTTGGTGCAAACTTTCTGCGCAAATAATTATCTACTCCTTTTAATGAGAAGGTAGGAAATGACCATCCGTATAACTTGCGTTAAAAGTATCAAGAGCACATTTTTATTTTTAAGTGTGAACTAAGGTGGTAACGCGAGAACTCGTCCTTTGTTGGGGGAGTTTTTTTAATGAAAGAGAGAGATTATATGATTAATATATTAAATGATCAAGACTTAGTTAAGTTAAATCACAGTGCAGCCCATGTGATGGCACAAGCGATTAAAAGGCTTTATCCACAGGCAAATTTTTGGGTAGGACCAGTTATTACATCAGGTTTTTACTATGATATTGACTTATATGGCGAAGTAATATCAGAAGCAGATTTTGAACAAATTGAACGTGAAATGAAGAAAATTTCAAAAGATGGTAAAAGAATAACCCGCGCTGAGTTATCAAAAAGTGAGGCCTTAGAACTTTTTAAAGATGATCCATATAAAATAGATTTAATAAATGACTTACCAACTGATGAGGTTATTTCTACATATAAACAAGGTGAATTTATTGATCTTTGCCGTGGACCTCATGTTGAGACTGTAAAAGAAGTCAAGCACTTCAAGTTGTTGAAAGTATCAGGCGCATATTTTAAAGGCGATTCTAAAAATAAACAACTTCAAAGAGTTTATGGAATTGCGTTTAGAAGCCAGGCTGAATTAGATGACCATTTATTTATGTTGGAAGAAGCGGCAAAACGTGATCATAAAAAGTTAGGTCGTGAACTAGATATCTTTATGATGAGTGATTATGCAGTTGGCCACCCATTCTTTTTAAACAACGGAATGATTTTAAGAAATGAACTAGAGAAATTTTGGTATGACGAGCATACAAAGGAAAACTATGAGTTTATAAAAACACCAGTAATGTTAAGTCAAGAACTTTGGGAAAAATCTGGCCATTGGGCAAACTACAAGGACAACATGTACACAACAACAGTTGATGACCAAGTATATGCGATCAAACCAATGAACTGTCCAGGGGGAATGTTGGCCTATAAAAATTCAATGCACTCTTATCGGGACTTTCCATTAAGAGTAGGAGAGTTGGGTCATGTTCATCGCTATGAAGCTAGTGGTGCTTTAAACGGCTTATTTAGAGTAAGAAGCTTTACCCAAGATGATGCGCATATCTTTATGACTAAAGACCAAGTAGAAGCTGAAACAATTAGACTAATGGATTTAATTGACAGAATATATTCAGCCTTTAATTTTGAATATCGAATTGAACTTTCAACTCGTCCAGAAGCTAAATTTATTGGCGAAATTGCCGACTGGGATGAATCAGAAAGAATCTTAGAAGAAGTTATTAAAAAAACTGGTCGTCAATATCAAATTAATGTGGGTGATGGAGCTTTTTATGGTCCAAAAATTGACTTTCAAATTAAGGATTCATTAGGCCGCGAATGGCAGTGTGGTACAATTCAATTAGATATGAACTTACCTGAAAGATTTGACCTTACTTACATTGATGATCATGGAGATAAAGTCAGACCAATAATGTTACATCGAGCGATCTTTGGCTCACTAGAACGCTTTATTGGAATCTTAATTGAACACTATGCGGGAGCCTTTCCTTTATGGCTAGCACCAAAGCAAATAGAAATTATCCCTGTGAATAATGAATTTCACTTAGAATATTCACAAAAGATTGAAAAAAGACTAAAAGAATTAGGTTATCGTGTTTCAATTGACCAAAGAGATGAAAAATTAGGCTATCGTTTACGCCAAGCTCAAATAATGAAAGTTCCGGTTCAATTAATCATTGGTGACAATGAAATCAATGATGAGACAATTAATGTTAGAAGATATGGGTCAAGAGATCAAAAGGCCTTTAGTTTAGAAGAATACATTGAAATATTAGATACAGAAATTGCGAATAAAGCTTAATAATTTAAAAGGGCCTATAATAATAGGTCTTTTTATACTTGCTTAGATAATATTTAGAAAAGAGGATTATGATGGATGTAAACAAAAGAGTTATAGGATTTCTTAACAATGAACTACCTTTTAAAAGCAATCAGATTACTTCGGTGATCAAGTTAATTGAAGATAAAAATACAATACCGTTTATTGCCCGATATAGAAAAGAAGCAACCGATAATTTAGATGAGGTTGAAATTAAGCTAATCGTTGACAAGTATAATTACTTAACAAAACTTGAAGATCGTAAGGAAGAAGTAATTAGATTAATCAGCGAGCAAGATAAAATGACTGACAAAATACTTAATGATATTAAAAAAGCCGATAAACTTCAAATGATTGATGATATTTATCGACCTTTTAAACAAAAACGTAAAACTTTAGCTGGAGCAGCCAGAGAAAAAGGCTTAGAACCATTGGCACTTTTAATAATGTCACAGCCAGGTGTCATTGATTTAGATGCTGAAATTGACAGTTATATTAATCCAGAGTTAGATGTTAATACAAGTGAAGATGTTCTAAATGGAGTTCATGAAATCATGGCAGAAATTATTGGTGACAATCCAGACTTTAGAGGTTTTTTTAGAAAGTATACTTTTAATACGGGCATCATTGAAACAAAAGTAAAAGATAAAGCCAAAGATGAACGTAAGGTTTATGAAATGTACTATAATTACCAAGAAAAAGTTTCTAAACTAGTTTCTCATCGTGCTTTAGCGATTAACCGAGCTGAAAAAGAAGATGTTTTAAAAGTCGACATCTCGGTTGACCTTAATGAAGTTTTTAACTTTTTAAATAATCAAGTTGTTACTAATGAAAATAGTGCTTGTCTGCCTTTTGTAATTACTGCCTATGAAGATGCCTATAAACGTTTTATAGCACCTGCGATTGAACGTGAAATAAGAAATGAAATAAGTGATAATGCTCAAGAACAAGCGGTCAAAGTGTTTAGTGAAAATCTTTTTAACTTACTATTACAAGCGCCAATTAAAAATAAGGTTGTTATGGGCTTTGATCCTGCCTATCGGACAGGCTGTAAATTGGCAATCGTCGATGAAAGTGGGATGTTATTAAAAGTAGCAGTAATTTATCCCCATGCTTCTAGTAAGCAAAGTTATGACAAGGCTGAAAATGATTTTATCCAATTAATAAATGACTACCAAGTTGATCTTGTTGCAATTGGTAATGGAACAGCTAGCCGTGAATCAGAAGTTTTTGTAGCCAAAAACATTAAAAAAATTAATCATAAAGTTAACTATATTATTGTTAATGAAGCCGGAGCTTCAGTGTATAGTGCCAGCGACCTTGCTCGTCAAGAGTTTCCGGATTTACAAGTAGAAGAACGTTCGGCTGTTTCAATTGCGCGTAGAATTCAAGATCCTTTAGCTGAATTAGTTAAAGTTGATCCAAAGTCGATTGGAGTAGGTCAGTACCAACATGACATTGCTGAAAAAGTTTTAGATGACCAACTTACCTTTGTTGTTGAAAATGCCGTAAACCAAGTTGGAGTCGACATTAATAGTGCTAGCTTTAAATTGCTTGAATATATTTCAGGATTAAATAAGACAGTTGCTAATAATATAATTGAGTATCGAAATGAAAATAACGGCTTTAAAAACCGTAATGAGTTAAAAAAAGTTGCTCGTTTTGGCCCAAAATCCTTTGAACAAGCAATTGGCTTTATTAGAGTTTTTGATGGAGATAATATTTTAGATAGTACCAAGATACATCCCGAATCCTATAAGGTGGCTAATCAAGTTATTAAAGACTTTAAATTGGACTTAAAGTCATTGGGTAGCAATGAAAACAACAACAAGCTTAAAAGCCTTGATATTGAAGATTTAGGGCTAAAGTATGCTGTCGGTATAGAAACACTAACTGATATCATTGAGGCGTTAAAAGAGCCGCTACGTGATATTAGAGCTGATTTGTCATCGCCATCATTGCGCTCAGATGTCTTATCTATTAAAGATCTAAAAATTGGTTTACCACTAAGTGGTACCGTCAGAAATGTCGTCGACTTTGGGGTCTTTGTTGATATTGGTTTAGATAATGATGGTCTAGTACACATTTCACAAATTAGTAATTCTTTTATAAAACATCCTAGTGACATCTTAAAAATTGGAGACCAAGTTAAAGTTACTGTTTTAGACTTTGATGTTGAAAAAGGTCGCGTCCAGTTAACAATGATTTAATGAATAAACATAATTAGTCCAATTCAAGTTGAATAAATACCTAGCTTTTTAAAAGGTTTATTCAACTTTTTTGATTATTTAAATAAATAAAAACCACTTGGAACGGATTAATAGTTCTAAGTGGTAAGATATTTTAATAAATTTTATTTTAGTTTACTTTGAATGTGTTGTACAACTTCATTAATTTTTACATCAGTTGAAGCTTGGTCCATCCTTTGTTTAAATTCAACTAGACCTGTTTCTAAGCCCTTACCAACCGTTATTCTAAGTGGAACACCTATAAGGTCCATGTCGTTAAACTTAACGCCTGCGCGCTCGTTACGGTCGTCTAAGATAGTCTCAATACCTAAGTCCATTAACTCTTTGTATAACATTTCAGCATATTCCATATGGGCCTCATCATTGGTTCTAATTACAATAATTCCAACTTTATATGGAGCAACTTCGATTGGTAAATTTAAACCATTATCATCATGGTGTTTTTCGACAATAGCGGCTAGAGTTCTTCCAATCCCAATTCCATAACTTCCCATCACAACTGGATTTAATTTATTGTTTTCATCTGAATACGTTAAGTCAAAGGCTTTTGCATATGTAGTTCCAAGTTTAAAAATATTTCCAACTTCAATTGATGGATAGAACTTTAATCCACCTTGACACTCAGGACATGTATCTGTTTTTGTAATATCTCGAAGATCATAGTAACCTTCAATATCTAAGTCTTCAGTATTGACATTAGTAATATGGTGGTCATCCTCATTTGCGCCTATTACAAAATTTTGCATATTAGCAACTGACATATCGGCAATTGTTTTAATATTCAAGCCAATAGGTCCAATAAAGCCGACTTTTGAATTTACTAACTCATTGATTTCAGTTTCTTGAGCGGGCTCAACATCACTGTTTAAAATAGTTGAAAGTTTACTCTCATTTAAGTCATGACTACCATTAATCGCTACGGCGATTAATCCATCTTTATATTTATAAATTAATGTCTTAAGCAGTCGATCTTGATCAACCTTTAAAAAATTTGCGACTTCATCAATTGTAGTAACATTTGGAGTAAAAATCTTAATCAATTTAGACTCTTTAACTTCACTACTGTGATTAAATAAAACCGGTAGTGTTTTTGCGACTTCTTTATTACTTGCGAAATCACAACTATCACAAATAACGATAGTGTCTTCACCAATTGGGGCAATAGCCTGGTATTCTTCCGAAAGTTTTCCACCCATAATTCCTGTGTCTGCTTCGACAATATGGTAGTCTAACTTTAGGCGATCAAATATCTTACTATAGGCGACCCGCATTTTTTGATAAGCTACATCACAACTCTCATCATCAATATCAAAAGTATACGCATCTTTCATAATAAATTCGCGAACTCTTATTAAACCAAAACGAGCTCTAGTTTCATCGCGATACTTTGTTTGAAATTGGTATAAACTAAACGGTAAATCTTTGTAAGATCTAATCCCGCTTTTTCCAACAATTGAAAATAATTCTTCATGAGTAGGGGCGAGTGCAAATTTTCTTTTAAAGCGATCATTAAGGGTGTACATACTCTCACCAATAATTTTATCACGACCACTTTGTTCAAAAATTTCGATTGGTACTAAGGCCGGCATCAACATTTCTTGAGAATCAATATTATTCATTTCTTGACGGATAATATCTTCAATATTTTTTATAGTTTTAAAGCCTAAGGGTAACATTATGTATATTCCAGCTGAACTTCTTTTAATATAACCAGCTCTGGTTAGTAAGTTATTACTAACACTATCTTCATCTTTTAAGTCTTCTCTTAATGTATAAAAGAAACTATCTTTTAAACGCATAAAAATCCCTACTTTCTATCATAAATATTACCATTTATTCACTTATTACACAATGTTATAAAGCTTTATTGAGTGTCTGAGTCCAGTGTAGTATAATATAAACAATTGGAGGAGATTATATGCGGAAATCTTTATTCTCTTTACTCTTTATAATTGGCGCACTTTTTATGTCGCAAGTAATTGTCGCAAAAGAAAATATATATTTAAATAATAATGATATTTCTAAAAAAGATATTAATCTTGATATTGCGGAAGTTAAAAGTGGTGGTCTAGAAAAAGCCATAACTGATCGCTTAGGTTTGCGTGATATAAAAGATGTTGTTTCAATAACAATAAATAAAGGAAATCTTAATAATAGTGACTTTAAATTTCTAAGTGAAGAGGTTTTTAATCTAAAGACCTTAGACTTAAGTAAAACTTTTTTTGATGACTTAGAAATTTTAACAACCTTTAGTAATAGTAAGATTGAAAGTTTTAGTTTTCCTTCTAGCAAAAAAGGCTATAAGTTAGCTAATGATTTTTTCAAAAATAACCGCTATCTAAGTGAAGTAAGATTAAATGGTGTTAATAGTTTAGGTAGTTATGTTTTTGAAAACACTCAAAATTTGCGTAGTGTTGACTTATCAGAAGTTAGTTTTTTTGATGAAGGGATATTTTTGAAAAGTAGTATTGAAAGTGTAATTTTTAAACAAAATTTTGATCTTTCAAAGTATTTCTTTAAAGATACAAAACATCTTACTAATATTGATATTAGTGGAGCCAATACTATTGGAGAAGGTGTGTTTTATAATAGTGCTGTTGAATTTGTCAAAATGCCAAAAAGTTATGCACTTGAAGCCTACACGTTTTCAAAGACTAAAAATTTAAAAACTATTGACATGTCAGGGGCAACTCGCCTTGGTGTCGGTGATTTTATGGAGAGTAATATCGAAGAAGTCATTTTTCCGAGTACTTACAAGCTACCTGATTTTTACTTTGCCAAAACCTTAAAACTTAGTAGTATTGATATTTCAAATGCTAATGAAATAGGCGTTGGCATTTTTGCATCTTCAAAGATTGAAAATATAAAATTCCCCAATGATTTTATTCTTTCAGAAGGATTACTTCAAGATACGAATCATTTAGATTATGTAGATGTAAGCCAAGCCAAAAGTTTTAAAGAGGCCGTCTTTACAGGTTCAAGTTTAAGCAAAATAGATCTACCTAAAAAGTTTCAAGTAAATGCAGCAATGTTTGGATTTATGGAAAATTTACTCTCAATTAATTTAGTTGGAGCAGACTTTTTAGGCCCTAACATCTTTGTCAAGTCTGGCAACAACTATGATTATTATCGAAAACTGTTTGATGGTGGAGATCTTGTGACCACAATTTCAGGTGGGATTCAATCAGTTATTTTTGGAGGGGGAGTCATACCTTCACTTGCCAATAACAGCTTTGCTAATCTAAATAATAATCCTCCAATAGTCTTACTTCCAAAGACAAGTGAGTGGGACAATTTTAGTAATCTAATAATGAGTAAAGATAATGAAATTATAAATCAACTGCGTTATGATGCTTTTACTTATGCTGACTTGATGATTTCTAAAAACACATCAGTTCAAATTGGCTTTATAAATCCACTGCCTCGGAGTGTCCATGATAGTCCATCAAGTGTAAAATATCAGTGGTACTTTAATAACAAAGCGATAGTTAATGGAAATCAATCAATATTTACAATTGATAATTTCGATCTTAATGATGAAGGTTTTTATCGCTTAGATATTATTGTCGACAATAAAGTTTATTCACTCTATGAAATAAATCTACAGGCAAACGAATTAGCGATTGATGATAAAACACTTTATAAAGGTTTTTTTCTTAATGAAGAAGTTGATGTTGATTTAGTTAGGGTTCTTTATGTTAAAGATGATATCCGTAAAACTTTAAGTGTTGAGGACTTAGAATATGACTACAATTTTAGTGAGGTCGGAAATACAAGCATTAAAGTAACCTATCAAAATGAAGACTTACTAGTTGTTGCAGACTATCCAGTTAAGGTAGCTAATACTTTAGCTAAAAAAATTAAGTTAAAAAAAGGCGAAGAATTTATCTATGATCCTAAAATTGATGACTTTGAGTTTGTCCTAACTTCAGTCCAAAAAGACTTTATAGAAATCAGTAAAAGTGAAGAGGGTAGTGAGATAATTATAAAGGCAAAAGAGCGCTACCAGGGTGACTTGGACTTTAAGTTTAATGAGCGCGTTGGTCAAATAGAAATAGAAGTAGTAAGAAACTTATTCTGGTTTTGGATAGGTTTAGGTTTTATCTTGACCTTATTGTTTGGATTAATTATTTATCTTCGCTTAACTAGAGGGATGTTTAAAGTTAAGAAAAAAGTTAAAAAATAGATAAAAAAAGGAAGCTTTGAAGAAAGCTTCCTTTTTAAGATTAAATTTGAGCGGCGTTGTGTAACATTACGGCAGCTCGTGAGAATGACCTTGAGGCAATATATTTTATCAGGGTTAAGCCAAGACTGATAATAACATTAAAGCCCGGGTTTAAAAATAATGAAGTAAAGTTTAATAAAAATTGTAAGGGAAAGAAGACAGTAAATAAAACTACTAGTGAAATGCCGATTAAAAGCGATTCAACGACAATTACTGTATAATAACTTTCTCTAACTTTAACGACTAAGTTACTTAGATCAAATTCTTCTAAGCGCTTTGACAAGTAAACAAGAGCCTCTTTAAATACAATTAGTGTCATTACAAAGATTACTAAGTTTAAAAAGACTAAGACAATTGATAATTCAAAGATTTCGCGATAAGTCATAATTAGACTAAGTGCACCCCTAAGAATATTCAAAGCTATAAAAGCCTCAGTTTTAATTTTCATATTGCGGTCATTTTGCTTAATTGTAAAATCTCTAATCATCATTAAACCATATGTTGATAATAGGGTAAAGGCTGGTGACCCATTGTTTAGGGCTAAAAAAGCCATACCATTTGCTAAATTTGTATATTTGTTTCTCTTTTTCATAATTTCCTCCAATGTTGTGATTATATCATAATATTCATTTACTTTATTAAATAATAGCGTATAATGGACATTAATGATAAATATTTTTTGAGTAATTGTTTAAAAACGCTAAGTTTTGACAAAGACGCTTAATTATGGTATTATTATTAAGTAAATAAATTAGTAGAAAGAGAAGACACTTCTCACCTGATGGCCCAAGCCTTAGGTACATGCTACATAACAATAAACTTTATGTTATTTAGTGGTGTCTTTGTGGACACTTTTTTATTTGACTACACAATAGGAGGTGTATGATTATTTCAAACAGAAAAAGAGCTCAAGGAGACTTGATTAACGACAAAATCCCATTTAGGGAAATGATGGTTATTAGTGTAAATGGAGACAAATTAGGAGTTTTGAGTAAAAATGCAGCATTAGAGGAAGCCAGAAAACTTGGCCTAGATTTATTAGTTGTATCACCTAATTCAGACCCAGTTGTCGCCAGGATATTAGATTATGGTAAACATAAATACGAACAACAAAAAAGAGCACGAGAACAACGTAAAAATCAAGTAGTTCAAGAACTCAAATCAACAAGACTTTCACCAGTAATTGATGTCGGAGACTTCGATACAAAGGTTAGACAAGCAGTTGGATGGTTAAAAGAAGGTAATAAAGTTAAAGCTGATATGCGATTTAGAGGACGCCAAATAACTAGACAGTCTGTTGGACGGGAAGTTATGAACGAATTTATTGCAGCATTAAGCGAATACGGAGAACCTGCTAGTAGACCACGTTTGGATGGTTACACTATGTCTGTAGTTATTAACCCAAAGAAATAGAAAGAGGAATATTTAATGGCAAAAAATAAAATGAAAACTAAAAGTTCTGTTGCTAAGCGTTTCAAGAAAACAGGGTCAGGAAAACTGAAAAGAGCACAGGGCTATAGATCACACAAGGCAAGTCACAAGACTACAAAACAAAAAAGACAATTAAGAAAATCTGCATTGGTTCACCCATCAGATCAAAAGCGTATTAATTCGCTTTTACAAAATTAGTAAGAATTAGGAGGAGAACACAATGGCAAGAGTAAAAGGAAACGTAGCAAGTCGTACACGTAGAAAAAAGAGATTAAAATTAGCTAAAGGCTATTTCGGGTCTAAGCATAGACTCTATAGAACAGCAAATGAACAGGTTATGCGTTCACAAAGATATGCATATATCGGAAGAAAACAACTTAAACGTGATATGCGTAAAATGTGGATAACAAGAATTAATGCAGGTGCAAGAATGAATGGCACTACATATTCAAAACTAACTCATGGTTTAAGATTGGCAGATGTCCAAATTAATCGTAAAATGCTTTCTGAAATGGCAATTCATGACGAAAAAGGTTTTAGCCAATTAGTAGAGATTGCAAACCAAGCACTTGAAAATAAAGCGAAACAACCAAAAGCTGTCGAAGTAAAAGCAGAAGTTAAACCGAAAACTGTTAAAAAAGAAGTTGAAGTTAAAGAAGTAACTGAAACAGTAGTTGAAGAAGTTGAAGTTAAAGAAGTAACAGAAACAGTAGTTGAAGAAGTAGTTGAAACCAAAACAGAAGAGTATACTTTAGAATCTTATGGTAGTACTTGGAGTCAAGTTGTAGAAACTATTATTGATAGACATGTAGGAGAAAAATTTAGTATTGATGATGTTTTAGCACATCAAGACATAGCTGCAAAAATTTATCCAAAAAACAACAGTGTTGAAGCAACAATTAAACGTAATGTTACAACTTTAGTTAAAGAAAATAAACTTGAAGAAGTATCAGAAGACAATTATAAAAAACTATAATAAATAATTTATATTAGAGTTAAAGAAGGCCCTAAACATTTAATGTTTAGGGCTTTTTAGATATTTAATCAAATTTTAATATTCATTATAAGTGTTTTAAATAAAGCGCTTTATTTACTTTTCAAAGTATAAATCATAACTTCGGCAGGGGCAAAGATTCTTATATCATTGTTGGTTGTCCCAACTCCATTTGTGACAAATAATTTTATCGCGCCAATGTTATAAAGACCTGAATAATATTCTTCTGCTAATTCTTGATTATAAACTTGGCCAAGTAAAGGAATTCTTATTTGACCCCCATGACTGTGACCGGCAACAACTAAATCAGTTAAGTTTTGTGGTAATAGTTTGCTTGTGTCAGGGGTATGGAGAATTGTCAAAGAAAATAGTTTAGAGTTAACATTTTTATATGCAGTTTCTATGTCAGCTAAACCATTAAGTGGACTATCAATGCCAATTAGTTGAAAAGCATTATTAGTGTCTTTGCTAATTTTTATCATTTCATTATTTAGTACTTCAAAATCTGAGGCAAATAATAGTTGTTTAACAGTTTCATTCATTTCTTCACTAACATAATCAGCCTCACCTAAAACCGCAAATTTTCCATACTTTGCCGGCATACTCTGCAACTGTGTTAAGAGAGTGGCTTTTGTTTTATCATCAAAACTTTCTAAATTGGTGTCATCGATTAAATCACCAAGAAAGATAATTATGTCAGGATTAGTTTCATTAACCTTAGAAACTACCTTAGCAAATCGCTCTTGATCCATAAAAAGATTGTAGTGGATATCACTAATAAAAGCTATCTGAAGTCCATCCAAATCGGCATGAATTTTATCACTTTCAATGTAGCGAAAATTAAGTCTAATTCGCTTTGGTGCATAGTTGTACCCATCGTAAGTGATAGCAAATATTGTTAAAATAGCGGCTATTATCACAAGACTTGTAATGATTTTTCTTTTAAGCATATAGCACCTCTAAGTAATTTTATCATAAAATTTCATATATAATAAAGAATATCTTTTTTTAGGGGATTTTACTTGTTAAATGGTGAACAATCATTAAACTTGCATTATAAAAAGTAGTATATTGTGATATAATAAATAAACGGAAGGGAATGAGAAAAATGTCTTTAATTTTTGCAAATATGCGTAAACACATCGAAGGTCACAAGTATTTAACTGACCACATTGATGTTTTAGAACTTAGAGCTGTTAAGACAGTTTATATTCCATTGGCAAATGGAAATAGTACAAATTTTGATGTACTTGTAAAAGAAGGCGAACAAGTAAAAGTGGGGACTAACGTAGGGGTAAGAAACGACGGTTTAGTAGTTCCGGTTTTTTCAAGTGTGTCTGGAGTTGTTAAAGAGATTACTAAAATTTCACATCCACTAGGGATGGTTGACCACGTAGTAATCGAAAACGACCTTAAATATGAACAAGAAGACTTACAAGGTATAGATTATAAAACTGCTAGTGTCGAAGAGCTAGTCCAATTTACAATGAATAAGGGGATTGTCGGATGTGGTGGTGCAGGATTTCCAACATATGTCAAATATCGTGGCGCAAAAGATATTGATAAAGTAATTATTAATGCGGTTGAATGTGAACCGTATATAACAGCCGATTACAAAGAAGTCCAAGCTAATCTTAATTATTTAATGAACGGTGTTTTAGCAATGAAAAAAATGGCTAATGCCAATGAAGTTGTAATTGCGATAAAACGAAATAAAAAAGAGTTAGTAAAAAAAATGCAAGCAGCAATCACAGATCCTAGTATTAAGATTGTCGAAGTACCAGATCAATACCCAATGGGCTGGGAAAGATCATTAATCAGATACTTATATAAAAAAGAATATGATAACCTTCCATCTGAAATTGGGTTAATTGTTAATAATTCAACAACAGCTATCCAACTTGGTCAGGCAATGGATAATGGGATGCCAATTGTAGAAAAAATTGTGACTGTTAGTGGAGATGCAATCAACATTGCTCAAAACTTAAAAGTACTAGTTGGAACCCAAGTAAAAGAATTACTTGAAGCCAGTGATAATACATCAGTTGAAGATGTTTTATTAATCAATGGTGGGCCAATGATGGGTAACACAATGAAAGATGCTGACTATGTTATTTCACCATATTCTAATGCAGTAACAGTCTTAAAGCCAAAAGATTTAAAAACAATTGCATGCTTGAGATGTGGAGCCTGTTCAGATTATTGTCCAGCTGGTCTACAACCAGTTAGAATAATGGAAGCTCGTAAAGCTTTGGATTTTGATACCTTAGTTAAACTTAGAGCAGATAAATGTATCGAGTGTGGACTATGTTCATATGTGTGTCCATCTAAAATTGATGTCATGCAAGAAGTAATCATCGCTAAACGAATAGTTACAAATTTAAAGAAAAAGTAGGAGGAATATTGTGAATTTTATTTCAAGAGTAAGTCCAAATTATCGAGATAAACAATCTACAGTCGGCATGATGGTTGAACTAACTATTGGACTGTTAGTTGTATTAGCTGCATCTGTATACTACTACACAACCAAAGTTGATCTAACAGTAGGACTAAGAGTACTATATGTAGCTGCTGCAGCAGTTTTATCGAATATTGTTATCGAAGTAGCAGTCGGACTAAAAAATAAGAAAAGTGTAAAAGATGTTTTTGTACAAGAGTTTCCTTGGGTTACAGGCTTGATATTTGCCTTATGTATTCCAGTAACAACTAATTTATATGTTGTTGCAATGTCAACAGCTATTGGAGTTATCTTTGGAAAAGTCATCTTTGGTGGCTTTGGTCAAAACATTTTCAATCCAGCTGGGGTAGCGAGAGCAATTGTTTTTTCAAGCTTTGCAAAACCAGTTGTTGAATCAGTTGTAAAAACTAGTGATGTTTTTACAAGCGCAACACCTGCAAACTTAATGGCATCATTTAGTTGGTTGCCATCGGCAGCTGCTTTTGATTCAAAGGCTTTTACTCATTTAGGTTTAAAACAATTACTAATGGGAGATCATTTTGGTGCAATCGGGGAAACCTTTGCTTTAGTTTTGATTATTGTAGGAATTGTTTTAGCAATTAGAAAAGTTATAGATTTTAGAATGCCACTTATTTATGTAACAACTTTATTTGTTTCAGCTGGTATTATTGGAATGATAAATGGTTTAGGAGTTTGGTATCCACTAGCCTTTGTAATGTCAGGTGGCGCTTTATTTGGAGCGGTGTTTATGATTACAGATCCTGTAACCTGTCCAACCCAAAAAACCGGAAGAGTTATCTTTGCTTTTGGGGCAGCAATTATTACTTTATTAATTAGATTTAAAGCCAACCTTCCAGAAGGGGTCGTTTTCTCAATATTAATAATGAATATGTTGACACCAGTTATTGAAGACTTTTTAGATGGCCAACAAACACAAATGAAAAAAACATACTTAATAAGTGCCTTATCTATGGTTTTAATAACAGGCTTAAGTGTTACATGGGTTGCTGCATCAACAAAAGCGGTTGAACCAGTTCTTGACTTAGGAGTTAAAACTACAATTGTAGCTGAAGAAGTTACAAGATATGAAACGGAAATAACAAATCAAAGTGTCGATGGGGCTAATACAGTCTTTATTGTTGCAGCTGAAGGTTATGGATTAAAAGATTCTGAATATCCAAATCCAGCCTATACTGAAAATATCTTTGAGATAACCGTTGAAACAGCATCAAGTAAAATTGTTTCAATTTCAATGACCCAATTTGGGGATACCAAAGGTTTTGGAGATATCATTAATGATGACTTATACTTTGACAAATTTATTGGTAAAGACTTAAGTAATGATAGTGAAGAGTATGACACAGTTTCAAATGCAACAAAAACTAGTTATTCATTAATTAGTGCCTTAAATGCAGTTGCACAAGAGTTAGAGAAGTAGGAGGGATAAAATGAAAAGAGCATTATATTTAGCATTGTTTCTGGCATTGACCGCAGGCTTAGCAGGTGGAATCCTTTCTTTAGTTAACGATCTAACAAAGGAAACAATTGCCACAGCACAAATTGAAAAGGAAAGAGTCAACTTAGTTAAAATTTTCCCTGATGGAGAATTTGTCCAAAAAACTGAAGAAGTTGCAGAAATTGATGGACTAACTGATTTGTTTGAAGTTAGCGGTCAAGGTTATGTATATAAAATTGTATCACGTGGTTATGGTGGTGAAATTGTATACTTAGTTGGCTTTGATGAAAATGCAACTATTAAGGGTATTGCTATTATAAATCATAGTGAAACACCAGGTTTTGGTGATGTAATTGAAACAGATGGATATGCAAATCTGTTAATTGGAAAATCAGCTACAGAACAACTTGATGTCTCAAGTGGTGCTACGGTTTCATCGGTCGCTATTAATAGTGGAATTAAAATTGCTGCTGAACATTTAAGTGGTGGCGAAATTGTTATTGAAAAACCAGAACCAACACTTGGTAAAAAAGTTTTAATTAGTGATGAAAAAGTTTTAAAATATAAGGCAACCCTAGTTTCAAAAGAAGGAGTTGGAGTTGACAATATGTTATACACAGTTTCAGCAGAAGGTTATGGCTTAAAAGATGCAGAATATCCAAGTCCAGATTACAAGGAAAACGTATTTGAAATCGAAGTAGATCCATTAACTAAGGAAATTGTTAGTATCACAATGAAAGAATTTGGAGACACTAAGGGGTTTGGTGACAATGTAGATAATCCAAAATACTTTGAATTATTTACGGGAGTTTCATCTACAGACACTGAAGTGGATACAATTTCAGAAGCAACAATTACTAGTTACTCACTGATTAGTGCAGTTAAATTAGTTTTAGAAGATATAGAGTAGAGGAGGAATAGGATGTTTAAAAATTTAAAAGAGGGTTTAATTAAAAGTAATCCTGTATTCTCGCTATTTTTAGGATTATGTTCAGTACTTGCAGTTTCTACAACCCTAGATAACGCTATTGGAATGAGTGTAGGAGTTATGTTTGTCTTATTATTAAGTAACATTATTGTTTCTTTAATAAAAGATATTACTCCAAATGAAATTAGAATTCCGGTTTATATTGTTATTATCGCTTCATTAACTAAATCAGTTGATTTATTAATGGCAGCTTACACACCAGACTTACATAGCTCACTTGGAACATTTATTCAATTGATCGCGGTCAACTGTATTATTCTTGGTAGAGCTGAAAGCTTTGCATCAAAAAATTCAGTTAAGGATTCAATTATAGATGCAATTAGTATGAGTCTTGGTTTTATGTTAGCCTTAGTCTTAATTTCTTTAACCAGAGAAATATTAGGAACTGGTGGATTTGTCTTAAGTAATCCATTTACTGGAGTCCAAATCTTTAGTCTTGGTTTAAGTGAAGGTCTAGCAGAAATGTTAAGTATAGGTTTATTTAAAGCCCCAGCAGGCGCATTTATTACATTTGCCTTGTTTTCAGCTTTATTTGCTTATCTTAAGGAAGATCGGAAAGGGGTTAAACAATAATGAATTTTGTTCAAATATTTATTGGCGCAATGATTATCGAAAACGTTGTTTTGACTAAGTTTTTAGGCTTATGTCCATTTTTAGGAGTTTCTAAAGATAAAAAATCAGCAGTTGGGATGGGATTTGCCGTTACGTTTGTTATGTTTATATCCAGTATTCTATCTTTTTTCCTAAATAAAGTTTTGGTTTCATTAGATATTGAATACATGGATCTAGTTTTATATATATTAATTATTGCATCCTTTGTTCAGTTAGTTGAGTTATTTTTAAAGGTGAAAATTCCAGCCTTATATAAAAGTTTAGGAATCTTTCTACCTTTAATCACAACCAACTGTGCAGTATTATATGTAGCACTTACAACTGCTAAAATGCTTTCATTTAGTGAAGTGGTTGTTTATGCATTAGGTGTACCAGCAGGATTTATGCTTGTCTTGTTTATATTTTCAAGTACAAGACAAAAACTTCAAAGTGCAAATGTTCCGAAGTATTTTAAAGGAAATCCAATCGCATTAATTACGGCCGGATTAATGGCTATTGCTTTTGGTGGATTAGCAGGTTTGGTATAAAATGGGATACGCAGTATTATTATTTGCCGTTTTAGCAGGCTTTTATGCAATGATGTATTACTTTAATAGTAT
>LFRM01275364.1_pt1 | contig 19959 bp, 15 predicted proteins | sample 618341 | NCBI WGS metagenome assembly LFRM01 (sample SAMN03654438, study PRJNA283298) | anaerobic digester metagenome | isolation source: pool of bioreactors CSTR01a, CSTR02a, and CSTR03a thermophilic anaerobic... | place: Denmark: Kgs. Lyngby | collected 2014-05-21 | reverse complement strand
GCTGCGTTTGTGTGTGTGGCAATTTTGTCTTGTGGCCGCAATACAAAATTGCCAATAATAATTTCATCATTTTCTTGCACCGGTATTTCCTGCCTGAATGACAGGGAAATGCCGCCAACCGAGATCGGGATAATGCTGCTTAAATTAATTAAGGTGGCATTGCCTTGTTGGTCCACCTTGCAAACAGCCTGTACTTTGCCAGCGGATTGATCCCTGTCACTTAGGACAAGATCATTGTCGGGACTGCTGCCAATAGTGGCTCCTGGCGAACCAAGCAGATAGCTTGCCACTTTGCCAGGGTCTGTTTTATTGATAATGGATAGTGTAATCATGCGTGGAATCCGTTGGTGGCCGGGTGAAAAGACGGGTGTTTATTTTTTGACGGGCATCTGTTGCTGGATACGCAAACGTGTTGCCTGGACTTTTTTGTTTTCTTTTTCAAATACGGGGCCCCATGTTGGATGGGTGCTTTCCGCTTCAGTCAGCTGATAGTCGGGATTGGCGGCCAGCAACTGGTTGAATGTCTTGCCGCAGGCGGTTCTGGCCCGGGTGAGGCATTGGCTGAAAGCCTGGTATTTCAGGGCTTCCGAGCGGAAAGCCAGTGAGCCGCTTAGCATGAGTGGTTCAGCCTTGATGTTTTTGATCAACTCTTTATATGCACCATTGGAAAAAGAAGACTCCAATGCCTGCAAGACCTGTTCTTCTTCGGAGGAGTAAGGGCTTGGTGGTGCTTTGGGGGTAGAGGAGCAGGCGCCAAGAAGAAGGCCGGCTATGACGGTGCCAATGGTGCGGGTATAAAATTTCTTGCTCATAAAATTTATGTTTGGAAATGTTGATGTAATAAAAATGTTTGATAATGAAAATATGATTTTTTTCATGACAGCTTTTTGTCATGATTTATATGTTTATTAATCTTACCTTACGAACATGACAGAAATATGTTGCTTTATTTTTTAAGGCTGGGCATGGTTGCCTGTCTCGTTTTGCTGGCAGGGTGTGCGGCCAGTGAAAATAAACTGGCTGTCCCTTATGTTGTCGAGTTAAGGGCTTCTGATACGGTTAACCGGAATGCCAGGGGGGTTGCAACACCGGTAAAAATTACCGTTTACGAACTCAAGTCCAGTACTGCCTTTGAGACCTCGGATTTTTTTACCTTGCAACAAAATCCCCAGCAGGTATTGGGTGAGCAACTGCTGGAAATCAGTTCAGTCATGCTTCGTCCCGGTCAAACAGAAAAGGTCAGGGCAATGGGCAATATCCAGGCAAAATCCCTGGGTGTGGTTGCCGCTTTCCGTGATCTGAATAACAGCCAGTGGCGGATGCTAATACCCCTGCCTGAAGCGGAAACCACCAATCTTTACAAATTCTGGCATTTTTCGCCCGGTGAGGCACGCATCGTGATTGATGTCGATGAAAAATCCATCAGCCTGAACCGCAATGCAAAGTCTGATTAAACCATTTCAATACGCATGAATATTAAAAACAAGGTAGTCTGGTCCGAGGGCATGTTTTTACGCCCGCATCATTTTCAACAGTTTGAACACTATTTGGCAAGTAATGCCCAAATCCGGCAAGAGAGTGCCGCCGGTTATTTCTGGGGCTTGCGTGAACTTGAAATAGATACCGATGCGCTCTTGCTGGGTAAGATCATTGTTGCCAATGCCAAGGGAATATTGCCAGATGGCACCGCTTTCAGTTTTCATGGCGCTGCCGGTCCGGCTGCACTAGAGGTGCCGGCTGGTACATTTGGGCAACGGGTTTTTCTTGCCCTGCCACGTTACCGCGATGAGTCGGAAGAGGTGGTGTTTGATGATGCCGATGATTCCCTGGCCCGTTATGCGGTGATTGAAGAAGAAGTTGTTGATGCTTGTGATATATCCATGGGAACTGCCGTTATCCAGACTGGCCGGTTGCGTTTGCGCCTGATCCTGGAAAAGGATTTGGGTGATGAGTGGATAGGGATGCCGCTTGCCGTGATTGCTGAAAAGAATGATGACCGTAAAGTCATTCTGGATAAAAATTATATTCCACCGGTATTGTCGTATGCGGTCAGTCCTGTATTGAATCAATATATCAAGGAAATTGCGGGCCTGCTTGAAGCGCGTAGCGAGTTGCTGGCCAACCGTTTGCAGCAACCTGGCCGTAGCGGAGTGGCAGAGGTATCGGAATTCATGATTCTGGAAACCATTAACCGGTATCGGGGGGCGTTCTGGCACATGATGAGCCTGGAGCATTTGCATCCAGAGCGTGTGTTCCATGATTTCCTGATGCTGGCCAGTGACCTGGCAACGTTTACCCAACCCGGCAAACGGATGAAGGGCTTTCCTGTCTATATACACGATAAGCTGCAAGCCGGTTTTGAGCCTTTGCTGGAAATACTACGTGCTGCCTTGACAAGCATTCTTGATGAGCAGGCCGTCCGGATTCCCTTGCATGACAAGGGCGCAGGCCTGCTGGTGGGGCAGGTGCCTGACTTGCAATTGTTGCCCGGTGCGGAATTTATTCTGGCCGTCTATGCGGATATGCCGGCTGAAACCCTGCGCATGCATTTTCCGGCACAAGCCAAGCTGGGGCCGGTTGACCGGATTCGCGATCTGGTTCATTTACAGTTGCCCGGTGTTTCATTAAGGCAGATGTCAAATGTGCCGCGCCAGCTTCCTTATAGTGCCGGGCATATTTATTTCTCTCTGGAGAAAAATGGCGAAATGTGGAAACAGCTGGAAAGAACCGGTGCCTTGGCCTTGCATCTGGCGGGTGAGTTTCCCGGGCTCGCTCTTGAGTTTTGGGCCATCAGGCAGGAGCGGGGTTAATTCAGATAATGCAGGCAGGAAATCCTAACAATACACAGATGGGGCAGTGGGCGGCACCGCAGGGAGCCGCTGCTTCAGACAGCTTGCGAGCCGCTGATTATGTCATTAGCGGTTCAAATGCTTTGGTGGCTGCGGCCAATCCCCTGCTGGTTCTGATACCGCAAATTCGCAGTACCCGCAACCATCCTTCCCCATCCGATCTCAGGCTCAGGCTGATTGATGAAATCCGTCAGTTTGAGTTGCGTGCCCAGCATGCGGGCATCAGCAATGAAACGATTCTTGGTGCGCGCTATTGTTTGTGTACCGCGCTTGATGAAGCCGCCGCTTTAACGCCCTGGGGTGGGGGTGGTGCCTGGTCGGCCAACAGCTTGCTGGTGACCTTCCATAATGAAACCTGGGGTGGCGAGAAGTTTTTTCAGTTGCTGGCCAAATTGTCCCAGAATCCGGCACCTCATATTGATTTGCTGGAATTGCTTTATTACTGTCTGGCCCTTGGTTTTGAGGGGCGTTACCGGGTGGCCGATAATGGCCGCTCGCAACTGGAAACCTTACGCCAGCGTCTTTTGCTTATTTTGCATAATGCCCGTGGCAAATATTCTCCTGCCCTGTCAGGGCACTGGCAAGATAAACCGGTACAAAACCAGCTTAAACGCCTTCCCGTTCCTTTGTGGGTGGTTGCCGTGATGTCGGTGGCCCTGGGCCTGTTTTCCTACCTGGGCTTTTCATGGTCGCTGGGTGACAGGTCCGATCAGTTATTTGCCGACATTATTAAAGTCAAGCCGCCTGCGGTGCATCTTACGGCACCGGTAATGGCCCAGCCAGCGGTGCCAGTGGCCAGAACGGCACGTCTGGCACAGTTTCTGGCACCGGAGATCAGGGAGGATCTGCTAACCGTGCGTGATGAGGCTGATCGCAGCGTGGTTGTTTTACGGGGGGACGGTCTGTTTGAGTCAGGTTCGGATACCGTCCGTTCACAATATCTACCGGTTCTGTCACGGGTGGCTGATGCCCTGAATGAAACCAGTGGAAATATTCTGGTCAGTGGTTATAGCGATAACGTACCGATCAAGACCGTGCGGTTCCCGTCCAACTGGGAACTGTCGCAGGCACGGGCCGATTCCGTCAAGAAGCTGCTGGATGAACGCTTGCTTAACAAGTTGAGGGTTCGTGCCGAAGGCAAGGCCGAGGCAGATCCTGTGGCGCCCAATGATACGCCTGCCAACCGGGCCCGTAACCGTCGTGTGGAAATTACTTTGCTGGTCTCTCCAGTTGCCTCTGCCGTGCAGGAGAATCAATAATGTTTAGCGGTTTTATCAGTTCAATTTTCAGTGGCATTTTCAGTTTTCTGTTCAGTACCGGCCTATGGACTTTTTTGGGCCTGCTTGTATTGTCTTACCTGATCTGGGTTATTGGGCCTTCGCTGGCAATCAATCAGTGGTATCCGCTGGAAAGTGCTGATGTCCGCATGTATGTGATTATAGCCATTTTTTCAATATGGCTATTACGCATTATCTGGCGAAAGTGGCGGGAAGGGCGCCTGAATGCCCAATTGCTGGGCAAGTTGCGAAAACCGGTAAAGAACGCTAACCTGGAAAGCCTGCCTGAAAAGGAAAGAGCCGAATTGCGGGTGCTGAACGAGCGTTTTGACGAGGCCATTAACTTGCTGAGAAATGTCCGCTTTGAAGGTTCGCAGAAAACGCCTGTCTTATCCCTGTTTTCAAAACAGCATTTATACCAGTTGCCCTGGTATGTGTTTATTGGTGCACCGGGCTCAGGGAAAACAACGGCCTTAATCAATTCAGGATTAAACTTTCCGCTGGCTGACAAGTTTGGAAAGGTTGCGCTTAAGGGTGTGGGGGGTACCCGTAACTGCGACTGGTGGTTTACCGATGATGCAGTATTGCTGGATACGGCGGGGCGTTATACCACGCATGAAAGTGATCCGGTTAATGATGAAGAAGAATGGAACGGCTTTCTGTCCTTGCTGGCAAAATACCGTGGCCGGCAGCCAATTAACGGGGTCATGTTAACGGTGAGTGTGGCAGACCTGTTAAGCAGCAATGATACGGATCGGGTCCAGCATGCGGCCGTCTTGCGCCGGCGCCTGCAAGAATTGCGTGAGCAGCTGGGGATCCAGTTCCCGGTTTATGTGCTGGTGACCAAGGTTGATTTGCTATCGGGTTTTGAAGCTTACTTTAATGCATTCAACCGGCAGGACCTGGAGCAGGTATGGGGGTTTACGTTCCCCTACGAACAGTCACAGGAACCTGGCTTCAATTTGCTGGATGCCTACAATACCGAGTATGAATTGCTGAAACAGCGTCTGTTCAGTGCCATGCCCGATATTATGGGCAGTGAACCCGATGAGCAAAAACGTGCCCTGGCTTATTTGTTGCCCCAGCAATTTGCCAGCCTGCAGTCCATTTTGGGTTATTTCCTGAGTGACGTGTTTTCTTCTTCAAGATTCGAGTCAACCGTGCTGCCGCGTGGTGTTTACTTTACCAGTGGCACCCAGGGCGGTGCTACTTTCGATCAGGTTACCGAACCGCTGAAAAAACACCTGAAAATAGAGGGCATACAGGCAGATCAGGCCCATTTACCGGCAGAAGCCGGCAAGAGTTATTTTCTGCATAATTTGCTTAAAGATGTCGTTTTCAGGGAATCCGGTCTGGCCGGCCTGAACCTTAAATGGGAAAAGCGTTACCGTACCATGCAGTGGACAGGTTACGGCACCATGGCCACGCTGACTGTTTTGTGTATATTGGCCTGGCTTAACAGTTATCGCAATAACGTTTCTTACCTGGAGTATGTGGGTAATAAACTGCCCGGTTTCACCAAGCTGAGCCAGGATATCAAGATTACCCAGTCAGGTGATGTGCTTGGCCTGATGCCATTCATGAATGCAACGCAGGATTTGCCTGACGGCCCTGATTTCAAGCCGGATGATGCGCCTTTCAGTTATGGCTTTGGTTTGTACCAGGGTTATAAAATCCAGGCGGCAGCGGGTACGGTTTACACAGATACGCTCAAGCAGGCATTACTGCCACAGGTTGCGCACCAGATTGAACGTGCCCTGATGCAAGCGGACCCGAATGATCTTGAACGTTCTTATGAGGCATTGCGGGCTTACCTGATGCTTTATGATACTTCCCGCTATGATCCCGTTTTCCTGAAAACCTGGGTGTTGGGCCTGATGCAGGAACGTTTGCCGGCCGACTATACCCGGGTGGAATATCAGCGTCTGGGCAATCATATTGATAACTTGCTGGGCAATGGCGTGCAGGCCTCTCCTTTCCAGAAAAACGAGGAACTGGTCCAGCGCGTCCGGGCCAATCTTGACCGGCATTCCCTGCCAGTCAGGGTCTATAGCCGGATGCAGCGTTTGCTGTCTTCTTCCGATATCAAGCCCAGCACCCTTATCTCCCTGGGTGGGGCCGAGGCAACCAGCGTTTTTCAGCGGCTTAGCGGCCAGCCATTGAATGAGGGTATTCCCGGTTTGTATTCCTATAACGGTTACTGGAATATTTTCAACAAAAGACTGGAAGACGTGGCACTGAAACTGGGCCAGGATGATGAATGGATACTGGAAATTAAAGCAGGGCGCGAAGATGACCGCCGCAAAAAAGTTATTGAGGATGTAAAACGTTTATATTTCAACGATTATGTCAAGCACTGGGATAATTACCTTGCCGATGTATCTTTAAGAAAGCCGGCCAGCCTGATTGAAAGCATAGAAGTGGCGCGCAGCCTGTCTTCAAGCAATTCGCCATTGGTTAAATATGTCAAAGCGGTTGCTTATGAAACGACGCTGTTGCGTGAAGATGCAAATAACCAGCGTTCTTTTGTGGATAAGGCCAAAGAGCGGGTCAGCAGCTCGACCCAGTCGCTTGAGCAGATGTTTGGCCCGGTTGGCTTGGACAACGCCATTCGCCAGGATGCCTCACCGGATAAACTGGAAGAAATGGTGGATCGCCATTTTGTTAAATACCGGGAGCTGGCCACAAGCAGTGGGCAGGGTGTTCCGGTACCCATTGAAGGCACCATCGCTTTACTGAATGAGCTGTATACCTATCTGACTGCGGCAGATACGGCTTTGCGCAGCCAGAGCCCCTTGCCACCTGCCGGCGTGATATCCAAGCTGCAGGCAGAATCGGGGCGCCTGCCCGAAGCTATTGGTGCAATGCTGAATGTGCTGACCTTACAGGCCTCTTCAGAACTGAGCAGTATCCAGCAGGAAAAAATGGGTGAGGATGTTAATGCCCTGTTGGGGAGTTTTTGTCGTCGTGCCATTGCCGGCCGTTACCCCTTTGCCAATTCCTCGAAAGATGTGGCACCCAATGATTTCGCGCGTTTTTTTGGTCCCCAGCAAATGCTGGACCAGTTTTTTCAGCAAAACCTGCGCCATTTGGTTGATGTATCAGGTTCCCGCCTGCGCTTCAAGCCGGGTATTGATGGCAGCAAAGGCGATGTGGCCAACTATCTGGGTTCGTTTGAAAGGGGCAATGTGATTCGTGATGTCTATTTTTCCGCGGGACGGCCGGATCCTTCTTTCAGGGTTTCGATCAGGCCGCTGGATATGGACCCTGAAATCACCCAGTTCATTATGGATGTCGATGGCCAGTCGGTGATTTATTCTCATGGTCCCCAGGTGGGTACAACGGTTGAATGGCCCGGCAAAAGGGGCAGCAATCAGGTCAGTATCAGCCTGATGCCGCAAACAGGTGTATCCGGTTTGTCAAGCAGTGGTCCCTGGGCACTGAACCGCATGCTGGACAAGGCGAGTATACGGCAGGGAAAGTCACCGGAAGTGACAATAGCAACCTTTTCCATTGGTGGCCGTTCCGTCACGCTTGAATTAACGGCTTATTCCGCAAAAAGTCCATTCAGGCTGGCTGAAATGCGTGGTTTTTCATGTCCGGGAAAAGGGTGAGTATGACAGGGATAAGTATTGACAGGTTGGCAGCTTCTTTGGGATGGTACGGGAAAATTCCTTCCTCGGGAGATTTTGTACACCGGCGTTTTGACCCGTCATTAATGAATGGCTGGCACCGCTGGATTAGCCAGGGCCTGTTAAGCCTGAAGGGCATGTCCGTGGCCGATAGTGCCCAGACCTATCTGAAAGCGCCTATCTGGAATTTTGTCTTGCCGGTTATGCAAGATAGCCATGTCGTGCAAATGGGTTGCATTACGCCCAGTCGAGACAGGGTGGGCCGTCTTTATCCTTTACTGGCAGTGTTGCCGGTATCTGTGGATGATTTCAATAAACAGCTGATTGATGGTTCAGCCAGGTTCTATCAGTATCTGGGCAGTCAATTGTTCAGTGCCGTCAGTTATGGTTGTTCAATTGCACAGCTTGAGCATGCCATTCAGGAAGCACGGGTATGCATGACGCCCATGCTGGCCCGTTCTGCCCGCTTGCAGGCTGCCTCAAGCGGGCAGGGCAGTGCCATTCTGGATATCCTGAATGCCGGTCATGAGAATGCTCCTATTGAAAAAATCAATGATGAAGTTTCTTCATGGCCCGGATTGGGTGATTATTTCAATCCCTATTCCCATAACAGTTATTGGTGGACCAGCCAGGCCAGTGGTGTCGGCCAGCGGACACTGGTGCATGGTGGCAGCCTGAATGTCACTTTATTCAATACGCTTTTTGCCAATCCTTCCCAAATTAAAACATTCGTTGGCTGATGCCAGTCAATAGCAGGTAATCAATATGTCTATTTCTGAATTGATCAAAAAAATGAGTCCAGACTGGGTCAGCCTGTTGCAATCCCGGCTGTGGCAAGAGCAACCGGCACAGATTGAGCTTGAGAATCTGTTGTTGGACATTTGGCCCATGTTGCAGGGCTTGCATCAGCAAAGCCTGATTTATGGGATCTGGTCACCTGAAACTGTATTTCTGGACAGGGCCGGCAGGGCCCATTTATTGCCGGTTACGGAAGAGCGCTTGCAGGGTTTGGGCGCAGGTAATAACTATATCGCCGGCTATGCCGCTTTTGAGCAGCATGCCAATGACCCCGCCTGGCCGTCTGGTCCATGGACAGATGTTTATGGGGTGGGCATGTTGCTCAGGAGCCTGATCCTGAAGCAAGCCCCTGTTTCGGCACTGAAACGGATGGTCAGGGATGAACTGACGCCTTTATCGGGACAGGTGAATGGTTTTACCCGTCGTTTCTTGCGTGCGATTGATTGTGCAACCGTACTGGAACCCAATGTACGGTTGCGTTCAATTGATGAGCTGGTCGTGGCCATGGGACTGGCTGATATTTCTGAAATACAGACACTGCAACCCATGCTTGTTCAGAATGCCACAGCCATCCAGCAACCTGTACCGCAGTCCATCCCTACTCCGGATTCCGCAGCTATCCAGCAGCCTGTACCACCACAAATGCCTGTAGCGCAGGTTCATGAGCAGGTTCAACAGGATTTACCCGTACTGCCGGAAACCGCGCAACAGTCCGAGCCGGAGCGGCCCGTCCAGACCGTTTTGCCTGTCAAAACGGCGTCTGGCAGTACTGAAAATCATGAAAAACAGTCAGTCAACACAGAGGATGAGGTATCCCCGACAGACAGTTTGCAACTTCAGCAGCAATATTTGGCTTCCCGGAAAAATGCACAACGCAAGCCAATATGGGCCTTAATGGCATTGGTATTGGCAGGAGCTGCAGCAGCTGTGTATTTTTATATGGGCGATCTATCCAGGACAGCGGCCAATACCGGTGCAGAGGTGGCGCAAACGCCTCCAAAAGAAGCGCCGCCGCCAAGCCTGGTTGCTGTGCAGACAGACAGCGAGGTAAGTGAGCCAGTGCAGGCGCTGCAGCCTGAACGGTTTGTACCGGAACCGGTTACAGGCATACCCGGATTGGAAGCCGGCAATATGGCTGATGTTGCTGACAGGACGAATGAGGTTGATGAAAGCAGCCCCGATGTGATTGCGCCCGTCAACAGTGAGCTGCAGGCAGGGCAAGTTGCCGTGGCACGGGAAGAACCGCTTTTATTTCCTGCTGCACAGGATGAAGACGGGGCTGTCTTGGCGGTTTCCGGGGCAGTGGCCGCTGTTCAGGAAGTAGAACTCAATGAGCCCGGGCCGGTCGTGTCCGAAGGACAGGATATGGCCAGTATCAATCAGCAGGAGCAGGAGCAGGAGCAGATTCGGTTGCAGGAACAGGAAGCGGCCTTGGCATTGCAGGCATCCGAAGAAGAGGCGCAACGCATGCATGAAATGGAGCAGGAACAGTTGCGTCTGGCTGTCATAGAGCAGGAAAAACTGGAACAGAAACGTTTGGCCCAGGAAAAACGGGAAGAAGAACGACGCCGGAAAGAGCAAGAGCAGGCCAGAATGGTAACGGTCAGTTTTTCTATTCAGCCATGGGGAGAGGTCAGTGTTAACGGGCGTAAACGTGGGGCAAGCCCGCCATTGCGCTTGCTTAAACTGTCGCCCGGCACCCATGTGATTGACATCCGCAATGGTGACTTGCCTGTACGTACGGTAACGGTTGATTTGCAAAGCGGGCAGGAAACAACAATCAGTCACAAATTTTAATTTAAATTGAAATTAATTAAATTATTAAAGTGAATATTTGAAATTTTTGGTTCGGATATTGTTTTCTTAAAACATAAAAATCTTTTGTTTCAGGCGAACAGTGACTGCCTGGGCATTTTATTCATAAATCAGTCACGGAAATTTAATAATTGTTGTATACGATGTGAGCACTATGAAACAGCAGTTTATTGATTTATTCAGTCAACACCAGTGTGGTCATAACCTGGAATATGATGCGGATTTTCTTGATCTTCAACAGTCAGTCATCGAAAAGCCCGAACAGCAATTTGGCAACACCATTATTCAGGCGCAGACACCTGACTGGCATCAGGTTGAAAAGAAGGCAGGCGAACTTTGCAAACGTACGTGTGATCTCAGGGTACTGGGTGCATTGACCTGGGCGTGGACGGTACAGAAAGGGATTGTTGGTTACGCAGCGGGCATTGGCCTGGTTGAGCATGTATTGCAGCAATTCTGGCCCGGCGTATACCCGTTGCTGGTTGATGATGGCTATGAAGATCCTTTGCCCAGAGTCAATGCGCTGGTTGCATTGGCGGATATGCAGGGGGTGGCAAAGGATTTGCGCTCTTGCCTGCTGCTGTCAGGAGCCCATGGCCAGATGACGCTCAGGGATGCCGAGTTGGTCCTGGACGGTTCCAAACCCGATTTATATCCCGGTGGCCGGGTCCGTCTTCAGGAAGTGCTGAATCAGGCCAGGCTTAATGAAACCGCTGAAATTGTGGCATTGATAGATGCCCGGAACAGCTTGCAGAATCTGCGTGAAATGGTATCCCGGCATTTGGGCAATGAATGGGCGCCTGATTTTTCTGCGCTTTTGCGCAGTCTGGGCCATATTACCCTGGCGATGGAAGAAGTGGCTGCCAATAATGCAGAAAATGAGGCCGACGCCACTCTGGAACAGGTGAAGACTGAACATATTGCTGTTACCAGTGAGTCTGAACCGGAACAGACAGACCGCTCCGTTTCCTGGAAACAGGTACAGATCAGGACCAGGGAAGATGCCATGCTGGCACTTGAAAAGGTCAGCAGTTATTTTGAAGTGAATGAACCGAGCCATCCAGCTCCCTTTCTTCTCAGGCGGGTGCAGCAAACCATTCCGATGAATTTCCATGAAATTCTGAAGAATCTGATACCCGTCAGTGCAGAACAGTTTGAAGCATGGATGCCTAAAGATGATTAATTGTATTAAGCGACTGAACCATAGCAATGCCTGTCTCAGTGCCTAGGAGAAAAGAATGAGCATCAATAAATATAACAGCGGGCAGAAATTCATTGCCCGCAACCGTGCGCCACGCGTACAGATCGAGTACGACGTGGAAATTTACGGTGCGGAACGTACCATTCAGCTTCCCTTTGTGATGGGCGTTATGGCTGACCTTGCCGGCAAGTCCAATGAGCCGCAGGCTGATATTGCGGATCGCAAGTTTCTGGAAGTGGATATTGATAATTTTGATGAGCGCATGAAAGGTATCAAACCGCGTGTTGCGTTCCAGGTGCCCAATACCCTGAACGGTGAGGGCCTGCTGAACATTGATTTGACCTTTGACAGCATGGATGATTTTACCCCAGGCAATATCGCCCGTAAGGTCGAGCCACTTGGCGCTTTGCTGGAAGCGCGTACCCAGCTGGCCAATCTGCTGACATACATGGATGGCAAAACGGGTGCCGAAGAACTGATCAACCAGGTTTTGCAGAACCCGGCCTTGCTCAATACTCTTGCCGTGGCCCCCAAACCTGTTGGACAGAATGGTTTGCCTGCCAATTCTGAAGAAACGGACAATAACAGCTAACGGGATCATTCATGTACACAACAAGCATTCAAAATCAACAAATTGCGGGGCAGGAAACATTACCTGCCAATGAACTGGCAACACTCCTGCAAAAAGAGTTCAAGCCTAAAACGGATCAGGCCCGTGAAGCTGTTGAAAATGCCGTAAAAACACTGGCCCGGCAGGCACTGGAAAATACCGTTACGATTTCCTCGGATGCCTATTCAACCATTCAGGCCATTATTGCTGAAATTGACCGGAAGCTGACAGACCAGATTAACCAGATCATGCATCACGCAGAGTTCCAGCAACTGGAAGGTGCCTGGCGCGGGCTTCATTACTTGGTTAATAACACCGAAACCGATGAGCTGCTCAAAATCCGAGTCATGTGCATCAGTAAAAAGGAACTGGGCCGTACCCTGAAAAGATATAAAGGGGTGGGCTGGGATCAAAGCCCGATTTTCAAGCGTGTCTACGAAGAAGAGTACGGCCAGTTTGGGGGTGAGCCGATTGGTTGCCTGGTGGGAGACTATCATTTTGACCATAGTCCCCCCGATGTGGAAATGCTGGGTGAATTGGCCCGCATCAGCGCGGCTGCGCATTGCCCGTTCATTTCAGGGGCGGATCCTGCGGTCATGCAAATGGACTCTTGGCAGGAGCTGGCCAATCCGCGAGATCTGACCAAAATCTTTACCAATACCGAATATGCTGCCTGGCGCAGCCTGCGTGAGTCGGAAGATGCCCGTTACCTTGGTCTTGCCATGCCGCGATTCCTGGCCCGTTTGCCTTATGGCGCACGTACCAATCCGGTTGATGAGTTTGAGTTTGAGGAAGAAACGGATGGCGCCAATCATGAACGCTACACATGGGCCAACTCCGCTTATGCCATGGCGGCCAATATCAACCGTTCATTTAAAGAATACGGCTGGTGTACTTCCATTCGGGGGGTTGAGTCTGGTGGTGCGGTAGCCAATCTGCCTTGCCATACCTTCCCGACCGATGATGGTGGCGTGGATATGAAATGTCCTACTGAAATTGCCATTAGCGATCGTCGTGAAGCCGAGCTGGCCAAAAATGGTTTCATGCCCCTGGTGCATCGCAAGAATTCTGATTTTGCCGCCTTCATTGGTGCCCAGTCGCTGCAAAAACCGGCTGAATATAACGATGCTGATGCAACGGCGAATGCCCGCCTGTCTGCCCGCTTGCCATACCTGTTTGCCTGCTGCCGTTTTGCCCACTATCTCAAGTGTATTGTGCGTGACAAAATCGGTTCGTTCAATGAGCGTGATGACATGGAGCGCTGGCTTAATGACTGGGTCATGAATTACGTTGATGGTGATCCGGTTAACTCGTCCCAGGAAACCAAGGCGCGCAAACCACTGGCTGCCGCTGAAGTGCAGGTGCAGGAAATTGAAGACAACCCCGGCTATTATTCGGCCCGCTTTTTCCTGCGTCCGCATTATCAGCTGGAAGGCTTGACCGTATCTTTGCGTCTGGTTTCAAAACTGCCTTCATTGAAGCAGAATGAAAATTAATGCTTTTATAGTGTGTTCGTCCAAGAGAAATTCCTCTTGTTATTAATGTTATCAACCTAATCTTGAAGGGAGAAAGTCGTGGCTGTTGATATGTTTATGAAAATTGAAGGTGCAAATGGTGAATCCAAGGATTCAAACCATAAAGACTGGTCTGATATCCAGTCTTTTGCATGGGGCGCGACACAACCCGGTTCCATGTCAACCGGGGGTGGTGGTGGTACTGGCAAAGCCAGTTTCAACGACCTGAATGTGGTTGCCCGCATTGATCGTGCAGCACCTGCTGTTATGAAACATTGTGCGACTGGCAAACACCTGGGCAAAGTAGAGGTTTCAGTTTGCAAGGCCGGTGGCAGCCAAATTGAATACTCGCGTATTACGCTGGAAGATGTACTGGTGACTTCCGTGCAATACACCGGTTCACAGGATGGTGATGCCATGATGGTGAGCTATGCGTTCCAGGCCGCCAAAGTTAAACAGCAGTATTGGGAGCAGACAGAACAGGGCGGTAAAGGTGCCGAATCTGTTGTTGCCTATGATATCAAGCAAAACAAAATTGTTGCCTGATATTGGCAAGCCCGCTTTAAGGGGTCTTTGACTCCGGTTGGGCCAACAGCAGTATGACAGTCTGTTGGCCCGATTATTTTGTAATGGATTATTTTCATGTCTCAAATTTCCATGTTGCGTTCATTCGACAATCAGGCTCTGAATGAGCTTGTTGACGGGGTGAAGGCGGCTATTCGTAAAAAACCTTCAGATGCCGATTTGCGTGCGCAGCTGTTTCAGTTATTGGCGGTTCAGGGGGCCTGGGACAAGGCGTTTGAACAATTAACACTCAGTGCTGAAATGAATGCGCAGGCCCAGCCCCTTGCGGTTGTTTATGGCGGAGCGATACGTGCAGAGCAGGAAAGACAGGCTGTTTTCAACGGTGAAAAAACACCGGCAGTACTGGCAGAGCCCCCGGCATGGATGGCGATGCTGATTGAAGCCCTGAAAACGCCCGATGCAATACAGGCAGCACAACTGCGGGCTTTGGCCATGGAAAATGCCCCTGCCATTGCCGGACAGCTTGAGCTTAATGGGCAAGACCAGGCATTGGCCTTTGAATGGTTATGTGATGGTGACGGGCGCCTTGGCCCGGTGTGTGAGCTGATTGTTAACGGCCGTTATGGCTGGTTTCCTTTCGGGCAGATCGCCCGGATAGGTTTGATTGCCCCGCAAGGCTTGACCGACCTGCTGTGGGCCCAGGCGGAAATTGAACTGCATGACGGGCGCAGTTATGCCGGACTGATACCGGTACGTTACCCGGCACCGTCAGGAAAGTCATACGCCATGCTTGATGATGCCGCCAATCTGGCCCGCCGTACCGCATGGCAGCCTCTGTCAGAAAATGTGTATGCGGGTGTGGGCCAGAAAATGTGGTTGCTGCCCGATTCGGAACAGGCCATTCTGGATGTGCACAGCGTAAGGTTTGACAGGCAACCCGACATATCGGCGGCAGAAATATAAACATGCAAAACAACCCTTCATCTGACAAACCGCTGCGAAAAGGTGAAAAAGACCGTTTGCAGCCTGCGCTGCTGGATCGCCTGACCGATGACAGCCCTGATAAAAGACAGGAGTTGCCCGATCATGGCATGATGAATTATGAGGCCTTGCGCAAGGCGGTATTGCGGGATTTGCGCTGGGTATTGAATACCACCAGTCTTGAGGCCGATCATGATCTGGGGGCCTGGCCCCATGTTAAAAATTCCACCTTGAATTTTGGTGTGGGTGCGCTGGCTGGTAAAAGCATGTCCGAGATTGACTGGGCCAATGTTGAAGAGTCCGTTACCGCGTCCATCATGAGTTTTGAGCCGCGAATATTGCCTGACAGCCTGGAAGTCAGCTGTATAACTGAAATGAATGTGCTGGAGCATCACAATGTACTGAGCCTGTTGATCAGGGGCAAGTTATGGTGCAATCCTTACCCGCGGGAATTCATGTTCCGTACCGATATTGATCTGGAAAGCGGTCATATGGATTTGCAGGAACAGCAGGGGGGCCAGTAATGCAGGACCGGTTTCTGGATTATTACAACCGTGAACTGGCCTATATCCGTGAGATGGGCAAAGAGTTTGCCGGCCAGTATCCGAAAATAGCCGGCCGTTTGGGCATGAACGGAATTGAGGTGGCGGATCCTTATGTAGAAAGGCTGCTTGAGGGGTTCAGTTTTCTGACCTCCCGTATCCATATGAAAATGGATGCCGAGTTCCCCCAGTTTACCCAGCGTTTGCTGGAAGTGGTGTATCCGAATTATGTCGCGCCAACCCCTTCCATGGCAGTCGTGCAGTTTACGCCCAATATGCAGGAAGGCAGTCTGGCCAAAGGTTTTTCCCTGCCCAAAGGAACGGGCTTGCGCAGCCGTGTACCCAAGGGAGAACAAACGGCCTGCGAATTTGTGACGGGGCATGACCTGACCTTGTACCCCATAGAAATCAAATCGGCGGAATTAACGGGAACACCGCCAGACCTGCCTTTAAAACGGCTTAATCTGAATAATTCAAGACGTCCGGTGCAAAGTGCCTTGCGTGTCAGGATTCAGTTGCGGGGCGGTCTGTCACTGGATGCACTGAATCTGGATCAGCTGATGTTCCATCTGAATGGGCAGGATATCCATATGTACCGTCTGCTTGAGTTGCTGATGGCGCATACGGTTGCGGTGCTGTGTCATGATACGCAAAAACCGTTGCGCTGGCTGAACCGGCTGAATGCAGACAGTGTACGGCATGAGGGTTTTGATGGCACACAGTCTTTATTGCCAGCGGATGCCCGGGTTTTCCAGGGTTACCGGATTATCCAGGAGTACTTTGCCTTTCCGGCCAGGTTCCTGTTTTTCAGCCTGAATAATTTGAAAAAAGGCCTGAAACTGCCTGCTTCCCTGTTGGGTGAACAGGCTGAAGATAAAAAAAACGGGATCAGGGAGTTTGAGCTGACTTTTCTGTTTGATAAATCCATGCCAGAGCTGGAAGGCAATATTACCGCAGACAATCTGGCCCTGCATTGCGTGCCGGTTATCAATCTGTTCAGGAAAGTGACCGATCGCATTGTGGTGAGCCCCAACCGGCATGAATACCATTTGGTGGTGGATCGCACCCGTCCCATGGATTATGAGGTATTCAGCCTGACCCGGTTACAGGCTTATGCCGACAAAGCCGTACAGCCCGAACAGGAGTTTCGTTCATTTTATGAGTCGCTCAGCCAGGATCAGGGTAATTTTGGTGCGTACTACTCCCTGCGCAGGGAAGCCAGGGTCGTATCGGAAACAGCCCGCCTGAATGGAACCCGTACCGCCTATAGTGGCAGTGAGGTGTTTGTGTCGCTGGTGGATCAATACCAGACACCTTTTTCTGACAATATCCGTCATTTGGGGGCGGAGGTTCTGTGTACCAACCGGGATTTACCCATGTTGATGCCGTTTGGTTCGGGGCAGGATTTTGTTTTGAAAGTGTCGGCACCTGTGGATGGTATCCGGATTTTACGTGGCCCCAGCCGGCCAAGACCGGCACTGGCGGGTGATGCACAGGCCTGGCGGCTGATTAGCCATTTGGGCCTGAATTACCTTAGCCTGACGGATATGGATCACGAGAAAGGTGCCCGGACACTGCGTGAAATGCTGCAGATTTATGCCAATATTTCCGATCCTGCCATCACGCGCCAGATTAGCGGGGTGCGTCATATTCGTGTTGAACCGGTTCATCACCGGCTTCCGGTGCCGGGGCCCATCGTATTTGGCCGTGGCGCAAGAATCCATCTTGAATTGGATGAAACCGCTTTTTCCGGACTAAGCCCTTATTTGTTTGGCGCGGTGCTGGAACAGTTTTTTGCCCGGCATGTCTCCATCAACATGATGTCGGAGCTGGTCTTAACGACTTTGCAGCACGGTGAGATAGCCCGCTGGAAACCCAGAATGGGCAATCGCCCGTCTGTGTAATGATTCAATATTCAAGGAAATTGTCATGTCTATGGTCGCAAAAATGAAAACCGGTTATGAATATGACCCGGTGCACCTGATTGGTGTTGTGGAATCTGTTAGTGATGATGCCGGGTACATGGTTCGTTGTGACGGTTATGAATGGCGGTGCAAGCGTGCGGCAAGCTGCCTGCTGGCACCGGAAGTCGGGGATACCGTGCTGGTTAGCGGGCCGGACCATCAAAGGGTGTATTTGCTGGGCGTGGTTGAACAGGCCAACCCCGAGGCTTCATTGCTCCAGGTTCCCGGCTTGTTGCGGGTGAGTGCCGGCAAGGTAGAGATAGAAAGCAGGGGCAATATTGCCTTGCAAAGCGCACAGGACCTTACTTTGGCAAGTGCGAAGCTGAACATACAGTCTGACAAGGGGATGTGTGTGGTTAATGAAATGGAATACCTGGGTAAAAAAGTGAAATCCACGGTGGGTTTCTTTCATTTCATTGGCAATGTTTATGAATCTATTGTAGACCGCCTTTCCTGGATATCCCGTTCCTCTTTCAAGGTCACCGAGGGGGTAGAGCAGGTCCGTGCCGGCATGATTGATTACGAAGCCGAAAAAACCGCCAGGTTGCATTCCAAATACACGGTGGTAACCGCCGAAGACCTGGTCAAGGTCGATGGCAAGCAGATTCACATGGGTTAATTGGGTAAGGTGAAAGGGAATGGTCATTTTATTTACTCACTTTATGAAGTGTAATTTTATTGACATGTCCGTTCTGGATAATGACGGCAAGTATTTTACTTTGAACCCAAAGGACGAAAAATGAATGTGCTGGATTTGATTGACGAACGCCCCATAATTGCACATACCCCCTTGCCGGGTCTTCTTGGGTTTGCCAGCATGGCAGGGCATGAGCAGTTATCGGCCTTGTTCGAGTTTGATGTGGAACTGATTGCCACCACGATTTCCCTTGATCTCAAATCATTGCTGGGCCAGCCCCTGACGCTGGAAATTGAAACCTCTGGCGCCCCACGGTTTTTGAATGGGCAGATCGTTAAGTGTGTGCTGGCAGGCCGGGAAAACAACTCTTCCGATTATTTTGTTTATCGGGCTACGGTGCGCCCTTCAATGTGGTATTTGACCCAAACTACCGATAACAAGATTTTCCAGGCTAAAACCGTCCCGGATGTGTTGCGGGAAGTGCTTGGCGAGTATGGTTTTCCGGTTGAGTATAAATTGCTTAACACTTACCGTACTTGGGAGTACTGCGTCCAGTATCAGGAAAGCGATTTTGATTTTGTCAGCCGCCTGATGGAGCATGAAGGCATTTATTACTGGTTCAGTCATGAAAACGGGCAGCATACACTGGTTATTTGTGATGATATTTCTGCCCATGCCGATATGCCTGGCTATATGGCCATTCCCTACATTGATGGCAATCGTCATTTGGGCGCCAATCGTGAATATGTATCCGACTGGAATGTACAGGCCCAGATTACACCGGACAGTTATGCAACCGTTGATTACGATTTTCGCAAACCCAGGGTCAGCCTTGACGCGATGTCCAGGGGAGAATCCAGTGGCCAGCCGATGGGACTGGAAGTCTATGAGTGGCAGGGCGGTTATCAGGAAATTGATCACGGAGAAAGTTACTCACGGATTCGCCTTGAGGAATTGCAAGCCAGCCGTGAACAGATCCGGGGGGTGACCAATGTAAGGGGGATGGCTCCCGGTTATCTGTTTACCCTGAAAAACCATCCGCGCATGGCAGAAAATCGTGGTTACTTGATTGTTTCCGCCCATTACCGGATGAGTATTGCCGGTTATACCTCGGGTACAAACCGGGAAGACAGCTTTGAAGTGGTTTTTAGTGCCTTGCCCGATAACATCCCGTTTCGTGCCCGCAGGCTGACGCCCGTGCCGCGCACGCATGGTCCGCAAACGGCCAAAGTGGTGGGCCCTGCCGGGCAGGAAATCTGGACTGATCAATATGGGCGTATCAAGGTTCAATTTCATTGGGACCGTTACGGCCAGCATAATGAAAACAGTTCCAGCTGGGTACGGGTGTCCAGCCCTTGGGCGGGAACCGGTTTTGGCGGCTTGCAACTGCCACGCATCAATGATGAGGTGGTGGTGGATTTTATTGGTGGCAATCCGGACCGGCCAGTGGTGCTGGGGCGGGTTTATAACGCATCCAACATGCCACCCGTAGAGCTGCCCGCCATGGCGACCCAAAGCGGTTTCAGGAGCCATTCGGTCTATGGTGACCCGAATATGGCGAATATGTTGATCTTTGAAGACAAGCTGGGACAGGAACTGTTGCACATGAAGGCC
>LFRM01268874.1_pt1 | contig 19967 bp, 18 predicted proteins | sample 618341 | NCBI WGS metagenome assembly LFRM01 (sample SAMN03654438, study PRJNA283298) | anaerobic digester metagenome | isolation source: pool of bioreactors CSTR01a, CSTR02a, and CSTR03a thermophilic anaerobic... | place: Denmark: Kgs. Lyngby | collected 2014-05-21 | reverse complement strand
CAGCTCGATGCTGCACTTAACGCCCTAGCGCAATTGCCACACACGCGCTTAATAGCGACTTCCGCCTACTATTCAAGCGCACCCTTAGGTCCAAGTGATCAGCCACGCTATACCAATGCTGCAGCTCACTTAGAAACAGATTTAGCACCCCATATTTTGCTTGATCAACTGCAAGCCATTGAGCTTAACCAAGGCCGACAACGCAAAGCTGAACGCTGGGGACCGCGCACCTTGGATTTAGATATTCTACTTTTTGGTGAGCGTATTTTAGACGATGAACGTCTGTGCGTACCCCATTACCATATGCACGCTCGGCCCTTTGTTTTATTGCCGCTAGCCGAGCTCTGCCCAGCCGACTTTAAGCTGGCAGACGGACGTTTACTGGCTGATTTACTCAAGCATTGTCCTGAAGATCCAACTCTAGAGCGTATGCATACTCCGCAGTTGCATAGCATTTAATCCGTCAATCTGTAGTATTAAGTGGTTGACTTAAACGTAAACCATCAGGACTATAATCACCTTGATGCCAGTACTCCAAAGGTACTAAAGAGGACTCCCTGAATGTCAGATGTAACACTAACAACATTATTACAATTAAAGCAGCGCAGTGAAAAGATCACTATGCTGACATGTTATGACGCCACCTTTGCCGCTACGGCGTGCCAGGCTGGAGTTGAAATACTACTGATTGGCGACTCTTTAGGCATGGTTCTACAAGGCCATGACAGTACTTTACCGGTAACCATCGACGATATGGCGTACCACACGGCCTCAGTCAAGCGCGGTAATAAAGGCGCACTGATTCTCAGTGATTTGTCCTTTATGAGCGCAGCCTCCCTTGAGCAAACCTACCAAAGCTGCACCAAGCTGATGCAGGCCGGTGCACATATGGTCAAACTCGAAGGCGGTGCTTGGTTAGCAGAGACGGTCAGCTTATTGGCGCAGCGCGGCATTCCAACGTGCATCCACTTAGGCCTGACTCCGCAATCCGTGAATGTCTTTGGCGGTTATAAAGTCCAAGGCCGTGGTGATGCGTCAGCACAAAAAATGCTTGATGAAGCTATAGCGCTTGAGCAAGCAGGAGCTGCCTTGTTACTTTTAGAATGCGTCCCTAGCGAACTAGCGGCTCGCATCAGCCGTGCCGTACAAATCCCAGTGATTGGTATTGGCGCTGGCCCCAGCACTGATGGTCAAGTGCTGGTATTGCACGATATGTTGGGCTTATCATTAAGCGGACGCACACCTAAGTTTGTGCGTAACTTTATGCAAGGTCAAAGCAGCATTGCTGACGCCATCAGCTCCTACGTCAGCTCTGTCAAAGACCAATCATTCCCAGCCGCAGAGCACGAGTTTAGCGCATGAATACAGTACAAACGCTGCCGCAGTTACGCGCAGCTATTGCCCAAGCACGCAGTGAAGGCCAAAGCATCGCTTTTGTGCCCACTATGGGTAATTTACACGAAGGTCATATCGCCTTAATCACGCAAGCCGTTGAGCGTGCTGATTTTGTCGTGGCCAGTATCTTTGTTAATCCGCTGCAGTTTGGCCCTAATGAAGATCTGGATAGCTATCCACGCACCTTAGCCGCTGACCAAAGCAAACTCTTAGAGGCCGGCTGTAAGCTTTTATTTACCCCCACTGCCGATGAGATTTATCCGCAAGGCATGGCGCAGCATACACTGGTCAGCGTGCCTGGTGTGTCCAGCGGTTTATGTGGCGGCAGCCGCCCAGGGCACTTTGATGGTGTATCTACGGTCGTGTGCAAGCTGCTGAATATGGTGCAGCCAGATATCGCTCTGTTTGGCGAGAAAGATTACCAGCAGTTGGCCGTGATCCGTAAAATGGTGGCAGATCTGTGCATGCCTGTGCAGATTTTTGGCGTACCAATAGTGCGCGATAGCGATGGCCTCGCATTATCTTCAAGAAATGGGTATCTTAACGCGCAACAACGTGCTGATGCTCCTGCTTTGCAACACTGCATGCAGGCTGTTAAAGCACAGATCATACAAGGTCAGCGCGATTACGCCGCGCTATTTGCGCAGTTCGACACGGACTTACAAGCTGCAGGCTTTCGCCTCGACTATGTAGAATTACGTGACGCGCTCAGCTTAGAACCTGCTGCTGTTAATAGCCATCATATGGTGTTATTAGCTGCAGCGTATCTCGGCACAACGCGCTTAATCGACAATCTAATCATTGAATTGTAATAACGACACTCGCTGAGCAGCCCTGTGCCGCGCCGAGTCGAAGAGGAAAACACCATGCAAAGTACTATGCTCAAAGCGAAACTGCACAGAGCCGTCACTACCCACGCTGTCGTCGATTACGAAGGCTCATGCGCAATTGATGGCGATTGGTTAGATATGTCAGGCATTCGTGAATACGAGCAAATTGATATCTATAACGTGAACAATGGCGAGCGTTTTACCACCTATGCTATTCGTGGTGAAGCTGGCTCAAAAATGATTTCAGTCAACGGTGCTGCTGCCCATAAAGCCGCCGTGGGTGATTTATTGATTATTTGCGCTTACTGCATCTATGACGAAAGCGAACTGGCCACTCACGAGCCACGTTTACTCTATATGGGTAAAGACGGCTCGCTAAGCCACAGCAGCAATGCTATTCCAGTCCAGCTCGCCTAAGGCTGTAGGACTGTATTCTGGGTGGAGTCACTCCACCCATTCTAATCAAGGACGTTGAGCAGCCGCATGAGCTATTACCAACACCCCCAAAATGCCGCTCAACTCCCCGCGTGGCAACAACTTCTGCAACAACGTGAAGCTATGCATGACTTCCGTATGCAGGATGCCTTTGCTGCTGATCCACAGCGTTTTAAGCGTTTTTCTTTAAACCACGATGGTTTATTACTGGATTTCTCGAAGAATTTACTGGATGACACCAGCCTTGATCTGCTGATGCAACTGGCCGAACAAAGCCATCTGCAAGAGGCCATTCAAGCGCTGTTTAACGGCGAACCAGTGAATGCTTCAGAGCAACGCCCTGCCCTGCACACAGCGCTGCGTCGCCCAATTGGTGACACTTTAGTGGTGGACGGTGAAGATTTAATTCCACTGATTCATGATGTGCTCAATACTATGACCGAAATGGTCAATCGTATTCACAATGGTTTATGGCGTGGCTACAGCGAAAAACCTATTACCCATATCGTTAACATTGGTATTGGCGGTTCATTTCTTGGTCCACAATTGGTGTCTGAAGCCCTACTACCCTTTGCTCAGCAAGGTGTGCATTGCCACTTTTTAGCCAATATTGATGGCAGTGAGTTTCACGAACTGAGCAATAGCCTAGATGCTGAAACTACGCTATTTATTGTCTCCAGCAAATCGTTTAATACACTGGAAACCTTAAAAAACGCCCAAGCTGCACGCGGTTGGTATCTGGCCCAAGGTGGTAGCAAAGCCTGCATTGATCGTCACTTTATTGCGGTGTCCAGTAATGTCGAAGCCGCTGTAGCTTTTGGTATTGCTCCAGAAAACATTCTGCCTATTTGGGATTGGGTCGGCGGCCGCTATTCATTGTGGTCAGCGATTGGTTTACCCATTGCCTTATCAATCGGCATGTCCAATTTTAAAGAGCTACTGGCCGGTGCTTGGAGTATGGATCAGCACTTCCAAGAAGCACCCTTTGCTAAAAATATGCCCGTAGTGATGGCTATGCTGGGTATTTGGTACAGCGATTTTTGGCAGTCACAAAACCATGCTATTTTGCCGTACGACCATTACTTACGAAACTTTACCCAGCATCTACAACAGTTGGATATGGAATCCAATGGTAAAAGTGTGCGCCAAGATGGCACGCCATTGAGCTATAACAGCGGCTCCATTATTTGGGGTGGCGTGGGCTGTAATGGCCAACATGCTTATCACCAACTCTTGCACCAAGGTACGTTGCTGGTACCAGCCGACTTTATTGTGCCCGTGGTCAGTCATAATCAAATTGCTGATCACCACCAATGGCTGTACGCCAACTGCCTATCGCAGAGCCAAGCTTTAATGCAAGGTAAAAGCCGTGAGCAAGCGGCGCAAGAACTGCGTGATAAAGGCTACGATGAGAGTGAAGTGGAGCGTTTAGCGCCCCATAAAGAGATTCCCGGTAACCGTCCCAGCAACACTTTAGTCTTAGAACGTGTTTGTCCGCGTCGTTTAGGTGCTTTAATTGCCTTATACGAGCACAAAGTATTTGTACAAAGTGTAGTCTGGGGTACCAACGCCTTTGATCAGTGGGGCGTAGAATTAGGTAAAGTACTGGGTGAGGATGTCTATCAGCGCTTAACGCAACAAACGCATAAAGCCAGTACTGACGCCTCTACTCAGGGTTTGATTCATTTTTTTAGAAACCGCCACCGCGGTTAGTAAGATAGAGACAGGCTTGTCACAAGTCATTGATAAAAAAACAACAATGTAATTTATCAGTGGATTTATAACCATAAAAAAGGATACACCCATGCATGAAGTCGTAATTGTTGCCGCCACACGTACCGCTGTGGGTAGCTTTCAAGGCAGTCTAGCATCTATTCCAGCACCGCAACTCGGTGCGGTTGTTGTGCGCAGTCTTTTAGAAAAAACTGGCGTTACTGCTGAACAGGTCGATGAAGTTATTCTCGGCCAAGTTCTGACCGCAGGTAGCGGACAAAACCCCGCACGACAAACGGCAATTCATGCCGGCCTACCCGTCAGTACTCCATCTTTCACTCTGAATAAAGTCTGCGGCTCAGGTCTTAAAGCCCTGCACTTAGCAGCACAAGCGATTCGTTGTGGTGATGCTGAGGTGATTATCGCTGGTGGCCAAGAGAATATGAGCTTGTCACCTTATGTGATGCCTGGTGCACGCACTGGCTTACGTATGGGCCACGCTAAAGTTATCGATACTATGGTTGAAGATGGCCTGTGGGATGCCTTTAACGATATTCATATGGGTATCACCGCAGAAAATCTGGTCGAGAAACACAATCTAAGTCGCGAGGAGCAAGATGCCTTTGCTGCTGCTTCACAAGAAAAAGCGGTTGCGGCCATTGCTGCTGGACGTTTTGTTGATGAAATCACTCCTGTGAGCATTCCTCAGCGTAAAGGCGACCCTGTTATTTTTGCTACTGACGAGCAACCGCGCGCTGGCACCACCGCTGAAGCGCTGGCCAAACTGCGCCCTGCCTTTAAAAAAGACGGCTCAGTCACAGCCGGTAACGCATCCAGCATCAACGATGGCGCTGCCGCGGTTATGCTGATGAGCGCAGAGAAAGCTAAAGCACTAGGTCTACCTGTCTTAGCTCGGATTGTCGCCTACGCTAGCGCAGCAGTTGATCCAACCATTATGGGTATTGGCCCTGTTGCAGCCACACAAAAATGCTTAAGCAAAGCCAACTGGAGCATCGAAGATCTAGATCTAATCGAAGCCAACGAAGCCTTTGCTGCACAAGCTCTTAGCGTCAATAAAGAGCTAGGTTGGGACGCTAGCAAAATCAACGTCAATGGCGGCGCGATTGCCATTGGTCACCCGATTGGTGCATCAGGTTGCCGTATTCTAGTGACCTTGATACACGAAATGATTCGTCGTGATGCTAAAAAAGGCCTCGCCACACTCTGCATTGGTGGTGGCCAAGGTGTTGCTCTAGCCATTGAGCGCTAGACTCCTGTTATAAGCTCTATCTGCTGTCCACAGTTAAATGTGGGCAGCAACTTTACCCCTCCCAGTCCCCTAACACCCTGTGTAAAACTCTCTTATCTAAACAAGCAACTATTGCTCAGCGCGTATTTTGCATACACTGTAGCCACGCCGATCTGAGAAACCGCATTTATGTCTAAAGGATTCAAACGCCTATTTATCACCTTAATCAGCGCTCTGGCTGTCTATAGCTGGTTAGGTTTTTTGCTGATCCCCAGCGTTGCACTTAAAGTGATGAATCAACAGTTGGGCATCTACGCAAAGGCTCCAGCACATCTTTACCGCTTAGAATTTAATCCCTTTACCTTTGAACTCTCGGCCTGGGATTTTCAACTGGGCGACGCTGATAACCCACAGATCAGCTTGGAGCATCTGTATGGCAAGCTGGCCATCGACAGCCTGTGGACACAAGGCTTGCACTTAGAGGATGTCCAACTGGTAGAAGCCCATACTCAAGTGATTCTGAATAAAAAAGGCGAGCTTAATCTCACCCAACTGTTTAATCTGCCGGAAAAAACCGAGCTAACAGAGCCAACTGCCAGCACGCCACTGAGAGTACTGATTGACCAAGTGCAATTACATAACAGCACTCTGCGCTTTAATGATCAGCGCCAGCGCGATGCGGTGGATGTGACCTTTGCCGACTTAAATATCACCCTCAATAATTTTGATACCCGCCCTGCCAGCAACAGTGCCTTACAACTCAGCGCTCAAGCCAATGATGGCGCACAGCTCAATTACAGCGGTGATTTCAGCCTCAGCCCGCTAACATCCCAAGGCCATATACAACTCAAAGAGGCCAAATTCAAAAGCTGGTGGCCCTATGTGCGCGAGCATTTCAATGCGCAACTGAGCGATGGCCGCCTCAGTCTCGACACTCAATACGAATTCAGCTTAGATCAAACTCTAGAGTTCAAAGCCAAACAACTCAGCGCGCAGTTACGCTCGGTGGCACTCGACCAAGACAGTCAGCCTCTGCTGCGCCTGCCCAACTTAAACATCAGCGACACGCACTTTGATTTAGCGGCACAAAAACTACAAATCGGCAAAGCCAGCAGCAGCAAACTTGAAGCCTGGGCGCAGATTGATAAAAACGGTGTGATCAACTGGCAAAAGCTGCTACCCAATGCCACCCAAGCAAGCAATACAACAGCCTCTAGCACTCCTGTTGATAACAGCACCAGTAAACCTTGGCAGATAATCGTGCAACAGGCCGAACTGTCTGAGCATACTTTTCATCTTGTTGATCACAGCCAAAGTGAACCCGTTGCGCTGGAATTAACGCAACTGAATCTGCAGATTAAAGATTTCGATAGCATCGCTCAAAAACCTTTTAACGCCGTATTCAATACTCATATCGGCCAAGAAGGTCGCTTAAGCAGTCAGGCTCAAGTACAGCTGCAGCCACTGAATGTGGATATGACACTCAATAGCAGCGATCTCGACTTACGTCCAGCCCAAGCGTGGATCAGCCCCTATGCCCATATGGAACTGCGTAGCGGCTTACTCAATAGTGCACTAAAACTACAGATCAGCAATGCCGATGATTTGCAGCTTAGCGCTCAAGGTGATGCTTCAATTCATCAACTGCATCTACGCGACACCCTGCACCAGCGTGAACTGGTTAAATGGGACGCAGTGGATATCCATGGCATTCACTACGCCTTACAAGAGCAAAAACTCTCCATTGATAATCTGCTACTACAACAGCCCTATGTGCGTTTTATTATTAATGAAAACCTCACCACTAATATCAGTGAGCTGTTCATTACGCAGCCTGAAAAACCTGCCACAGCACAGTCGAACGACAGCCCACCTTTTGCATTGCATATTGGCGGCATCAAAATTAACGACGGCTCAGCCAACTTTGCAGATTTTAGCCTCACACCCAACTTTGCCACGGCCATTCAGCAACTCAACGGTGATATTGGCACGCTGGATAATCAAAGCAGTAAGGTGGCTAACATCGACATTCAAGGTAAAGTCGATCGTTATGCTCCTGTCACCATTAAAGGCAGCCTCACTCCTTTTGATCCACTGAAAAAACTGGATATCGCTACATCTTTTAAACACCTTGAGCTGACTACGCTCACGCCCTACTCAGGTAAATTTGCCGGCTACCGCATCCATAAAGGTCGACTTAATCTGGACCTGCATTATCAAATCACTGACGGCAAACTCAATGCCACTAATAAGCTACTACTGGAGCAACTGCAATTGGGTGAGCGCGTTGATAGTCCTGATGCTGTAGATCTACCTATACGCTTGGCCATTGCTTTATTAAAAGACAGTAAGGGCCGCATTGCTTTGGAGTTACCCGTACAAGGTGATCTTAATAATCCAGAATTTAAAGTCGCTCCCATTGTCTGGAAAACCCTGCGCACTTTAATCTCGCGCGCTGTCTCCGCCCCCTTTAATTTTATTGCCGGTTTGGTCAATAGCAATACTCAAGAACTCAGCGAGGTCGGATTCTTACCCGGCCAGTTCAACATTCACCCACAGGCTGCGACACGTTTAGATGTTTTAGCCAAAGCGCTAGCAGATCGTCCGCAATTACGCTTGGAAGTTGAAGGCGGCAGCCGCGCTGAACTGGACGGCCCACCACTCGCAGAGATGCGTTTAGCTCGCGCTTATCAAAATGCTTGGTACAGTATTTTACAAAACCGCGGCACTAAGATCGCCTCAAGCAAGGAAACACTTGAAGTTCCTGAGGCAGAAAAACCTCTTTTATTAGAAGGTATTTACCGCGCGCAACTTAAACAGCAACCACCCGCAGAATGGGTTGATTTAAATAAAACTGAGCGCGCGCAACAGATGCAAAATGCCGTTTTAGCCAGTTACGCTAAAAGCCCACAAGGGTTACGTCGCTTAGCCCAAGCACGGGCCAACAGCATTAAAGAGTACTTAATTGAAAACACTCAACTGGACGCTGAGCGTGTATATTTAATTGATGTGGGTACAGGCACAGCCAGCACTGACGGCCATATTACCAGTACGCTACACTTGGGCAGTATGTGACACCCTCACTGTTTCTATACTTCGCACAATTAAGCAAACAACGTAAGCCATAGAGTCTGTGCACTGTATTTTAGGAGTTTGGGATGAAAGCGTTTTTAACACTTATACTATCGGCAGCAATCGGTCTCGCCAGCACTTCAACCATGGCCAGCACTTTTCGCTGCGGCTCCAAGTTAGTCAGTCTAGGCGATCGCACCTTTACTGTACTGCGCACCTGTGGCGAACCGCTCTCACGTGACTTAATCGGCTATACAGGTGTTTATCACAACCGCGATGCACTACCTATCGAAGAGTGGGTTTACGGCCCTAAAGGCGGCATGTACTATTATTTACGTTTTGAAGGCGGCGAGTTAGTCAAAATTACTAGCAGCCGTTAACTGCTTGCCATAGATCAGCTCTGATAGTACTTGAAATAGCCAAACAGTCAGCCTGACCCAGTTCTATACTCAAGTGCTTATATAGCTGCTTTTCAGTCAAGCATAAAAAAGCCACCTGGTGCACTAAACTGTCCAGTAAAAATAGGTCAGTTCAAAATAAGGTGGCTTTTTTGTTGCTCCATTAAAAACCGAGTTGCACACCGCCAGCCTCATGCAGCTGGTAATTAGCATCACGACCCTGAGCATAACCCTCTGCACCACCGAGCGAACGGCAGATACTGCCTTTAATCACCGCACCCTCAGTAATTTTTGCATAAGACAGCTTTTGCGTCGCACGTACCACCTCAATCATGCCTGTCTTACTTTCCACACGACCGCTACTTTCCTTAGTGTAAGCATCGCGAATCACAGCACCTTCGCTAAAGCACTCATAAACAGCACCAGCAACAAGCTCTTGGGAAAACACCAACTCACCGCCGACAATATCAGACACACGCAATGGGTAAATCGCTTCCAATACCTGATTGGTAATCTGACCGACAACCTTATCCAGTGCGTTATGAGTGGCCTTGAGACTGCCATCTTTAAGGTCAGCATCAATGCTCAGCGTGTTGGAGTATTTCACCTGACGCGTGGAAAATAAAATCACTTGGTAATCAATGGATAGCTGCGCTTTGAATTTCTCACGCCCCGTCAAGTTACTGGTCTGTGCACTCGCATCCGCTGCCGTGACGGTATAAACGAATATATAGTCCGCACCTAAACCTTGACCCAGCTTATAGAGCTCATCATTCATGGCATTGCCACTTTGGATAAATGACTTCTCCATTGCATGCGCCTGTCCGTGCTGACGATCCAACACGTTAAATTTGCGACTCTGCACAAACTTATTGATAAACTTCTGCTTTAGAGTGCGAGTCAGCTCATAGTATCCACCCTGTGAATGCCCCAAAACAATCATACTTCTGCGACTGCTAGGGCTCATTCCTGGAGCTTTATAACGCTTGCTGGTTTTGGTGTTGTATATCGTCACATTAGCAATATAACGGCCATCAGCATCTTGATTGACACTATTAATGTCATAGGAGTCAGCACGACCGTTAGTCACCTTAGAAATCTCATTCTTATAGGCATCGACCAGTACTGTGCCGTCTTGCGAACTGGCCGTCATAAACACGTTACTGGAATTTACCGAGTTGATTTTTACACCCTGCATCTTCGAGATCGCTTCAACAACCGCCTTATTGATTGCATCTTCACGAGTGACACCGACACCTTCACCCGAACTACTTTTGGTGGTGGTTTCGGTAATCACTTGAGCTTGTACGCTCAAGGACACGCTCAACATGCATACCAGGCATAAGATAAGTCTAAACATAAGTGAACCCCTAGAAGTCATCCATATCATTAAGGACACGACTCTTGCGATTCATAGTCTGAGTGGATTTTTGTACCGCAGGAGCGGCCTGTACTTTAGCTCCTTGATTTTGTGTTGGTGCAACCATCTGATTGGTATTTTCTACGTTCTCATGCGAATAAAAACGTACAACACCCACATAAGCCACACCGTTAGCATCTTTAGCTGACCAGCGTTTTAAAGTACGCAAACCACGTAGGTTCATATCTGAACGTGAAGTCATTTCCTTATTGGTAATATCGATGATGTTCTTCGCTGTTTGCTCACTCAGCGAGATATCATTACCCTTGACTGTTTCTGTGATGCTACGTTCAACCTCAGCACTGCTTTCAGAACTGCGCTTAAATTGAATCGCGCTGTTAATAAAAGCAGACACAGCTGCGTCAGCGCGTGATGTTGCCTGATCGCTGGCCACTTCCATCTTACGGTTGTTCATATATGGGTCACTATCCGGCTGATAGCTCCACTGCCCGTAACTGATAATCACAGGCGCGCCGCTTTCGTTATAAATCAAACGAATACCATTTTCGCTGATATAACCTTCGTTCTTCTCTGGCAATACGTCTTTGAGTTGACGGCCCTTACCGGTAATCAAGGAAGCACGCTTCTGGCGCATATCGCTAGCAATCTGCTTGGTTTTACCCGACATCACCGCAATCACACCCACTTCATAGTGGTTATCACTGACTTGAGTCATGCTGGTTTGTACAGGGACTAGACCTTGCATACTACCAAAAGCATTTTCGCTGATTTTTTGTACCAATGAATCCGCAAATAACACTTTTTTGCGCTCTTCGGTCAAACCGTTCACATCAACGCCCAGTTCTTGTAATGCGCTATCTAGCTTAGCTCCGGTCAGTTTTACTGCTTTATCAAGGATCTGTGCAAAACGACCTTCTGCAGGCAATTTTTCAAAATCGCGGGCATTGGTTGAGTCATCAGAAAAGAGTGTTTGTCTCAATTCAGTGGACTGACGGCCAAAAGCATTACGCACAAACTCAGCCTGCATATTGAGCATGGCATTATCAAAAGCAAGGTTAAGCGCTTTTGCAAAGGATGGGTCAGTCGCTGGCAAAGCAACAGTTGCGCGACCAGTAAAAAAGACTTTACCTTTATTATCTTCGCCGTATTGAATGCCATACTTATCAGCAAACTCTTCAAAGAAATCACTTAAGCTTTTGGGTGTGATGTCCTTGGTGCTGGCATCAGAGAGACTGTTTTGCTCTTCAATATCAGTTTGTACAATAGCTTGATTGCTGCTTTGAGCGGGCTGCGCTACTGCAACTTGAGCAACTGCTTGCGTGCTTGACTCAGCCTGAACCTGTGGCTCAACAACATCAGCTTGCATAGGCTGTGCATCTAAGTCCTCAGCAGCGCTGGCATGTGTTGCCATCAAGCAAGCCAATACCACAGCTGTTATTTTTTTCATTATTAATATCCTTTTATTTTGTATGCTTACCAGCTAACAGATTTAGACGAGCCGACTTTATCAATGGTTTGTTCATCTTGCCAATACACTAAACCGCTAGCGACATCGGTCATACGTAGCAGAAAGAAGTACTCAACCTGCACCTTGCCACTGGGGAGTTTCACGTTATCTTGACGAATTTTACCGGCCAAAGAGAAATCAGGTGCAACCAAGGTGTCTTTTTTAGCAATGGTTTTCTGGTTGAATTCATCATTATCTCGCAGCTCGCGCACATCTTCGCTCATGCTATCCAATGCACCGCCTGCCGCTACAGCTGAGGTCAGGATAAACTTACCCGAGCGACGCAACGCCGAAGTGATTTTTCCGGTGAGTTTCTCGGTATCAATACGCTGCGGTGTGTCATTGACAATACGACCCATTGCCACAATTTTACGTTGGCCTGGTGCAATATCAACAAAGGCTGGATCACTCAACATACTCTGAATCATTGTTTCAGCAGCATGATCAAAATCATCACGATCCAGTCCCAGAGATAACGCGTTACCTCTTTTAACCTGGCCGGCAGAACCATCGGTGTAATTCATCTGTGAACAGCCCGACAAGGCTAAAGTCGCCGCCAGAACGGCTGTGACTAATTTGAACTTCTTCATCATTTCTCACTTATTAATTATTTGATGTAAACCTTAATGTCTTGAGCTCTTTTGTCGCTGGCCAGCTTGCTCAACACATACTCTTCATTACGCACTAGACGCAACTCGCGATAACGCTCATCAATAGGATTACGCAAAGCAAATCCTTGCTGGTCAAGCCACTCAACTTTGTACTCAATGGTGCGCGATTTTGAGCTTTGAAAAATAATTTGCACTTCCAATAAGCCGTTGTCATTCACTCTTCGACGAATATCAGAGACGTATTCAGGATACGTAGACTGCGCAGTTACGCCCGAGTCTTTGACATGAATTAAACTGGGGGCGCACGCACTGAGCAGCAACGCCGCAGTGCAACTGGCTAATAGTTTTCTTAACTGCATGCTTTTACCTTTCGATAACACTGATTTGATGGGGTAAATAAGGCGTAAAAGAGCGTACGACAATCAGCACGTCTTTATTTTTCTGCACCTTTTGATTAAGAATTTCTTCACCATTAGCAGCAACGATATTGACCTTACCGTTATTTTCCAGCATGGCGATTGACGCTGTTTTCGGCAAACCGCGCCAGCTTCTCACATCAGCTTGAGTCGCAGCTGCGGTAGCAATGCTACTGGCTAAAGTCAGTAAACCACCCGTGGAATCATTTTTTGCCACGACAGCGTTTAAGCCTGTTTTGATTACGGTCGACGCCACAGACTTAGTAATCTCAACCGGCAAATTGATCTTAAACTCAGTGGCAACAACGCTATCAAAATCAACAATTTGATTAGTTTTCAGATGATTGACCTTAATACTGCCAAAAGATGCATCACGCTTTTTCAAGGTTGGCATAGCAAAGGTACTGGTAATCACTTTTTTATCAATAATCAGCGGTAACGTAAATTTGAACTCTTCTTTGACTGGACCAAAACCATCTTCATAAGCAATAAAGATGTATTTTTTAGCTTTTTTTGTTGAAACTCTGTTTGCATTTCTTTCGAATAGTGTGTTCTGCTTTTGAATGTGCTTGTTATGTGGATGAATCACTGCGACTTCTTTAAATAAATCAGCCGCTCGACCGTAATCCTTTTCTAGGTAGAAAAAAATCGAGGCTAAATAGGTTGCATAAGGGTTAACAAAATCCTTGGTTGTCTCAAATTCATTAAAGAAACCATCGTACTTAGACATAATCTGCGACGAGCTGCTATCGATGCTTTTCTTATCAGTGAATTTTTGCGATTCATCCAGTTTTTTTCTATTTTGTGCAACTTGTTTAGAAAAGTAGTCTTTGGCGCTATCTTGTCTCAGTAAAGCACGATTGAACTCGACACGAGCGTTGTCATAATCGGCCAAATTCATATAGTTCAGGCCTTTATAACTATTAACCATAATGCGCTCATACAAGGTGCCTTGATAATCAAGCATATTATCGTTGAGCAAGGTTGCCATTGCAGTTTTAGCACCTTTACTGGCTATATTTTGTAAATCGACATCGTTTTTATAAGACTCTTCAGCGGCATCAAAAAACATATTACTTTTGTCATAAACACCACAACTGCGAGCCACAAGGCCTGCGTTGATACCGGTATAAATTACATCACTATTACGTTGTATTTTTGCTTCATGCTCAGCAAAAAACTCATCAGCGCAAAATTTATTAGCCAGTGCATTCTCGAAATCCTTACTTTTCTGGTGATGGCCTGCACAACCCGTCAGTGCAACTGCCAGAGCAACAGCAAAAATTCTTTTTTTCATTATCATTCCTTTATGACATAGCAACACATAAATCTATGCTCGCTAGCGAGGATAGATTTATAGATTTTTTTGAAGATGAATTTGCTAGATATCCCTTATCTTTAGTGGAGTTCATTAAACGTCCAGCTTATCTATAAATGACTTATCGATATGCCTTTAATGAATGATAGAGCTGAGGTAGGAAACACAGTTTGCGCCCTGCGCCATATGTAAGGCGCGATGATTATAAACAGCCGCCATACAATGTCAATTTAGAAAAGTTCCATTCTTAGATATTATATTCTTATAGAGATCCGCTAAAAAAGGAGAACGAATGCCTGAAAAGCACTTAAAAAACCAAGTTGCAGATAAAAAAATAGCCGCCCGTGTAAGGAGCAGCTATCAATCTGTAAACAGTGCCTACAACATAGACTAAGAGCACTAAAGAGTCATAGTACTGGCGCGGCACGCGGCCGGAAACTCGCTTGAACACATATCCTTAAAGTATTTTTTTGCAGCTTTTCTGCAGTCTTTATAAATTAACGAACCGTATTTATAATTATTACACACTTTTTTTGTGTCGATATTCTTCTTGTGCGTGTAGGTAAATGAGCCGCTTGTAGATGATTTTCCAGTTTTCCACTGCCAGGCTACTGTTGTGGTTTTTGCAACGCCACCAAAGAGCTTTCTGACATCACTGACCAGAGCATGTACTGCCGTTTGACTCTGCTTATCGTCGTGACCCTTAAAAGCTGTTTGTTGCATGGTGATTGTTTTGACTAGTTTATCCATTTTTTTGATGGGCATTTCAATCAATAACTCTTTTATAAAACCGGGTTCTTGAGTATTCACTTCTAACCCAAAAACCCGATTCCCTTCCATTAAATAAAAAAACACACCGATAAGATAACCCGTTATTCCGGCAAAAAACACCCACTTCACTGAGCTTGTCTTAGATTTGCCTTTAAATATGCTTTTGTCAAAATGTCCCTGCACTGTACAGCTCCCATTATTTTCCCTTTCACATCAAATCCAACTCAATCAATATCTATAATAAACCTTGATCCACTTTAATTACAATTAACCATATACTAAAGTTATATACATAAACATTGTTAAACTTACCCAACAAACAGAGCAATAACATTAACATTCTAAAGGATAAAAACTCAACCTTATATTGTTATAACAAGCTCTTACGCAAGTGTATGTACAGTCACTCATAAATAAAATACACACTGTATTAGGCCGCAGCCTCAGATTAAAAAGCAGCCCTAAAATACTTTTCTTGACGCTCAAAGACAGTCACCAACGTGTGCTTTCTGTCATCCCCAGTTTCATCCTAAATACGGATGGCTTTGCAAAAGCTGACCAACCTAACATGACGGGTTCTAGGAACACTCCCTTCTTCATAGGTTAATTCTGCAGATTGATTTTAAAAAACCTAATAAAAAATTAATTACTTTTAAACAATAATAAAACATTTTAAAAATACAGATAATTAAAAATCATCCTTTATAAATATAAAAAGATTTATTAAAGTCTATTACACTTATAAAAAAACAATTAAATTATATAAAAAATTAAAACACTAATTAATTTTTCATGTGGACTTTATCAGGGTTGCGCGAAAGACTGATAAAGGTCTAGAAAGCTTGCTTGAGGGTTTGCGGGTTTGCGGGTTTGCGAAAATGTACTCGGCAGGCAGAAAGCGTCAACATTGACGAAGATGTCAAGTTTAGGTGTACATGAAAAGGGGCACACTCTACATGGCCAGCTCTTACAGTTAAGGGGGTGTATGGGTGGTTTTTTCAGGTTTTAGGTTGTTGGGGTTGGGTGAATAAGTAATTTGCTCAGTGCGCTCGGCGGTTTGTTGATAACATTGTGCGATTGAGCGTGAGTTACTTATTTTTGGGTGTGTAGTTTTATGACAAAGATGGATTCGCAGGCAGCGACGGGCGTGCAGTTGTTGGAGGTGTCGGCAGGGCTGGAAGGGCAGCGCATTGATAATTTTTTATTGGCGCGCTTAAAGGGTGTGCCGAAAACCATGATTTATCGTATTTTGCGTAAAGGCGAAGTGCGGGTTAATAAAGGTCGGATTAAACCTGATTACCGCATTAAAGAAGGCGATATCGTCCGCGTACCGCCGATGCGCATGACCCAAGCCGATGAGCCTGTGCCCTTAGCTAAAGGTCTGCTCGATCGTCTTGAAGAAGCCATTGTCTATGAAGATAAAGGCCTGATTGTGCTAAATAAGCCCGCTGGTATCGCGGTACATGGCGGTAGCGGCTTAACTTATGGCGTGATTGAAGCCTTTCGGCAGATGCGCCCCATCTGTAAAGAAATTGAGTTGGTACACCGATTGGACCGTGACACCTCAGGCTTACTGCTGATTGCGAAAAAGCGCAGTATCTTGCGTCATCTGCATGAGGCCCTGCGTGACGATAAAGTTGATAAGCGCTATATGGCGTTAGTGCGTGGACGTTGGCCAGCATCGCGTAAACAAGTGGATGCGCCGCTGCAAAAAAGCAATGTGCGTTCCGGTGAGCGACTGGTTGAAGTCAATCCTGAAGGTAAAGACGCGCTGACCCTATTTAAGGTGATACGCCGTTTTGGTGATTACGCCACCATGCTTGAGGCCAGCCCTATTACTGGACGCACTCACCAAATCCGCGTGCATGCTTTATATGCAGGTCATGCGATTGCTGGCGATACCAAGTACGGCGATGAAGATTTCAGTAGTGAAATACGCGAACTGGGCGGTAAACGTTTGTTTTTGCATGCCAGCGATTTGAAATTTACCTTGCCGGACGGCGAAGTCCTTGCCGTGCATGCCGATCCTGATGAACAGTGGAAAGGCGTGATTGAGCAGTTAGTAGAATAACCAGAGGGCGGGTATTTATGCCAGCCAACATACCGCATGAGATGCCTTGGCGGGCATAAATGCCCGCCCTACAATAATGTGCTGGTATTCAGATTGGTTTTGTAAGCGATATTGAGGAGAGTGAGTTGAGCGGTCTTAAGGTATTGATTTTTGATTGGGATGGCACTTTAGTCGATTCGATTATGCGCATTATTGAAGCAATGCATTTTGCCTCAGATAACTGCGGTGTGCCGCGCTGCACTGACGATGAAGTGCGCAGCATTATTGGTTTGGCCATGCCGCAAGTCTACGATGTGCTCTACCCCGAAGCCGATGATGCCGCCTTAAAACAGCGTTTTATCCAAGCCTATAGTGATCGCTATATCGCCCTTGAAGAAATCCCTTCAACTTTTTATCCTGGCGTCCTTGATGCATTGGATAACTACCGCAGCGCAGGTTATCAATTGGCCGTCGCTACCGGTAAAAGCCGTCGTGGTTTACATCGTGTACTCACAGGGCACCGCATGCTGGACTATTTTGATATTACTCGTTGTGCCGATGAAACTCTTAGCAAACCTGACCCTCTGATGCTGCATGAGATTTTAAAACACTGCTCAGCAACACCTGAACAAGCTATTATGGTGGGTGATTCGCCATTTGATTTACGTATGGCCAATAATGCCAAGATGCCCAGTGTTGCAGTCAGTTATGGCGCACAACCACTGAGCGTATTGCAGCTTGAGCGTCCCGTGCTGGCCATTGATCACTTCTCTGAGTTAACCACTTGGTTGCAACAGCAGCCGGGCACTCTGATTTAAGTGGAGCAGAGTATGAGCGACAACACTGGTCATCGCCCAAGCGACCCTTGGACCGACGATAGCTATTTAGATAAAACCGAACAACGCTCAAAGGAGCCTGTGATGACCGACAATAACGTCGATAACAAAACATGGAAGTTGCTTGAAAAAGCAGTGTTAGCCAGCGTCAGCGAACAGCGTCGTGCGCGCCGTTGGGGGATCTTTTTCAAAACCCTGACATTTGCCTATTTAATGAGCATGCTGTATTTCTTTTCGCCCTTAAGCGATAGCAGCAAAAGCATGTCCAGCGGCACGCACACAGCGCTGATTGAAGTGCGCGGTATGATTGCCGAGCAAGAAAGCGCCAGTGCCGATAATATTGTCAGCGCTTTACGCCATGCGTTTGATGATAAAAATACCAAAGGCATTGTGCTGCGTATTAATAGCCCAGGTGGTAGCCCTGTGCAGTCGGGTTATATTTATGATGAAATCCGTCGCCTGCGAGTTTTACATCCCGATACTAAGGTGTATGCCGTGATCAGCGATTTGGGTGCCTCCGGTGCCTACTATATTGCCAGTGCTGCTGATGAGATTTATGCCGATAAATCCAGCTTAGTCGGCTCTATTGGTGTAACTGCAGCAGGCTTTGGCTTTGTTGGCACTATGGAAATGCTGGGTGTTGATCGCCGTTTATATACCTCGGGCGAACATAAAGCTTTTCTAGATCCATTCCAGCCACAAAACGCTGCTGAAACTGAATTTTGGCAAACCGTGCTGAACACCACACATAAACAGTTTATCGCCAGCGTTAAACAAGGCCGTGGCGACCGTCTTAAAGATGCTGAGCATCCAGAGCTGTTTTCAGGTTTAGTTTGGACCGGCGAACAAGCCTTAGAGTTAGGCTTGGTTGATGCGCTGGGTAACAGCAGTTATGTGGCGCGTGAAGTGATTGGGCATGAGAAGTTTGTTGACTTCACTCTGGAAGATTCGCCCTTTGATCGCTTTGCCAAGAAGTTCGGTGCCAGCGTGGCTGAGCGCATCGCTATTATGGCCGGCTTTAATGGTCCGCAATTGCGTTAAGTCGACAGAATAGAACTCAAGCAGCGTCTTTGTTGAGTCGAAGGCGCTGATTGAGTTCGAATGATTCCACTAAACTGCTATTCAGCAGTACTCATCCAAGTGCAGCGCTCGTTGGCAGGCAAAGCAGCAGATTCAATCGTTAAAAGGATTATCATGGTCGCTTTTGTTTTGAATCCTAGACACTGCCTGCGCTTTAAAGCTATACGCAGGCAGTATTTTAAATAAATATTAAAAAGTCAGTACTTTATTGCTCTGAGCGACCAGTTCGGCCAGATCTTGCATTGTCGAAGATTCTGCACCGTCAAAATAGGGATGGTTTTTATAGATGCCGCAACGTGCCATGCACGTGCCACACACTTTGACCGATACGCCTTTGCTAATTAAATCTTTGAGCATCTGCGATAGATCTTGGTCATAACCTTCAGGTGGTAAACACACATCACGTGCCAAATCCACCGAGTCATTCATGAGGAAAATCTGCACCTTGTGTTGGTTTTCTGTGAGTTGACCAGCCAAGCGTAAAGCATTCCATGTTACATCGGTGTTGTCGTAGGGTTCGCGGTTGAAAATAATTAAAATAGACATCAGTGAATACCTTTGCTGGTTTGTCTATGTTTGATCTTACCTTTTTAAAAAACCTTTGAAATGGATAGAATGTCGCGCTTATGGGTTGAGAGGTTTTCCGTATCGTCCCAAAGCCATGGTTTGTAACTTGCGCAAAGTATTTTTAGTGCAGCCCTTGAAAAGGTGTATTACAGCCCCATCTATTAGCTAAGCAAGCAAAAAAGCGCAGTCGAGCGATTGTTACAGAAATGTATGATTAATCGACAAATGATAGTTTTTAGCGTAGTATGTTTGTTCTGTCACCTAGTAAGTGAACATAGATCGGGGCCGATTAGGATTCGACGCTGGTTGCGAAACTTTAGGTGCATGCCGAGTTGGTA
>LFRM01087446.1_pt1 | contig 19981 bp, 20 predicted proteins | sample 618341 | NCBI WGS metagenome assembly LFRM01 (sample SAMN03654438, study PRJNA283298) | anaerobic digester metagenome | isolation source: pool of bioreactors CSTR01a, CSTR02a, and CSTR03a thermophilic anaerobic... | place: Denmark: Kgs. Lyngby | collected 2014-05-21 | reverse complement strand
AACCCCATCGACTGTGTAGTGGTGGGTACGGGCAAGGTTTTAGAAGAGATAGATACTTTGAGCAGCGTGCTTGTGTCATCCAGGAAAATCAGATGAGATAACGCTAAGGGGGTATTCTGAGAATTGCGCAGATTGCTGAGAAGCAAGTTCTTTATCATTGCGCTGGTGATTGTCGTCATCCTGACGCTGGCCGTGGTTTCCTCAAAAGAGGGGAGCGGCATCAAGGCTATAGGAAATGTCATCAGTGTACCCATTGCACCTCTTCAAAGCGTTATTTCCTTCATGGCAGAGAAAATTGGCGGGGTATTTGATTATTTCAAGGACGTAAAGATAACAAAAGCTGAAAATGAGGAGCTTCTGCGCAGGGTCAATGAACTGGAAAAGGAGAACAGGGAGCTGGAGCGCCTCGAGAGGGAGAACAAGGAACTCAGGGATGCGCTGAATTTCATGGATCAGATGGAATCCTTTGAGCCTGTCGGTTGCACCATAATCGCCAAGGACCCGGGAAACTGGTTTGAGGTTTTCACCATCAACAGGGGCAGCAAGGACGGAATCGAGATCAACTCTCCCGTGATCACAGCCTATGGGCTGGTGGGAAGGGTTTCAGAGGTTAATCTTTTTACATCCAAGGTTGTTTCAATAATAGATATGGACAGCACAGTGGCAGCCCGTGTATCAAGCTCCCGTGACGTGCTGATTGTGCGGGGCGACGCATCCTTAAGAAGCAGCGGTCTTTGCCGCATGGATTACATATCGCCCGACGTGGATATCATGCCGGGGGATGTCATAGAAACTTCCGGTTTGGGAGGCATTTACCCAAAAGGAATTATTATCGGCCAGGTCAAGGATGTTATTCGTAACGAAGGCCAGTTCGATTCCTATGCCGTCATCTCTCCCGTTGTGGATTTTAAAAGGCTTGAAGAAGTTATTGTACTAAAGGAGAAGCCGTAGAATATGCGATACAGAATTGTGGCGGCGGCATTTCTCGTCATGGCCGCCGCTGTGCTTCAAAGCACGGTTATGGGTTATCTTGAGGTCTTTTCTGTCAGACCAAATATTCTCATAACCCTGGCAGTAGCCATAGCCCTGCTGAGGGGAACTGTGGAGAGCGCCATTATGGGGGCTGTACTTGGTCTTACCATGGACATCCTTATGGGAAAGACCCTTGGCTGGTATGCACTGCTCCTGTTTTTGCTGGCCATTCTCATATCCATGGTCAACGAGAAGCTGTATCGTGAAAAACTGCTCGTGCTGATGGGCTTCGGCTTTCTATCAACCGTTGCCGTTGAGACCCTGTTCATGCTCATCATTTTTCTATTCCGGGGCTACAGGCACATTCCATACCTTTTTACGATGGTTGTGCTGCCCGAGGCGCTATTAAACAGCATACTGATTTTGCCGCTTTTTAAGCCCATCGCTAAGGTATATAATATACTTGACACTTTGGACAGAAAGAGGAACAGGTTATCATCATGAGTAACGAGGAAAAGAAACACAAAGGCTTGGATCGTTACATAGTGCTAGCTGTATGTATATTGGCCGCTGCAGCCATTATTATCTATAATCTTGCCACTATTCAGCTTATCAATGGAGCCTATTATCAGGAGCAATCCATCAGCCGCATAGCCACCCAGGGCTATATTTACCCCAAGCGTGGCGACATCTTTGACAGGAACGGCATTCCCATTGCTGGAAGCCGTATGGGGTATTGCGTCCAATATGTAGATGTTGATATGTCCCATGAGGAAAAGAACGCAATGTTCTTTGAACTTATATCTGTTCTTGAGGAAAACGGCAGGGGATTCAAGAGCAGGCTCACCGATTATATTGACATCGACCCCATACGCTTTAAGAGCGATAATACCGAAAACTTTATCAAAGGAATTGTGGTAAACAAGGAGGATGCCCAGTACCTTATTACAGCTGATCAGGTCTTTAGGTATCTGAGGGATAAAACCTTTGAGATAGATCCATCATACACCGATGAGGAAGCCTTTAAAATAATGAAGCTCAGGTATGAAGTGCTGGTAAGCAGGCCATCCATTCAGAATCCTCTGATAATAGCCGACGACATACCGGCACTGGCCATGGCTGAGATTGAGGAAAGAAGCAGTTATTTCAAGGGCTTTTCCACATATGTTAAGCCCTACAGGGTGTATTACAACGCCCAGCTGGTATCCCATGTCCTTGGTTACGTGGGCTACATTTCCCAGGAACAATATGACAGGCTTTCAGAAGAATACCCGGACAAATACTATACCAAATCCGATATTGTAGGCATTATGGGGATTGAGAGCGCAGCTGAGCCCCTATTGAGGGGTGTGAGCGGCCTCATTTCAAGGGAAGTGGATGAAAGCGGCAGAACCACTGCCTTCACCATTGAGCGGCCCCCTGTTCCAGGAAACAAGGTGTATCTCACCATTGATCTGGAGCTTCAAAAGGTGGCAGTCGAATCCCTTAAGCGCAATATAGAGGAAATCCGGAAGAAGAGCCACAGGAAGAATTTTGGAGACGCCGATGCCGGAGCGGTTGTGGTCATGGACGTGAAAACGGGTGAGATTCTGGCCATGGTCAGCTATCCCGACTATGACCCTGCCGTATTCCTTAGCGATGATAATGAGGCCAAGGCCGCAATCCTGACCCAGGAAGGTAATCCCATGTGGAACAGGGCAACCCAGGAGATTTATGCCCCCGGATCCACCTACAAGCCTCTGGTGGCCGTGGCCGCTCTGGAAAGCGGTACAATAACGCCCACCACCCTGATAAACTGTCCCTACAGGGAAGAGGTTGGAGGGCTGATGCTCACCAATCTTGAAGGGAATCAGGGCAAGATCGCGCTTACCAAGGCCCTGGCAACCTCCAGCAATATGTTCTTCTACAAGGTGGGCGTCATGACCGGTATCGACAATATTGTAAAGTGGGCGAAGGAATTCGGTCTGGCGCAGTCTACGGGCATTGAGATTACAGAATCGGTCGGAAGGATTGCATCCAGAGAGTTCAAGAAGACTTATTTCGGTGAGGACTGGTATCCGGCCAATACGGTTATGGCTGCCATCGGCCAGCTGTATAATGCCTTTACCCCGGTGCAGATCACCAATTATATCAGCTGCATAGCCAATGACGGGAAGCGTTATACACCCCATCTCATCAAGATGGCGGTGTCACCGGAGGGGAAAATTGTATATGAGGCTCCCGATGAATACTACAAGATTCCTGTAAACCAATCCACCATTGATGCCGTTAAGGCCGGAATGGTGGCGGTTACCCACAGGAACGACGGTACTGCGGCCAGCGTATTCAGGGACTTCCCCTTTGATGTGGCCGGTAAAACCGGGACATCGGAGACCGGCAGGGAAGCTACCGAGTCTTCCAATGGCCTTTTCGTGTGCTATGCACCCTATGACGATCCCCAGATCGCTATTGCCGTGGTGGTAGAGCATGGGGTGTGGGGTTCCTGGACCGCGCCCATTGCCAAGGATATAATGATGGCATACTTCAGACTGAATGAGACTGAGGAGACATCCAGTTCACATACGGTTGAGATCATATGGTAGAAGTGGGGTGTCATCGCGAGAAGGCACAGCCGACGAAGCAATCTCTTAATTGCGACGTAATGAATTTATCTTAATTATAAAAGAGGGGTTAATAGAGATGGAAGAAGGAAGAGGCATAGTATTCAAGGGGAATGCCGAAGGACTTATCATTGTTATTCCCCAGGGATATACTCCCGACCAGATTATGAGTGAAACCGAGGCCAAGGTGAGTGCTGCCTCACGTTTTTTCAAAGGAGCAAGAATAAAGGTGGCATACAGGGGTCCGCAGCTTTCGGATGAGGATGAGGCCAGGCTTAAGGCCATTCTTGACGAGAGAAGCGGAGCTGTCATAGAAAGCTTCTCAAGGCAGGAAGACAGCGACCCGCCGCCTAAGAAAGTTGCCCCCGCTGCACCTTCAGCGGGCATTCGCAGGTTTTTTACCAGTGATATAAACGAGGACAGTTGCAAGTTCATCAGAAGTACAGTAAGAGGCGGAACACGGGTTGAATACGACGGCAGTATTGTTGTTATCGGCGACGTTAATCCCGGCGGGGAGATCGTAGCATCAGGGAACGTAATTGTGCTTGGAACCTTAAGGGGTATGGTTCATGCCGGGGCAGGCGGGAACAGGGATGCATTCATTTATGCCCTGTCTTTAAAGCCAACCCAGATTCGGATTGCTGAAGCCATCGCCAGGCGTCCCGACGATTCAGACGACAATGTTCTCACACCAGAAATCGCTACAGTAAAGGACGGGCTGATAATTGTAGAACCGGTATAGGCCATCGTTGACTTTTGGTATAAAAACATATACCATAAAAAGAGGATAAGCAGCAGTAATCATGTTGCCGGTGCTCGGTTTGCATCCGCTTGAAGTACATAACGGATAAGATTTTATCAATGCTGAAGGAGTGTACATATGGGTGAAGTTATTGTAATTACTTCCGGCAAAGGCGGTGTGGGTAAAACCACAACCACGGCCAATATAGGTGCCGGGCTGGCGCTTCTTGGAAAGAAGGTAGTCCTGATTGACACCGACATCGGCCTTCGCAACCTTGATGTTGTCATGGGGCTGGAGAACAGGATAGTCTACGATATAGTTGATGTAATGGAAGGTGCATGCCGCTTGAAGCAAGCACTCATCAAGGATAAACGCTATGAAGGACTGTATTTGCTGCCGGCTGCCCAGACCCGTGATAAGAACTCCATTACTCCCCCTCAAATGGTCAAGCTTTGTGACGAGCTCAGACGTGAGTTTGATTACATACTGGTAGACTGTCCCGCAGGCATAGAACAAGGCTTCAAGAATGCCATTGCCGGTGCGGACAGAGCTTTTGTTGTAACCACTCCTGAGGTTTCGGCAGTTCGTGATGCCGACCGCATCATAGGACTGTTGGAAGCCAATGAGATTCGCAGTCCAAAGCTTCTTATCAACCGTGTGAGACAGGATATGGTCAAGCGCGGAGATATGATGTCAATAGAAGATATTATCGATATTCTTGCCATTGATCTGATCGGTGTTGTTCCTGATGATGAAAACATCATTATATCAACAAACAGAGGAGAACCCGCTGTTACAGATAACAAATCCCAGGCAGGTCAGGCTTATCGCAACATTACCAAACGTGTTATGGGAGAAACGGTTCCATTGCTGGATTTGAACGGTTCTGAGGGGCTTCTCAGTAAAATGAAAAAGCTGTTTGGTATAAAACCTGCTTAAGGGAGGGAAATCTTATGTTGGACTTATTCAAACTGCTGAGGCTTAAAAAGGAAACCCCCAGGGATGTAGCAAAAGAGCGGTTGAAACTGGTTCTGATTCACGATCGTTCCAATGTATCTCCCCAGTTTTTGGAGATGGTAAAGAGTGAGATCATTAAGGTGATCCAAAACTATATGGAGATTGACGAGGACACCCTTGACATACAGTTGACCAAAACCAACAGCGATGACGGTGAGAGGGTAGTGCCGGCACTGGTTGCCAATATTCCCATTAAAGGAATGAAAAACGCAGGCAGATAATTGTTTCCGAATCTTTTTACGGAGGATAGTATGAATATAGCCCTCATAGCACATGACAACAAAAAAGAGCTTATGGAGGCTTTCTGTATAGCCTATAAATATGTTCTGTCAAAGCATTCATTGTATGCGACAGGCGGTACCGGGGCTATCATTTCCGAATCTGCCGATCTGGATGTATTCACACTGGACTTCGGGAAGCTGGGAGAACAGCAGATTATTGCAAGAATTGCCTACAACGAGATGGATCTGGTTATATATTTTGCCGACCCCGACGAGATGGTGGCAAATGATACTCTGATGGAAATATGTTCTTCCTGTGACCGCAACAATATCCCCATTGCCACCAATCTGGCCACGGCTGAGGTTTTAATCAACGGTCTCCAGCGCGGTGATTTCGCATGGAGGGAACTGGTTGACAGACACTGAATACTGAACCCGACGAGGCTGCCTCAAAGGCAGCTTTTTCACATTTCAAACTACACTTCCGGCTCCACGATATGAGCATATCCCCAGGTGGCATGTCATATGATTCATAAGATGATCAATGCCAGGGGGGAGCGATGGTTATGGCCGTCACCGAATCCGGAGAATTGGAGAAATACCGCAAATACATCCAAAAAAGGCGGATTACGCCTCCTGACGAAGATAAGATCCAGGAGAAATCGGCGGAAAACAGCATAACCAGCTATAATCAGCAGGAATCTGAAACCCGGAGCCATTCCCAGACTCCCTGGTGGGAGAAGGAGGCCTATACCCTTCTTGATAAGGATGAGTTAACCCGGCCGTCCCGGGAATACAGAAAGCCGAAGCCGGTTCAGGACTACAGGGAGAGGGACAGCCTTTCCGATTCCCTTACAGCCTCCCGGAGGCGGGATCATGACCTGTACAAGAAGCTTTATTCACGGCAGGGATCCAGGACATCGGCATACCCTTCTTCATATAAGAGCTATTCCAGCCAGCGTACCCAGATTGAGGACAACAGGGCGACCCTGATGGCGATCAAGCTGATCAAGCAGGCTCTGGCTTGTTTTGCCATACTGGGCATCGTAGTTCTGATGCAGGGTCGTCCGGATATGCAGGAGGTTCTGGCGGTTATCCGGAAACATGTTGTTGAAACCCATATCGAGCCACAAAACCTGTTTGAAGGTGTTAAGTCTGTATTCAGCCAACTGGTCCAGACCGTGGGGGGATCGCCCTGATTGAAATTATCGCTGCATGTGTACTGGCTGTTCTCTTTCACGAATTAATGCACATACTGACAGCACGTCTTCTCAAAATGCCTTTGGTACGGATCAGGATCCTGCCGGGTGGGCTGCGCGCCGAGCTTAAGCAAGGGGTTAGAAGCCACAGGAAACTTGTTTTGATCTATCTGAGCGGACCTGCGGGGAATCTCCTGGCAGCGGCCGCTTTTTACGGAAGCCAGGGCTTTGGCCGGAATCTTTTTGAGGCCAACCTGGCAATTGGCTTATTTAATATGATCCCCGCTCATCCCCTGGATGGCGGGCAGATACTATTAATCATCCTCTACAAGAGGATGGGCGGAAGCCGTGCAGCGAGTATTCTAAAAAGGATGTCGGTGGTACTCAGGATCGTATTCTGCCTGTCAGGAATACTTCAGGTTGTGCTGTATAAAAACCCCAGCCTGTTAATAGCAGTCCTTATTTTGCCAGGCCATAAACTTCTCGAGGAGACGATGGGTGTTATGAGATTTGAGAACCTTTTAAGCAGAAGACAGAGAATTGTAAAGAAGAAGGTCTACCCTGTAAGGCATATTGCCGCCATGGAGGACTGCAGCCTGGGTGAGATTTTAAAAAAGCTGGATTACGATAGCTTCCATATTATATACCTGCTCAACAACTCCATGGAGATTACGGGAAGCGTCACAGAACAGCAGATCCTTAAAGCCCTTGAAAACTGTGGCTCCCAGGAACCCATCAAATCTATTATCCAATAATAAAGCTGCATATATCCTATACCCGAGTTAAACTGTCTTCCCCCAAAAGAAGGCGTCTGCATCCCTTCCAAGTAGCAACATGCATGGAACAGGTTATGGTGGAACAATTGATTAAGCTTATGGGGGTATGCTAGAATAGAACGAGGAAACACTCAAGGGAGAAGGTTTCCGGGAGGTATAGGATATGGATGTATTTATTGAAAAAATTATAAGGCGCAAGAAGTCCCCTTTGGATATAGCCTACATGATTCTGTTGTTCATCGTTGCCCTGATTGTCAGCTATTTTGCCTTTGCTTTTCTGGGGCTGTTTGCTCCCGTCCTTATTGTCGGTATTTTTTATTTGGCTTATTTTCTGGCTTCAATGCGCAATATCGAGTATGAGTATATCGTTACCAATGGTGATCTCGATATAGACAAGATCGTTAACCAGAGGAGCAGAAAAAGGGTTTTTACGGCAAACTGCAAGGATTTTGAGGTGGTTGCCAGGGTGAACTCGGATCAGTATACCCATAATATTCGGCAGACCAAAACCGTCCTGGACTTTTCATCCAACAACCCCGAAGCTGATAAATGGTTTATTTTTATAACCAAGGACAACACCCCAAAGGTGATCCTTTTTGAACCTGATGAAAAAATGATAGATAATTTCAGAACCTTTATACCCAGAAAGGTGTTCAAATAGACAAAGTTGTAGGGCATCGTGGTAGCATGAACACATAGATATCCATAATACATTGACATGTTATGATTTCACGGGGGAATATACATGCGAAGAAGACTCGTCAATCTGCTGTCCATCTATCTGGTGGTAGCCTTATGCCTGATACTGGGTTATTATTTCTGGCTGAAGGCTAAAGAACCCAACTCACAGGTAGTCGGCTTCTTCGACGACATCCCCGGCACACGTCTTGTCATCGGTTCAGAGGTGATTGTGGAGGAAGAACCTCCCCTGATCAGGGAAGGCAGAGTCCTTCTGCCCTTCGCTACCGTAAAAAAGCATATCGATCCCTATATCTGGTGGGATGAAGCCCAGCAAAAAGTGATTGTTACCACAAAGGATCGGGTCATCCGGATGGAGACCGGAAAGCTTGATGCGCTGATCAATGAGGAGCCCATGGAGCTTCAGTTTCCTCCTGTGGAAGAGGATGGGACTCTGTATATCCCCATGGATTTCCTGAAGGATTTTTACCGGATTAACATCAGATACATGCCTGAGCAGGGTGTGGTGATCGTGGACCACAGAAACAGCATCTATCGCATAGGAGAGCCTTTAAGCGCCGAGGCCGTCATCAGAACAGGCATGAGCATAAAAGAGCCCATTGTCAGGGAGTACAGCGAGGCGGAACTGGGCTCCCAGGCCGCTGAGCTGATAATCTTTGAGGAATATGAATCCTGGTACAGGGTGCGTACTTATGAGGGGATATTCGGATACATACCCAAGGCCGATGTGGTGATACGTGATATCATCATAACAGAACGGGATACTGATTTTAACAGCACATCTTCACCCCTTCCCGCAGGCAAGATCAACCTGGTATGGGATATGACCTACAGTAAAAAGTACATGGAGTTCAGCAGGGAAAAATCCCCCGGCATTGATATCTGGTCCCCCACCTGGTTTGAGATTATAGACCGGGAGGGCACCATCAAAAACCGTGCCAACCCTGAATATGTGGAATGGGCTCATAATAACGGCTGGCAGGTATGGGGGCTTGTGGCCAACGCATTCAATGACATTGAAGGAACCAGCATAATACTCAACAGCACCGAGCTCAGGCATAATGTCATAAGGCAGATACTGGCCTACGCAGCGCTTTATGATCTTGACGGCATCAATCTTGATTTTGAAAATATCTATCTGAAGGACAGGGATGCTTACACCCAGTTTGTACGGGAAATCTCACCGCTCCTCAGAGAACAGGGGCTTGTGGTTTCAGTGGCCGTAGGCGTGCCCGGAGGCAGTGAGACATGGTCCCTTTCCCATGACAGGCGTGCCCTGGGTGAGACTGTGGATTATGTTTGTCTCATGACCTATGATCAGAACTGGCCTTCTCCCGGGTCCAGCGCTGAACTGGAATGGGTGGAGGACCGTCTCGTAGCTACCCTGGAGGAGGTAACTCCGGACAGGCTGCTTTTAGGTATACCGCTCTACACCAGGCTATGGGCCGAGGAAGAAGTGGACGGTAAGATGAAAACCTCATATCTTGCCGCACTGACCATAGACGGTGCCTGGAAAAGGGTGGAGGAGAACGATGCGACGGTTGTCTGGAACCCGTCCCAGGGTCAGTACCATGCCACCTACGAGAAGGATGGGAGAACCATAAAGATGTGGATAGAGGACGCGGATGCAGTCAATGCCAAGACCTCACTGGTACATAAGTATAATCTGGCGGGAGCCTGTGTGTGGGCTGCCAATTTTGCAAACGAAAGCGTGTGGCCCGTTTTTGAAAGGAACCTGAAGCAGATCTCCCATTATGAAGAATGGAATGCTCTTGTTGTTGATTAGCACCACCTGGTATGCTAGAATAAAATACGAAAATCTGTATGCTTTTGCATACAGGTTTTGCCAAGAATCAACATGAAAAGAGATACTGATTCTATGGAAAAAGTTACTCAGATTCCGGCCAGCCCAATGGATTTTCTTTTGTTTCCGGTTTGGCTTCACAGAAAGATATCCATAAGACTTCCGGGATTATTGCTTGCCTTTATATTTGTGGGTTGCTTCGATCTGTTATTTTACGAAAACCTTATCGAGCAATCGATATTTGTTGGCAGCCCTGCAAGCGTGTTGTTCAGGTTCATTCTTTTTATAATCCTGTCTTTTCTGATTGGAGCGATAGATGTTATTCTCACCATCTATCCCCTTGGTGATTTTCTGCAGATGATAGGAAGGCGGAGCGATAAATACGTCCATAAGAAGATTTCGGTTATTCTGATGAAATCCTATGCCCTGTCCCATCTTCTGTTTGTCATACCCTATGCTCTCGTCCTTTATTCCGGGGTCGACTGGACACAGGTGGGGCCGGTTTCGGCGAATCAGGTCAGGGTACTCTATGCCGTCCTTGCAACCCTGATGCCCGTCCTTCCCTTCCTGCAACTGGGGATTTTATACCGTACCATCAGCATCAGAACCCGCATCCAGACCTTTGGCAAGATGATTCTCATATTCGCCGCCTATTTTTGGATGCAGATCAGCGGTACCGCCATCCTCTATCTGGAAAGCCTGGCTTATAAATTGCTTAAGCCTTAATTGAGCGGTGGGGCTCTATCTTTTTAAGGCAACCGGTGAAGACCGCAGCAGGTCTTCAAGGATGATTATGGATGCTATTGAAATTAAGCCTCTACTGGCGTATAATAAACCATGCGGTTGAATGGCCGTACATGTCCCGTTGGTCTAATGGATAAGACAATGGATTCCGGATCCATTAATGCGGGTTCGATTCCTGCACGGGATGCCAAACAGCAAAACAATACACATCAAAGTCCTTTGGAGTACAGGTTTGGCTTACCTGTACTCTTTTGCTAACCGGCTGCTTCATAAATGAAACATATCAACCCTGGAGGTGTTCAATGGGGATTCTGGCAGGTATCGACATTGTGGAGATTGATCGCATAGAGCGCGCCATTGACAGGGGTGGCAATGGCTTTATCCGCCGTATTTACACCCCCCGGGAAATTGAGTACTGCGAATCAAAGGGCAAGGCCAGAGCCAGCAGCTATGCAGTACGGTTCTCCGCCAAGGAAGCCGTATCCAAGGCGCTGGGTACAGGTATTTCCCAGGGCATCTCTTTTCAGGATATTGAAGTGGTAAATGACCCCGATGGCAAGCCCCGGGTGGTTCTCCACGGGGAAGCCGAGAAACGTTTTCATATGCTTTACGGAATATCTTTGGATGTCAGCCTGACCCATTGCAGGGACTATGCGGCGGCATACGCAGTGATTCAGACAGAGAAAGGATGATGTCCATGGCCACTGACAGGATCAGATTTCTCCATTGTGCGGATATTCATTTGGACAGGCCCTTTGGGGGGCGCGGCCTTAAGGACTATTCCGAAATGCGCCGGACCGATGTATGGAAAACCTTCGAGTCCATTATCAGGCTGGCGGAGGATGAACTGGTGGATTTTATTCTGGTCTGCGGTGACCTTTACGAGCATGACTATGCATCAAGAGCCACCATTCAAAGGGTGGGCAGCCTCTTTGGACGGCTGACAATCCCTGTTGTGGTGCTGCCGGGAAACCATGATCCCTATGTGGCCAACTCCTGGTATAAGACATGGAACTGGCCTGATAATGTGGTCATTCTAGATAACGAAAAGCCTACGGTCAGGCTTGACGCCCTGAACACCTTTATTCATGGAGAGGGCTTCTCAGCATTCAGGCAGGATACTCCCGACCTTTCCACGGTAACCCGGCCCTTTAGTGACTGTTTCAATATCTTCATGCTTCACGGCACATTGGATATGAACTTCAGCAACCGTCCCTTCAACCCGGTTTCATCCGGGGAACTGGCCGATTTGGGATATGACTATTACGCCCTGGGACATTTCCATAACCTTAAAACCGATTTCAAGCTTAAAAACGCCGCAAACCCGGGAAGCCCGGAGCCTCTTGGATTTGATGAGACCGGTGATCACGGGGTTCTTTTGGTGACCCTGGAAAGGGATGAGCACGGTAAAAAGGCGTTGGATATCCGGGAAATCAACCTGGCTCAGAAAAGGTATGTATTGCTGAACCTTGACATGGCTGCCGTCAGCAGTCAAGAAGAAGCCTGTGCCAGGCTGGGGGAACTGCTTTGCAGCCTCGACCTGGGACGGGATCTTCCCAGGGTGATACTAAAGGGGCGCACCCCACTGGCGGTGGATTGCGAGGCCTTGAAAAAGCCCTGGATGGAGAACTATCCCTGGCTCCAGATCCTTGATGAAACCCGGGATTGCTACGATTATGGAGCCATATCCAGGGAGGAGAACCTTAAAGGAGCTTTTACGCGGGAGATGCTTCAGCGATTAAAAGACTGTGAAGAAAAGGGTGACGAGGAACAGGCCATGATCCTCAGTGCTGCTCTGGATCTTGGCATTGAAGCCCTTGAAAAGGGTCGCATAGATGCTCGTTTTGACGGTGGACTGTTTAAGGGATCCGACCGGGAAAGGCGGCTGATATGAGGATAAGGTTGCTTGACATAAAGGGTTTTGGCAAATTCAGCGATAAACACATCCGGCCTTCCGGTGGATTCAACCTGGTTACAGGCTCCAATGAATCAGGAAAATCCACATTGGTGGATTTTGTGATAGCCATGCTCTATGGCCTTGGAGGAGGAAAGCGTTCAAAGAAGGCTTCTGCAAGTCACGGAAAGTCCTATAAACCATGGAATGGGAGCCAGTTTGCGGGTGTACTGGAGTATGTGCTCGATGATGGATCTTCATACAGGGTGGATCGTAATTTCGAAAAAGGGCTGGCCCATATACACGATGGAATGTCTAGGGACATCACTTCCAGCTTTGCACTCAGCAGGGATACCGGTCCCAGGTTTGCGGAGGAACATCTGGGGCTCTCTGAGCAGGTATTTTTAAGGAGCGCTCAGATACGACAGATGCAAACGGCCATGGATCCTGACGGAGCCCGCATAATCATGGAGAAGCTGACCAACCTTTCCACTTCCGGGAGTGAGGATCTGTCCCTCAGTCGGGCTCTTGAGGCTCTGGACAATGCCCTCCTGGAAAATGTGGGCACGGGAAGATCCACCACAAGACCGCTGGACAGGGTGGAGGCGCGTCTTAAGGAACTGGAGGGCATCAAAGCTGAAATGCTGGAGCAGCATGAGCGATACCTGGATGCATGGTCCATGCTGAAGATGGAGGAAGAAAGGCTTAAGGATCTGAGGCAAAAACATGATGAACTGAAGATGAGGCATGATGCTCATCTGAAGAACCGTCTCAGTGATCTTGCCAGGGAATGCCGTGAGTTGGACAGATCCTTGGAGGAGATGAAGGCCGCACTGGTCCATCTGGAAAAGAAGCTGGAAAGCTCCGGCGTTTTCAGTGAGATGACCGAAAAGGCTATGGAAACTCTCAACAATACCTGGTATGAGTATAAGGAAATCTATAGACAACTGGAAGAATGTGAAGCAAGCATTAAAGCGCTGGAACAGCAAAACGCTGACCTGAGCCTGAGGCTGGAAAGGCTTCAGCCAGTTAGGGAAAAGGTGGACAGGATAGACAGGTTCTTAAAGGATCAGGAACAGGAGGCTGCGGCGACTGCATACCAAGGCCAAAAGCGCGGGGGCGGCATTCCCTTATTTGTACCTGTGATGCTTCTAATACTAGCGATCGTTATAATGGCTTTGCCTGTATTCTTGAACCGGGAGATGGAGATGCCCATGCTTGCAGCCGCAGGGGTGTCTGCCCTGGCTGGTATCTTGACAGCCCTTTTCCGGGGCACGAAAAAGAAAACCGTTTCCATAAGCCCAGCAGATTCGCAGCTTGCATTCCTGCATGAAGAGGGCTTCTTGGGACTCAACGACTACCTTTCGCAAAAAGAGGAACTCAGAAGTGTCCTGTCGGGATCAGAGACTTGCAGTATCGAGCTGGCGGAAGCCCGGATAAAGAGAGATTATCTGCTGGAAAAGAAGGATGCCCTACATAAGACCATTGCATCCTGTCTGGACGGGTTCGGATCGCCATCAGCCGATCCAGGGGTTATGGAAGGTGTTATGGAAGGCTTCAGGGCGGGTTTTAGCCAGTTCAGAGAGAATGACAGGCGTGCCAATGATCTGCGTCAGCGGATTGAAGCCCTTGAGGAAAAAAGAAGGCTGATTCTCAGGGAGGCATCAGCATTGGCCAAAAAGGACATAATCACTGCTGCCCAGCTGGATGCTGCTGCCTCAGTGATGTCTGGCGGGAGTTCTGAACCTGAATCTGCCATGGGTCAGGAAGATGTGTCGGAGCATCAGATCCGGGAGACAGAAGAGGAGATCAAAAACTGTGAGATCCGTATTGGCAGCCTGAAAGCCCGGCTGGAAAGCGCTCCCTCTCAGGAGGATCTTGCAGATATTGAGGAAGAGGTCAGCCAGCTTCAGGAGAAAAAACGCCAACTGGAACTGGCCGGCAGGAGCATCCGGACCGCACGGGATGTATTGCAGGAGGTGGGTTCCCGCCTTCAGATGAATTATACTGCCCTGCTTAATGGTGAGATGAGCAGGTTCATTTCCATGATCACCGGTGGCAGGTATCAGAGCATAAAAACCGATCCGGAAGGGCGGTTGTATCTTGAGGTTCCTGAATGTGAGGAGCTTGTGCCGGTGGCCAGGCTCAGTTCCGGAACCATAGATCAGGTCTATTTATCCATGCGTCTTGCGGCCCTTGCCCTGATGGAAAGGGGGAAGGAAACCATTCCCCTGTTCCTGGACGAGCCCTTCCTGCAGTATGACGAGGAGAGGACCCTTAAGGCTTTTAAGCTGCTGCGGGAAGCCTCAGCCAACAGGCAGGTGTTCTTCATGACAAGCCGCCGCCGCGAGGTTGAACTGGCCAAAGAGATATGGGGCGACGAGTTGAATCTTATTGAGCTATAACCTATTTCGGGGATCACTTATTGTGTTTGCGAACGGAGCGAGAGCGTAGTGAAGCGATCTACGACCTCAAAGCCCTTCTCAGATTCTCACTTCTTATCTCCAACATACAATCTCCAGAATGTCATTGCGAGGAGGCACAGCCGACGAAGCAATCTCACAGATCACCGCGCTCTGCTCGCGATGACATACTCATGTTTAGGCACCTTATCGCAATACGTCTTTGTTTTATGGGATCCCTTCGCGACGACATATGCTTATTGTTAACAAAGGGACAGTGCTTTTCGCAGTAACAAAAAAAGAACTGTCCCTTTAGTCTCTTTTTATATTTTTGGCATAATACAGGTTTTATCATGAAAGAATAGCAAAGAGGTGAAATGGTCATGAAATTCAGAAAAATCATTGTCATCTTTGCACTCTTTGTTGCACTCTTTATAGTGCTGTACCCGGGTCAGGCGCAAAACTCCAGCGGCCGGGTAAGTGATGTACAGCTGCTTGCCCGGGCTATCAACGGCGAAGCACGGGGAGAACCCTACGAGGGACAGGTGGCGGTTGGAGCCGTCATACTCAATCGTGTCAAGGATTCCAGATTCCCCAATTCAATAGCCGGTGTGATCTACCAGCCCGGAGCCTTTACAGCGGTCAGCGACGGCCAGATCAACGTGCCCATTGATCCCAACAGCACAGTGGTGAAGGCTGCCCAGGATGCCCTAAATGGCTGGGATCCCACCTATGGTTGCCTGTACTACTGGAATCCGGCTACAGCAACCAGTAAATGGATCTGGTCGAGACAGATCGTTACTAAGATTGGCAAGCATAATTTTGGCAAATAAATGGATGGAGAGGAGATAGACCATGGATTATGACGAGAAGGAATACATTCTGGAAAATCGCAGAGGACGCCATGTTTCAGAGTATGAGAGGGACGAAAAACCTGGGTATCATGCCAGAAACAAAGCAAAGAATGTGGTAATAGTCATACTTGCTCTGACCACCCTGTTCGGAGCCTACCAGTACCACCGGGCAGTTCTGCTGCGCCGTCAGTTGGACGCCCAGTACAACCGGGCTTTTTATGAAATGACAGGGTATGTCCAGGATATGGAGGTGTTGCTGTCAAAGGCCATGCTGACTTCTTCTCCCCAAAAGGCCGCAGACATTCTAAAGGATATCTGGCATCGTGCCGAGTTGGTTTCCACCAACCTGGGTCAGCTGCCGGTACAGCAGGGAGCTCTGGTGAACACCCAGAAATTCATCAGCCAGGTTGGGGACTACGCCAAGACCCTTAACGGGCAGAATGTTAAGGGGAAAGTGATGGACCAGGAACAGATGGACACAATTAAAAGCCTTCATCAGTTTGCGGTCTCCCTCAATGATAATCTGGAAAAATTCCACGGTGAGCTGTCGGCTGGAACCATGAAATGGGAGAACCTGGCCGGGGGCGGCGCCAAGCTCTTTTCAAAGTCCGATGTGGAAGTGCCCATGAGCATTTCCAATATTGACGGAACCTTCGAAGAGATGCCAACCCTGATCTATGACGGCCCGTTTTCGGAGCATATGACCAACCAGAAGGCTCTTGGCCTCTCAGGAGAAAACGTGTCGGAGGATCAGGCCATAGAAAACCTGGGCAAGCTCTTTGGGAAAGAGAATATACGCAACATACAGAAGGTTTCAGATAACAAGAACGGTGTCATCGACACCTATAATTTCAGTTTTGAGTTGGAAGGCAAGAAGGAAAAAAGTGTGGCCGAAGCCGATGTTTCTGTGGTGGGCGGCAAGGTGGTCTGGTTCCTGTACAACCGCGATGTGGGCGATGTGGAGCTTGATATCGACAAGGCAAAGGAGATAGGAAAGCAGTTCCTTGAGAAGAGCGGTTTCAAGAATATGAAGGACACCTACTATACCGAGCAGCAAGGGGTTGCCACCATCAACTATGCCTATGAACAGGACGGGGTTATTGTATATGCCGACCTTGTAAAGGTTAAGGTGGCATTGGACAACGGGGAGATAGTAGGTTTTGAAAGCAAGGGATATCTCATGAGCCACAGGGAGAGGGATATACCCAAGCCGGCTCTCTCTGAGGCCGAGGCGCTCCAGAAAGTTGCCAGAAAAGAAAACATCATATCCACAGGGCTTGCCATCATCCCCACCGACTATGGCAGTGAACTGTTCTGCTATGAGTTCAAGGGAAAATTTGAAGACCAGGATTTCTTAGTATTTATAAACGCAATAACCGGAGAAGAGGAGGATATTCTGCTTATCATCAACTCAGAAGAGGGAATACTGACCATGTAGCTGTGCAGTTCTCCAACCAGTTCTTCAATACGGAGCGGCAGGGCATAAGGCCTTGCCGCTTCGGTTTAATTCAGCCAAATTTTTTAAGGATCCGTATGTCATCACCAAAGAACTTAATTGTTTCAAATTCCCCCAGGATCCTGGATGCGATGCGCTCATTATAGACCTGATATATTTGCTTCAGATCCAAATTGGACGAGATAATTGTGCGAGCCGTATGGTGGCTGGCTCTGGTCTTCCGTGCCTCCAGAAGAGTCATAAACTCAGCATACCGGGCATCGCTGGCGGGCTCGGTTCCCAGATCATCCAGTATCAGGAGCTGGGTTTCCACAAGGTCCCGGTATGTGGCATCCAACTCGCTGTCGTCCGGAGAAAACCGTGCCCTCCGGATCACATCGAACAGTACGGGGGCTGACAGGTAAAGAACGGTATACCCCCTCTTAAGCAGTTCAAGGCCTGTGGATTTTGCCATGAAGGTCTTGCCGGTTCCCACTGCGCCATAAAAATAGAGGTTGGTCTGACCTGGATCTGTAAAGTTCTCAATGAGGGACAGGCACCGGTCCCTGATCGCTATGATCTGATCCCGCGGCGATATGTCGGAACCATAGCGCTTTTTGTCAGGCTTGTCATCATAGAGGCTTTCGTCAAAGTGCTGAAAGCCCGTCATGCCGTCATCAAGAATATTTGAAACCTGATAGAGCTTTTCAAGGTAGAGCTGGCGATAGCAAACGCAAGGCTGTGTTTCAAGGGAATCCTGCTCGGTGATAAGTCCCGTATCCCTACAGATCCGGCAGGTGAAGCGGGGCTCCAGAAAATCCGCCGGATAGCCATTGCTTAAAAGGAAGTTTTCCTTTTCCTGTTTCAAATCAGCGATGCGTCTGGCCAAAGCTTCGGCATCGGCTACACCCGAATCGCCATGTATAACCATCCGGGCATGGTGAATACCCTCCAGTGTTATTTTCTGATCCAGGACCGCAAGTTCCGGTATCCTGGCCCAAACCTCGGCCTTTCTTTGATCCAGATCTGCTATTGCCCTGTCACGTCTTGCTTCAAGGATTGCTTTGATCTCCCGATTAATCCGGACCATTGCCCTTGTCCTTTCCTTTCACTGATACATTGTCAAGCATATCGAAGAATGCATCGTCATAGGATCTCTGCATGAAGGCACTTCTGCGGGATGGGGTCTCTGCAGGCTTTTTCCCGCCCTTTGACACCGCTGCCTGAGAAGCGGCCAGGATCTGTTCCTTTGTTCTCAGTCCGTCATTGAACCAGCCCTTTAACACTCCATGGATATATCTGAAATTGGGGTTGGTCTTTGCCGTGGTCTTTTCCAGCGCCAGGTCAATGATATCCATATCGAATCCGTACTCATAAATCCATGTTTCCAGATAGCGCTCTTCATAGGAGGTCAGCTTTCTGCCAAGCCGGAGCTTTCTTGCAATCCGGCTTCCCAGTTCATTTACCTTCTCCATCTTCTCCATGTATTTTTCCAGTTCCCAATGGTTTGTAATGCCACGGTCTGACCAGGTTGAGGCCACCTTCTCTATGTATTTGGCATTGAGGGCGTTGCGATCGTAGCAGTATTTGAACAGAGAAACCATGACATCCTCATCAAATTTGAAGGTTTCGAACCAGTGGTCTATGGTGGCGTACCAGGTGGACGGCATGAGTCCCTGAAAGAACATCTTGTTGATGGAATCCACGCACTGGTTCCTCCTAATATTAATAGACATGCGGGAAACAGCCTCTTCGGCATCGGAGGAGGTTTTTTTACGGTAGAGCTTGCTGACCTCACGTTCCTTCAGATCAATTATGGTGATGACCTGAGGGGTTTTTATGATGAGGCCCTCTCTCTCCAGCATGGTGAAGGCTGTATTAATTGATTCCACGCTCATCCCCATCTTGGCGGCAATATCGTCAGGTCGTGCTTCATTTCCGTATTTACTCAGAAAAACACAGTACAGATAAACCTTCACAGCATCTGATGGGAGAGTTGGCATGATGTCGCCGATAAAAACATCCGGCACCAATGTATCGGAAAACAATATATCCTTAATCGCTTCGAATTGCATTAGCGCACCCCTTACTAAACAGTAAATTAATTATAGCATAACAAGTGCCCGGCAGGTAGGAATTCTTGGTGCCGGCAAATCCCGCTCAAACTCCTCCTTTTTAAATGTTTATGCTGTAATCAGCAGGGCAGGTTATTCCGATAAAATAATTGTAGGGATATTTATACCCTTTTTTAGGCGTGGACAAAGTTACACTGAGGAGAGGTTTTATGAGAAGAAGAGTTTTTCACAGGTTCATCTCCTGGTTTATGGTATTCATATTTGCTTTATCGATTATGTCTTCTGTCAATCTGACCCGTTCTAATGCGCAGGAAGTGCAAACAGGAAGGATCAGTGTAAATTACAACAAAGATACAAGGAAGCATGAAATCTCATTCCCTGTCGACGGAGAGCCGGAACAGGTGACTGTGGGCTGGCATGACGATACGGGCGCACCTCAGTCAGAGGATGATTTTCCTTATAGTTATGCAAACGGAAACATCATCCTTGAGTTTTCTGAACAAACATTTAAAAAAGACCATATCTATGATTTGCAGGTTAACGTAAA
>LFRM01042428.1_pt2 | contig 20011 bp, 21 predicted proteins | sample 618341 | NCBI WGS metagenome assembly LFRM01 (sample SAMN03654438, study PRJNA283298) | anaerobic digester metagenome | isolation source: pool of bioreactors CSTR01a, CSTR02a, and CSTR03a thermophilic anaerobic... | place: Denmark: Kgs. Lyngby | collected 2014-05-21 | reverse complement strand
AATAAAAATAGCAGATTTCTGCTATTTTAGGTTTTACTTTTCTTCAAAGGGTAGGATTTCTTCGGCTAGAGCACCAGTATAGATCTGCCTGGCATCAAAGTAGTTAACATAGCCTGGAGCCCCACCCTTTGGCCTGTGAACCTTTGATAGGCTAGTGTAGTCAACGGTTACTTCTTGACCCTGGGCCTTGGAATAGTAGCTGGCGAGTTTGGCTCCAAACTCGAGGCTAGACTTAGACGCCTTGTCTATTTCTTGGTGGAGTAGGACATGGCTTCCTGGCAGGTCTTTACTGTGGAACCATACAAAATTTTTGTTCTTAACTTTTTTTCTTATCTCATCATTTTGCCTGTTGTTTTTACCTACTTCAAAGCGGTAGCCTTCAAAGACAAAGACCCTGGGTTTAGATGTTTTAAGACTGGTTCTTTTTTTCTTTTGAATAAGCCTGAGCTTTTCCATTTCCTGGCTAATTTCTTCTAGCTCACTGGCGCTTTCTACCTGGCCAAGCTCATAGATAAGCTGTTCTAAACTGAGTTTTTCTTTTAAGGCTTGGTCAAGCTGTTTTTCGATTTCTGGCTGACTTCGACTTAGTTTTTCGTATTTTTTATAATAAATTTGTGAGTTTTCAACCGGATTTTTATTAGGATTTAACTTAATTGTTATAAAGCTATTATCATAATAGTTATTAAGGCTAACCTCTGAACTTCTAACTGGAATTTCATGAAGGTAGGCTAGGATTAGTTCTCCCCAGAGTTTGTAGCTTTCTCTAGATTTTGCCTGGTCTAGATCCTCATTTAACTTAGTAATCTTTTCTTGGACTAGGCCCAGCCTGTTATTTAAAATCTTCCTATATCTAATGAGGTATTTGTTGGAGCTTTCTTCTTTCTCGTAGTAGGCTGCTAGCATTTTTGAAAGGTTGGTGTAGCCAACACTCCTAAGATTTTTGTTGGAGAATTGGTGGAAGTCTTTGAAGTTTCCATCTTCATCTAGAAAGATATTAAAGTCCCTGGAGCTATAAATCCATTTATGGATTTGGCCTAGGTTTTTATCAAGCACTTCTTCAGGGAGGAGTTTAATAAGTTTATTGTAAAAGCCATTATAATCCAGAGCATTATCTATGAGCTCAGTTGAGCCTTCTGGACTTTTTTTAGGTGGGATAAGGGGCTTGTAGGTTAGGCCTGGTCTAACAAGGTGGTCTGTGTTTGCTTCATAAGGTGTGGCCTTGTAGGCGTAGAGGATAGTCTTATCCTCATTAGTAATAAGGGCATTGCTGTGCCTGCCCATAAATTCTATATAAAGTCTATAGATAACCTGGTCATAGGTAACAGTCCTGCCCTGGAAGGTAAGGCAGATGGTTCGGTCTTCTTTAACCTGGTCAACTTCTAATAATTTAGCTCCTTCTAAGGTCTTTCTTAGAGCTAGTAGAAAGGGCTGGGGAAGGTCCTGGGTTTCCATCTTGCTTTCCAGCATTCTTCCATGGCTTTTTTGGGGTGAAAGATTTATATATAAATAGGCCTTGGATTTAAATTTCAAAAGGAAGCTGTTTTGGTCAACGGACCAAATCTTTTGTAGCCTAAAGTTTGTAATTTCCGACCTTAATTCTTCAACTAGGCTGCTTAAAATATAGTGATCAAACATAAAAAACCTCCTCTAAAATTATACCACATGTAGGTCTTTTGACCATTAATGAATATAAAGTGATTAATTTGTGAATTAGACCAATATGTTTGACGTTTTTGTATAAATGTACTAGAATAATTAGAGTAGTGAAATAGTTAAAATGATTTGTAGGAGCACTTATGGACTTTATTGAGTTTTTAGATTTACTTAGGGAAAAATTGGTATCAAGTTATGATTTATATGACGAATTTGAATTAGAAGGTTTTGCTTTTGATTTTTATGCTAAATTTTTTATGAGGACTGAAAGATACATAGCTACTAAGAAGGCTGTTATATATGGGATGGAGACAAACGATTACTTTTTAGTTAAAAGAGTTGATAATTTAGAAAGGGCAGACTTAGAGGAGTATTTGGATTGGGCTAAGACAAATATTGAAGTCATTGTTAAGCCCCATGATGAGCATATGGCATCTAGTTTAACTCTGGTTTTAGTTGTAGATCAAGAGCCAGACCAGGACCTAGTCAAACTGGTTAATAAAACAAAATTCCACAGAGGTTTTTCCTTTGGCTTCAAAGGATGGGTAGATTTAAGGTTAGTCGTATATAGCTTGGATGAAGGATTATTTATATCAAATAAAAAAGGAAGGGAGGTAAAGGACCTTTTCATCCAATAAGAGCTTTTATGAGAATATTTTAGGAGGAAATTATGAGTGCATTTTGGTTAGTTATTATTAGCATTGCCGCTTTTGTGATTGCCTACGCAACCTATGGGCGTTGGCTAGCTGAGCAGTGGGGTGTTGACCCTAGTAGGGCAACTCCTGCCCACGAACTTGAAGATGGGATAGACTTTGTACCAACTAAGCCTGCAGTGCTTTTAGGTCACCACTTTTCATCCATTGCTGGAGCAGGCCCCATTAATGGACCTATCCAGGCTGCTATTTTTGGTTGGGTTCCTGTTTTACTTTGGATTGTAATTGGTAGTATTTTCTTTGGTGGAGTCCATGACTATGGTTCCCTAGTTGCCTCTATCAGACATAAGGGTAGAAGTATTGGTGAGGTAATTGGAATTAACATGGGTAGACAAGGAAAAATGCTCTTTTCAGCCTTTGCCTGGTTAACTCTTTTACTTGTTGTTGCAGCCTTTACTAATATTGTTGCTTCAACCTTTGCAACAGTACCTGAAGCAGCATCATCTTCTATGATGTTTATTGTTTTGGCTGTAGCATTTGGCTACCTAGTTTATAGGAAGGGTGTTTCTCTAACAGTAGGAACAGTTGTTGGAGTTACCTTACTATTTATTTGTGTATACTTGGGAAGGGTTTTCCCTCTAAACTTGTCACTAAACACTTGGATTGTAATTATGATGATCTACATATTTGTTGCTTCAATTGCACCTGTTTGGATTTTATTACAACCTAGAGACTACCTAAACTCCTTCCTGCTCTATGCAATGATTGCTGGTTCAGTACTAGGAATTATTATTTATAAGCCTTCCATTCAGCTTGCTCCTTTTACAGGATTTAATGTTAATGGGCAATGGCTCTTCCCCATGCTTTTTGTAACTGTTGCTTGTGGCGCTATTTCAGGCTTCCACTCCCTAGTTGGATCAGGAACCACATCAAAGCAGCTTGATACTGAGCATGATGCCAAACTTATTGGTTATGGTGGGATGCTAATTGAAGGTGTACTTGCAGTTATAGCTCTTATAACAGCAGCTTACATCAGCCAAGGAGAACTTACTGAACTTCTTAAGGGAAGCCCAGTTAACGTTTTCTCCGAAGGTGTTGGCGTCTTTATGACAAAATTTGGTATTCCATTTGATGTTGGTAAATCCTTTGTTGCTCTTGCTGTTTCAGCCTTCGCACTAACCAGCCTTGATACTGCAACAAGACTTAACCGCTTTATCTTCCAAGAATTTTTCTATGTTGAAGGTGCTAAGAAGCAGTCAATCTTAACCAACATGTATGTTTCAACTGGTATTACAGTAGTTATTGGTGGCTATCTAGCCCTAGGTGGATTCTCAAAAATTTGGCCCATCTTTGGTTCAGCCAACCAGCTGCTAGCAGCTCTTTCCTTACTTGCCATTGCTGTATGGCTTAAAAATACCGGAAAGAACTACAAGATGCTTGTTGTACCAATGGTATTTATGTTAATCGTAACGCTTGTTGCTCTAATATTCCTAATTAAAGCAAATATTGCGGCAGGTAACTGGATACTTGTTATCTTCCCAGCCATATTATTTGTACTGGCACTTGTACTGGCAGTTCAAGGGTATAAGATCGTCTTTGCTAAGGAATAGTAATGAAGCTAGTTTTAGATGACGCTGCAAAGGCCTATTTAAATAGTAAAAAGGGAATCAAGGACATTACAATTAATGTCTTTGAAGCCTGTAATTCCTGAGTGCCACTTAGGGAATCGGTGATTACCCTGGCAGAACCTAAGGATGATAAATACTATGTTATAGAAGAAGTTGATGGTATTAACTTTCATATTGAGCTAATCATATGGGAGATGAATGAGAAACTTTTAGTAACAAGAAAAGGCTTTTTGGGAGTCAAATATTTAGAACTAGTCAATGCAAAAATGTAAGGAGACCAATTGGTCTCCTTATTATTTTGCTAAATAGTATGGACAATTATTCATCTCCAGTGGTAAAGTAAGCCGAGGAGTATAAAATGAAAAAGAATCTTGTGTTTATTATAATTGTTCTTTTGCTATTAAGTGGTTGCCAATCAAAAGGCATCTATGAAAAGAATTATTTTGCCTTTGATACCGTCATAGATTTAAAGATATATGAGGGGGGAAGTGAGAAGATTTTAAAGGAACTTGAAGAAGAAATTTACAGGCTAGAAGAAGTCTTCTCTATCCATGATGAGAGTAGCCAGATTTCTAAACTACCTAATATTGAGGACGCAGAAGGGGACCTAGCTAGTATTATAAGTCTTTCTTTAGAAATGGAGGAACTTACTGGAGGCAGTTTTGATCCTTTTCTAGGTAGAGTCTCAGCCCTTTGGGCCTTTGGTAGTCCAGAAGAAAATATTCCTGAAGCCAGCCTAATAAGTGCTGCTTTAGAAGAAAGTAAAAATAGAAATATTGAAGACCTTGATTTTGGTGGAATTGCTAAAGGTTATGCTGCCGATAGGCTCCTTCAAATGGCTAAGGATAGGGGAGTGAAGAGCGCCCTATTTAACCTAGGAGGCAATATAATTACCTTGGGGACCTATGAAGGAAGGAGCTTTAACATTGGTATACAGGACCCTCTTGATAAGGCAGGGGCTATATTAGGGGTTGTTAAGATGAAGGAGAATTCCGCTGTAACTAGTGGAGACTATCAGAGGGGCTTTGATAAAGATGGGGTAAGATATCATCATATCCTGGATCCTGAAAATGGGTATCCAGTTCAAAAAGACCTAATGAGTGTTAGCGTTATCCTTCCTAACTCTGCCAGGGCTGATGCCTACTCTACTGCTCTTTTTGTTATGGGCTTTGAAGAAGCTAGAACCTATGCACTTGATAATGGGGTTCCGGTGGTATTAGTCAATAGGGACGGTGAAGTTTTAGTTTTAAATGACAATGATTTTGAATTTGAACTAAGAAATGAAGACTATAGATTGGTGGATTAATTGTGAAGCTCTATGATAGACTTATTTTAGTCTTATTAGTAGCCTTGGGCTTTGGAGTGTTTTTTTTACTACCTCAGGGTTTTAGTGGTGAGGAGCTTGAAGTCTATAGAAATGGCAAGCTCATTGCTTCCTATCCTCTTATGGAAGATAGGGTAATTGACTTTGCAGATGGTGACAAAATAAACCAGGTAACTATCCATGAAGGCCAGGCTTATATGTCCAGTTCAACTTGCTATAATCAGCACTGCGTAGACCATATAGCCATATCTAAGACAGGCCAGAGTATTGTCTGCCTTCCTAATGGTCTGGTTTTGGTTATAAAGGGCTCAGAGGAGGAATTACATGGCATCCTCAACTAAGAAACTTAGCTATCTGGCCCTCTTTCTTTCACTGGGTCTAGTGCTTAATTTTGCTGAAAGATTCTATTCTATAGTGCCGGGAATACCAGGCATTAAATTTGGCCTTAGTAATATTATTATTTTAATAGCCTTCCACTACTTTAGTAGGAGGGAGGTTGGCCTACTTCTGATTTCAAGAATCCTTCTTTCAAGTTTTTTTGTCTCCAGCTTTAGCAGCTTTTTCTACAGCCTGGTTGGAGGCCTATTTTCATATTTTATTATGGCGCTTCTTTATCCACATTTAAACGTGAAGTTTAGTCTCTATGGTCTGAGTTTATTAGGGGCTTTTTTTCATAATACGGGCCAGCTCCTAGTCCTTGCTTATTTTCTCAAATCCTTTAGGATAGCTCTGGCGTATTATCCCCTCCTAATATGGGCAGGGACTGTTTCAGGACTGGCAACCGCCTTCATTGGCTTAAAAATAACAAGGAGTTTGTCACTTGGTTTTAAAGTTGGCAGTTAGTATATCCCTTTAATGAGTTAATTGAATAACAAATATCCCTAGGGCTTTGAATTTGTCTTAAAATTCCCATATAAATAGAATAAATTGTAGGAACAACCCATAATTATTAATTAATTTTATCTCTCTTTCGTGCTAAGAGTTTATTTCTTCACTACTTTTCTAAATATTTTTTAGTTATACAATTTATGGCAAAAAAGGAGGTATAATCTAAAAAAACAGGGTATAGTAGGAGCAGTAGGATAAAAGGAGGTAAGGATGAGTTTAAAACGTACGCCATTGTACAACAAACACAAAGAAGCCGGAGCCGATGTAGTTGAGTTTTTTGGTTGGGAAATGCCCATGACCTATACGAAACTAGAAGATGAGCATCTGGCCGTTCGTCAAGCTGCTGGCCTTTTCGATGTCTCCCATATGGGAGAAATTTACGTTGAGGGACCTGATAGCGCTGCTTTTATGAAGAAGATGTTTACTAATGACCTGGAAAAACTTGAAGATGGGGCAATCGCCTATGGATTTTTCCTAACTGAAACCGGCGGGATTGTCGATGACCTGCTTGTCTACAGACGCAATAAGGATTCCTATTTGCTGGTAGTCAATGCTTCTAACTGTGATAAGGATGATGCTTGGCTAAGAGCCCATGAAGAGGGCTATGACATTGTCATTGATAATAGGAGTGATGATATTGCAGAGGTAGCTATCCAAGGGCCTAAAGCCCAGGAAATCCTGCAAAAGATTACAGACTTTGATTTAGAAAGTCTTCCCTTCTTCCACTTTAAGGAAGATGTGGTTGTTGCTGGAGTATCTACACTAATTTCCAGAACCGGTTATACTGGCGAAGATGGATTTGAGATTTACTTTGGTAATGACGATGCTGAGAAAATTTGGGATGCACTTTTTGAAGCTGGAGAAGGAGTTCTTAAGCCTGCCGGACTCGGATGTAGAGACACACTGAGGTTTGAGGCTGGTCTACCACTATATGGTAATGAACTAGATGATAAAACCTCACCTTTAGAGGCCGGATTTGGAATATTTGTTTCTAAAGAAGGAGACTTTATAGGTAGTGATGTTATGAAGGCTCAAAGAGCTGGAGAACTAAATAAAAAACTAGTTGGACTTGAACTTGTTGACAGGGGAATTGCCCGTCATGGATATCCAGTTTATGACCTAGAAGAGAATGAGATTGGAGTGGTTACAACCGGTTATAAGTCACCTAGTCTTAATAAAGTTATTGCCAACGCCATTATCAATAAAGACGGACCATCACTTGATGATGAAGTATTAATAGGAGTTCGTAAGAAGAAGGTAAGGGCTAAGGTTATTAACAAATATTATCTAAGAAAGAACACTAAAAAATAAGGATTAAATGGAGGAAGAAAAATGTCAAATCTATATTTCACAGAGGATCATGAATGGCTACGTGTTGAAGGCGACAAAGCATATGTAGGAATCACCGACTTTGCTCAAGAACAACTTGGAGACATTGTTTATGTAGAGCTTCCTGAGGAAGACGATGAAGTAGCCGCTGGAGACAGCGTTGGAGTTGTTGAATCAGTTAAGAGTGCTTCAGACGTTTTAGCTCCTGCATCAGGAAGAGTAGTTGAAGTAAATGAAGACCTTGAGGATTCTCCAGAACTTATTAACGAAGATGCTATGGGTAACTGGATTGTTGCTTTAGAGCTTAGTGACAAAGAAGAGCTAAGTGCTCTAATGGACGAAGAGGACTACAAGGCCTTTTTAGGAGAGGAAGCTTAATGCATCGTTATATACCAAATAATGGTGCCCTACTGGATGAAATGCTAAAGGATATTGGCATTTCATCCATGGATGAGCTCTTTAGAGACATCCCCCAGGACCTCCAATTTAAAGGGAATTTAGATATCCCAGGGGCACTTTCGGAAATGGAACTCCTGGAAAAGACTACAAAGCTAGCAGAGCTTAACAAGTCAAGCGATCAGTTGGTCAATTTCTTAGGGGCTGGCGTTTATGATCACTTTGTTCCACTGGTCATTGACCATATTATTTCAAGAAGTGAATTTTACACTTCGTATACACCTTATCAAGCTGAGGTTTCCCAAGGTACACTTCAGGCAATATTCGAGTATCAAAGCCTTATCACTCAGTTAACTGGCATGGAAGTTAGTAATGCTTCTATGTATGATGGATCCAATGCAGCTATTGAAGCCGCCATCCTTTCTCTTAATGCCAAGAGAAAGAGCGATACTGTTCTTATTAGCGAGGGTGTCCATCCAGAGGTTATCGAGGTTATCAAGACCTATTTACACTTTAGACAAACAAATGTTAAGCTCGTTCCACTAACAGCAGAAGGTAAAACAGATCTTGCAAAAGCTGAGGAGCTTATGGGAGATGGCGTTGCTTCTATTATGGTACAAAACCCCAACTTCTTTGGAGTTATTGAAGATGTAGGTGCAGTTGCAGATTTTGCCAAGTCCAATAAGATTATGAGCATTGACTATGTAGACCCAATTTCACTTGGTATTCTGGAAGCTCCAGGTAACCAAGGTGTAGATGTGGTTGTAGGTGATGGACAGTCTCTTGGTAATGGCCTAAACTTCGGTGGTCCTTATTTAGGAATCATGGCCATGCGTAAAAAAGACGTAAGGAAGATTCCTGGACGTGTAGTAGGACTTTCAAAGGATGTAGATGGGAACCGCGCTTTTGTTCTTACTTTGCAAGCTAGAGAGCAGCACATTAGGAGATTTAAAGCAACATCTAACATCTGCTCTAACCAATCACTAAATATGTTAGTAGCATCAATTTATCTAAACACCATGGGTAAAGAAGGACTTCGTGAAGTTGCTGTTCAAAGTGCTTCCAAGGCTGCCTATCTTAAGAAGGCTCTTCTTGATACAGGTCTTTTTGAAGAAGTATACTCAGGCAAGACCTTTAAAGAGTTTACCCTAGCTTATAAAGGTGATTTGGATGCCCTCCTTAAAGGACTTGAAGAAGAAGGCTTCCTAGGTGGAGTAAACCTAGAGCGCTTTGGCCGCAAAGGACAACTTCTTATCGCAGTTACTGAGAAGAGGACCAAGGCTCAAATGGACGCCTATGTGGACGCAGTAAGGAGGCTTTCATGAATAACACCAATTATAATACCTTAATTTTTGAGAAATCCCATCCAGGAAAGCATGCTTATTCTCTTCCCGAGCTTGATGTTCCAGCTGTTGATTTAGATAGTCTAGAAACTCCGCTTAGAAAAGAGCTAGACCTACCTGAGGTAAGTGAGGGAGATCTTATTCGCCACTATGTAAATATTTCAACCAAGAACTTTAGTATTGATAAGGGCTTCTACCCACTAGGTAGCTGTACTATGAAGTACAACCCCAAAATCAATGAGAACATTGCTAGAATACCTGGACTTTCAAAGCTTCATCCCTATCAACCTGAAAGTACCCTTCAGGGAACACTAGCTCTACTCTATGAACTACAGGAATATCTTGCTGAAGTTTCTGGTATGGATGTAATGAGCCTGCAGCCTGCAGCTGGAGCCCACGGTGAGCTATCCGGTCTTATGGTAATCAAGCGCTATCATGAGATGATGGGTAATACCAATAGGAAAAAGATTATTCTTCCTGACTCAGCCCACGGAACCAACCCTGCAACTGTAGCTATGGTAGGTTTTGAATTAGTGGAAATTCCATCTGATGAAGATGGTAGTGTTGATATTGATGAATTAAAGGCTGTAGTTGACGAGGACCTAGCTGGTCTAATGCTGACCAACCCCAATACTCTTGGACTCTTTGAAGGCCATATTCAAGAAGTTGCTGATATCATCCACGAAGCCGGTGGACTTCTCTATTATGATGGTGCCAATATGAACGCTATTATGGGTAGGGCAAGACCAGGGGACATGGGCTTTGATGTTATGCACTTTAACGTTCACAAGACATTCTCTACACCCCACGGTGGTGGTGGACCAGGTGCTGGGCCAATTGGCGTTAAGAATTTCTTAGCCAAATATCTTCCCGTACCACAGATTGAGAAAAAAGGTGAGGAGTATTTCCTTAACTATGATTATCCAGAAAGTATCGGCAAGGTAAAGGCCTTCTACGGTAACTATGGAATTCTAGTAAGAGCCTTTAGTTATATCGCCACAATGGGGGGCGAGGGCCTTAGAGAGGCTTCAGACATGGCAGTTCTTAATGCCAACTATCTAATGGAAAGGCTGAAGAAAACCTACAACCTTCCAATTGATAAGGTCTGTAAGCATGAGTTTGTTCTTTCAGGAATAAAGGATGCACCCAAGGTTTCAACCCTTGATATAGCTAAACGTCTACTTGACTATGGCTTCCATGCTCCTACTGTATATTTCCCACTGATAATTCCTGAGGCCATGATGATTGAGCCAACAGAAACTGAAAGTAAGGCAACCCTAGATGGTTTTATGGACGCCCTTGAAGCCATTGCTAAGGAAGCTGTTGAGAACCCAGAACTACTTGCCAGCGCACCTCATACTACACCTGTAAGGCGTGTTGATGAAGTATATGCTGCCAAGGCGCTAATACTAAGTTATAAGGATATGTTAAATGAAGAAAATTGATGGAAGATTAGTAGCAGATCATCTGCAAGAGGAGCTTAAGACCAAGGTTGAAGCCCTTCAAGCAGTGGGCAAGAATCCTACTTTGGCCGTAGTTCTAGTTGGTGAAGATCCAGCTAGTAAGGTTTATGTAGGAGGAAAAGAAAGAACTGCTAAGAAACTGGGTATGGGTAGCCTGCGCTATGACCTGCCTGCAACTTCCACTCAAGAAGAAATATTAGAAATGGTAGAAAAACTAAATCAGGATCCCGAAGTACATGGGATCCTGGTTCAATTACCTTTACCCAAGGGACTTGATGAGAAGGAAGTACTTGAGGCTATTGACAAAGAAAAAGACGTCGACTGCTTCCATCCTTATAACCTTGGAAAATTATTTCAAGGTGATGAGTCAGGTTTTTTACCCTGTACACCCCATGGAGTAATTAAGCTTCTTGAGTACTATGATATTGAGATAGAAGGTAAGGATGTAGTAATTGTCGGAAGAAGTAACATCGTAGGTAAGCCCATGTTTAGCCTGATGCTAAACCGCTCTGCCACAGTAACAGTTGTTCACTCCAGGACCAAGGATTTGGCCGAAAAGACTAAAAAAGCTGATATCCTAGTTGCAGCTGTTGGAATTGCAGGATTTATTACCAAGGATATGGTAAAACCCGGTGCAGTTATAGTGGATGTTGGTATCAACTCCATTGATGGCAAGCTTTATGGCGATGTTGACAAGGAAGTAGAAGAGGTTGCTTCCTATATGACTCCTGTACCAGGGGGAGTTGGACCGATGACAATAACAATGCTGATGGATAATACTATTAAGGCATGTAAATAAGAGAGGTTTTATGAAAACGGATCTTCAAATATCAAATGAAGCAACTATGATTCCAATAGTAGATGTTGCTAAGAAGCTAGGAATTGGCCAGGAGCATCTAGAACTTTATGGTAATTACAAGGCAAAATTATCCCTAGATCTTCTTAAAGAAGATAGAGAAAAGGGAAAGCTGGTTTTAGTTACAGCCATTACCCCAACACCTGCAGGTGAGGGTAAAACCACAACAAATGTAGGCCTCACCATGGCCCTGAATAAACTAGGTGTAAATACCATCACTGCATTAAGAGAGCCATCTCTTGGACCCAGCTTTGGTATGAAGGGTGGAGCTGCTGGTGGTGGCTACGCCCAGGTTGTTCCTATGACAGATATTAATCTGCATTTCACCGGTGATATCCATGCTATTACAGCTGCTAATAACCTTTTAGCGGCCCTTATAGATAACCACATTCACCAGGGAAATGAGCTGGATATTGATGTAAATAGGATTCTTTGGAAGAGGGCCCTTGATATGAATGATAGAGCCCTTAGGAATGTAGTTGTTGGCCTAGGTGCCAAGGCTGATGGTGTTCCTAGAGAAGATGGTTTTAACATCACTGTTGCCAGTGAAATTATGGCTGTTCTTTGCCTAGCTAGGGATATGGAGGACCTCAAGGTCCGTCTTGATAGAATGATTATAGGCTTTAGTAGGGCTGGTAAACCTGTTACCTGTGGTGATATAGGTGCCACTGGCTCCCTTGCCCTTCTGCTAAAAGACGCCCTAATGCCAAACCTAGTTCAAACACTTGAGAATACTCCTGCAATTATCCACGGTGGTCCCTTTGCCAATATTGCCCACGGATGTAACTCAGTAATCGCAACTGAAATAGCTATGATAGTTGCTGATATAACCGTAACAGAGGCCGGCTTTGGTGCTGACCTTGGTGCTGAGAAGTTCTTTGATATCAAGTGCCGTCAGGCAGAGCTCAAGCCCGATGCAGTGGTCCTAGTTGCAACAATTAGAGCCCTAAAAATGCACGGTGGCAAGGCTAAGAATGATTTAGTTGGTGAAGACCTAGCAGCCCTTGAAAAGGGAGTGGTAAACCTAGATAAGCATATGGAAAACCTAAGAAAATTTGGTGTTCCTTTTATGGTTGCTATTAATACCTTCCCAACAGATACAGAAGCTGAGCTTAAATGGCTTTTTGACTATGTTAACGGCAAGGGTGTTCCAATAGCTAGAAGTGAAATTTTTGCTAGAGGCGGTGAGGGCGGAATTGAGATGGCTCAAACCCTGCTTGATTTAATGGAAAGAGAAGAAAGTAATTTCTCACCTCTTTATGACAATGAGCTTCCAATTAAGGAAAAAATCGAAAAGATTGCAGCTGAAATTTATGGAGCAAGGTCTGTTAGCTTTACTAAGAGTGCAGAAAAACAGCTTAAGGACATAAAAGAGGTTGGTCTAGATAACCTGCCTGTTTGTATGGCCAAGACTCAGTATTCTCTTTCAGATGATCCTACTCTTCTTGGCAGGCCAGAGGGCTTCGAGTTAACAATTCGCGAGCTTAGAATCTCTGCTGGAGCTGGCTTTATTGTAGCCCTAGCAGGCCAAGTAATGACTATGCCAGGACTTCCAAGAAAGCCTGCAGCCATGGATATGGATGTACTAGAAGATGGTGAGATTGTAGGTCTCTTCTAATGAAACTGCTCTATACAGCACCTATTAGCTTAGATATGGAAGATAGGCTAAAGAAACTTGGTTATGATGTGGTCTTTAAGAAAGAAAAGGACCTTAAGGCTGGTGATATTGAAGGGGTAGAGGTCCTTGTAGGCCTCAATCCCTTTACCAGGCTTGATATCAGGGATACTAGACTTAAGTTTATTCAGCTTAGTACCCAGGGGGTCAACCATCTTCCTCAGGAGGGTCTGGAGGGGGTTCTGGTAGCCAACAATAGGGGCGGCTATGCTATCCCTATTGGAGAGTGGATTGTTACTAAGATACTGGAGAGCTACAAGAGAACTAGTAACATCTATAGTCTTCAAAAAAATCATGAGTGGAAGAAGGATTTTGAAATCCAGGAGCTAACAGGAAAGAAGGTTCTTTTTGTTGGAACTGGAACCATTGCTCAGGAAGCCGCAAAGAGACTTGAAGCTTTTGGTGTAGAAATTTATGGCCTAAATCGTTCAGGTCAGCCTACTGAGTATATTAGGGATGTTAGGACCATGGACCAGCTGGGAGACTTGATATCCCAGATAGATGTCTTTGTTCCTGTTCTTCCATTGACTCCTGCTACCATGGACCTAATTGATGAAAGTATGATTAGGAGCATGAAGGTTGGAAGTGTTCTTATTAACATTTCCAGGGGGGATGTAGTGGATGAAGAGGCCTTAATAAAGGAAGCTGATAAGTTTCTAGCTATTCATCTAGATGTTTTAAAGCAGGAGCCTCTTGACCAGGATAGTCCCCTTTGGGATATGGACAATGTGTTTATATCTGCCCATACTTCTTGGGTTAGTGAGTATGTTGATGGGCGCAGAGAAGACTTAGTCTATGAGAATCTAAGGCGCTTTATTCAAGGTGAAGAAATCCTTAACAGGGTTGATTTAAAAAGAGGTTACTAATGAATATACTAGGGCTGACATGTGAAGAATTCATGGAACTTGATCTTGGGCTTCCCAAGTTTAGATATAAGCAAATCTTTGAAGGTCTTCATAAAGGAGGACAGGACTATAAAGATATAACCAGTCTTCCACTAGCTCTAAGAGAGCAACTGGCAGAGGACTATCCTTTGCCAGTTGTTGTGCTTAAAGAAGCTTACATTAGCGAAAAAGATGATACTAGAAAACTGATTCTAGAGCTTGAAGATGGAAACATTGTAGAGGCAGTTCTTATGAGCTACCGCTATGGCTGGACCCTTTGTACTCCTAGTCAAGTGGGTTGTGCCATGGGCTGTACCTTCTGCGCTTCCACAATAGGTGGGCTAGTCAGAAATTTGACCAGGGCAGAGATGCTTAAAATCTTTTATGTAGCTAGTAACTACATAGGAGAAATCAGCCGAGTAGTTTTTATGGGCAGTGGAGAGCCCCTACATAATTATGAAGAAGTTCTAGGTTATATTAGGCTGCTTGGCCAGGAAGAGGGGAGAAATCTTTCCATGAGAAATATTTCCCTTTCCACCTGCGGACTGGTTGAAGGAATTAATAGGCTAGCTGAAGAGGGCCTACCAATTACCCTTACTATCTCCCTTCACGCACCTAATGATAGGGTAAGGCAGATTACCATGCCCATTGCAAGAACTACAGCCATGGATGATCTTCTTGAGGCGGCGAGTAACTACCAGAATAAAACCGGTAGGAGGGTTAGTATTGAGTATACCCTTATAGAAGGACTCAACAATAGCCTTGAGCATGCTAAGGAACTGGGTGCAAGGCTAAAGGGAAAAGGCTTTCATGTTAACCTAATTTCTGTTAATCCTTTAGAAGAGAGAGACTTCCAAGCTCCAGAAAGACATGCCATGGAAATATTTAAAAAAGAACTTGAAGCTAGCAAAATAAATGTTACAATCAGAAGAGAGTTAGGAAGCGATATCAGTGGCTCCTGCGGTCAGCTTCGAAACCGCTATGTGGAGCTGAAAAAAAGGAGTTAATATGGTAAAAATAATTGCAGGTGGAAGAGGTTCAGGTAAGACAAAGCGTATGATTGCAATGGCTAATGAAGTTGCAGCAGATCCCTATGGCAGTCTATTCTTTGTAGATAATGATAATCGCAATACTATTGAACTTAATAGGAATATCCGCTTTATTAATAAAACTGATTTTGAGATTTTCAACCCAGAATTGCTTTATGGTTTTCTATGCGGAATTCTAGCAGGTGACTATGATACAGAAAAAGTTTATATCGATGGTATTGATTATGTTGGTAAGTTAGATAAGCCGGAGCTGGAAGAATTCCTTATGAGGTTGGAAAAACTTGGTAAAGATAATGAAGTGGAGTTCTATCTCTGCTTTACCCTTGATGAGGATGAGCTTACAGATTACGGCAGAGAAAGACTAGTATAGATAAAAAGGGCCTTGGCCCTTTTTTACTATGCTTAATCTTCTTTGTCTTTCTAAATAAAGAGGTCGTTAAAGATCAAGACTTCTCTGAAAATACTTAAATTTTTAAGGGCGCCTTTTGAGGAAGAGGGACTAACTTGAAAAAGAACTATAAAAAAATTTATATCTGGGGACTTATGCTTTTACTATTAAGCCTTATCCTCAATTCTTTTAGTAATAGTGCTTATATTAGCAGATTAATAAAGACAATAGATTGGACTAGGGATATAGAATTATTAATTAATGAGAAAGTAGTTAGTACCTATGATTTTGATGATGTAATCCCCGAATTTGTTTATGGGCAAATAGTAGATGTTAAAAAACCCTGGCATTACCTCTTGCCAAATAATAAGAAGAAGTTTAATGAGACAAATATTGAAATTCATTATTTAAGGGATGGAAAGATTGCCGGTAAAGCAAAGGTTTTTACCAGTTCTGAAAATGCAGATGAGTACATCTTTTTTATGAATAATGTATATTATAAAGGCAGTGATAGCTTTAATCTATTACTAGATCAGTCCCACTAGTTTCAAGGTGGCTTACTGCTATTTCGGTGAAGTTAACACTAGACTAGGTTATAAGAAGAAAGCATTTAATAATGGGCGTATTTAATAAGTTATTTTTATTAAGAAGGTTATAGTTATTGGAGGAGCAGATAAAAGCTGCCCTTGACCTAAGGCTAATTTATACTTGATTAGTAAAGGTGGTGGAGGGCTATGGCCACTGCCAGGCTAAGGTTGAGAGAGTCCACCTGAGGGCTCATTTTTATTTTTATGGGCTTAAACCTCTTTTCGTAGTCCTGAGGTAGCCCCGATGATTCAGAACCAAATAAGAGGCTATAGGGGCTAGCCAGGCTGGTTTCCTTAAGATGGGGGTGGTCTCCTGTCATAAAGGCGTAAATCTTGTTGTCAAACCTTTTTTGATAGTCTTCAATGGAGTTGAAGTTCTCAGTCCTTAGTGAAAAGAAGGCTCCCATAGAGGCCCTAATGGTAGAAGGATGGAAGCTATCACAGCTGGGATCAATTATGGCTATATCCTCTATGCCAAAGGCTAGAGCAGACCTGAAAATAGTCCCTAGGTTTCCTAGCTGCTCAGGCTGGTGAAGGATTAGGTGGTTCTTTTCTTCTAGGCAGCTCTTGTACTTTGAGAATTTTGCTGCTAAGAAGATGTTGTCTTTACTAAGGGATTTAAAAAACTTCTCATCTTCAATTATCTCAATTTTCTCCCTAGCCGCTATATGGGTTATTTTGCTTTTTATGCTATCATTAGCCTGGGGGTGAAGGTAGATTACTCTCACCACTTCTGGCTTCTTTTCACAGAGCTCAAAGGTGGGAAAACTGCCCAGACTATAGGAGTAATCCATTTTCTTTTGATAGTTCAATTTATCCTCCAACAAAGTGCTGATATTATTGTATAATGAAGTTTAAGGAAGAGCAAGATGGCTTATTATAAACTGTCTCAGAGTTTAATTGATAGGTATGGAGTTAAGACCTACAAGCTTCCCATAAATGTTCCTGGTAGCTGTCCCAATAGGGATGGACTTAGGTCCAGGGGAGGCTGTAGTTTTTGTGCAGAGGGGGCTATGGATTTTGAGCTCTTGGATGCAAAAAAGTCCATAGGGGATCAGCTCTTAAGAAATAAAGAATATATTGGTAGCAGGTATGGGGCTAAAAAGTTCATTGCCTACTTTCAAAATTACACTGCTACCTATAGGCCTACTGAAGAGCTAATCTCCATGATGGAAGAGTGCCTTATAGAAGATGTGGTTGAGATTAGTCTTTCCACCAGGCCCGACTGTGTTCCTAGGGAGATGCTTGAAGAAATAAAGAAATTTTCAGATAAGAATAGCGTCCAGGTCACAATAGAACTTGGTGTTCAGTGTTTAAATGACCAGGTCCTAATTCATATGAATAGGGGCCATACAGCAGAGGAGTCTTTAGAGGCTATGAAGGCCGTAAAAGATGTGGGGCTTAATCTAGCTATCCATGGCATCCTAAACTATCCAGGTATGGATAATCAGGATGTGGTGGATTTAGCTCAGGCCTGCTCAGACTACGGTGCTGATAGGGTCAAGCTCCACTCACTCTACATTGAGAGGGGCACTAAACTTGGTCAGCTTTATGAAGCAGGTGAAATTGAAATATGCTCCTTTGAGGACTATTTTGAGAGGGTACTACTTTTTCTTGGACATCTAAAGGAAGATATTGCAGTTGAAAGATTTTTTGCCAGGGCTCCCGAGGAGACTAGCCTCTTTTGCAATTGGTCTAGGAGCTGGAGATATTTAATGGGTCAGATTGAGGCAGTGATGGAAGAAAGAGATTTTCATCAGGGCCAGGATAGGAGGTAGCTATGTATAATGTAAGAGAATGGAATCGTTTTTTAATCCCTTATGAGCAGGCCGTAGAGGAGCTTAAAATTAAATTTAAGGCCCTTCGAAATGGTTATAGGGAAGTAGGGGAATACTCTCCAATTGAGTTTGTAACTGGCAGGGTCAAGAAGGTGTCCAGTATCCTTGAAAAGAGTAAAAAACTTGGAATACCCTATGATGAAATCCAAGAAAAAATGGAAGATATTGCTGGGATTCGGATTATGTGCCAGCTCCTTGATGATATTTATGATGTGGTTGATTTTATTAAGGCTAGGGATGGTAAGGACTTTACAATTCTCTATACAAAGGACTATATCAAAAACCCCAAGGAAAGCGGCTATAGGTCCTACCACCTGGTGATAAAGTATCCTGTCCATACTGCCTTTGGATATACAGAAGTACTTGCTGAGATTCAAATCAGAACCCTGGCTATGAACTTCTGGGCTATTATAGAGCACTCCTTAAACTATAAATATCAGCAAAAGATTCCTGAAAAAGTTAAACAAAGACTGGAAAAATCTGCAGATGCTGTTTGGAATCTGGACGCCGAGATGCTGGCTATTAAGGACGAGATTATCTCTGCCCAGGTACTTTTTGAGGTCAATAGTGATGCAGTCCAGTCTATAACCACCCAGATTCAGCTTATGAATGCCTGGGGGCAAACAGATCTAGCTGCTCAGTATCAAAAGAAGCTGGATTCTATTTTGGATCTTACCTCTAATGATGTTTTAGAGGAACTTCTTTCTGAAATCAATGCGCACCTGGAGGAAATGTCATGAAAATATTTGCTCTAGGGGACCTGCACCTTGGCTTTGCTGTTAATAAGCCCATGGATTTGTTTGATCCTCTATGGGAAAATCACCATCAAAAAATTAAAAAAAATTGGCTTAAAAAGGTGGGAGAAGAAGATCTGGTACTTTTGGCGGGAGATATTTCCTGGGCCATGTACTATGAGGATGCCAAGGTAGATCTTGAGTGGATTGACGCTCTACCAGGTAACAAGGTAATTATAAAGGGAAACCATGACTACTGGTGGCAGTCCCTTACTAAAATGCAAAGCTATGAGACCATCTTCTTTTTGCATAACAACTATTATAAAGCCGGTAAGATAGCTATTTGTGGTACAAGGGGCTGGCTATTACCTGGAAGTGAAGAGTTTGGCCTTGATGATGAAAGACTATATATGAGGGAGAAACTAAGGCTGGAGAGGTCTATTAATCTAGCAAAGAAGGATCCTGAGATTGAGTCAATTATTGTAATGCTTCATTATCCTCCTCTATTTTCATATTTGAAAGAAACATATTTTACTGAATTATTAGATGATAGGATGATCAGCCATGTTATCTATGGCCACCTTCATGATAAGGACTCTTGGTCTAGGGCTTTTCAGGGTGAGGAAGCAGGAGTGCAGTATCATCTGGTTTCTGCTGATTATCTAAATTTCGACTTAAAGGAGCTTGATTACTGATGGAGTTTATTAAAGATATAAAGGGCATAATTTTTGACTTAGATGGGACCATGCTGGACTCCCTAGGAATGTGGGCTGATCTTGATGGCATATTTCTTAGAGAAAAGAACATAATTCCACCTGAGGGGCTAAAACACGCTATTGAAGGACTGAGTTTTAAGGAGACTGCAGAGTATTTTAAGAGTGAATTTAGCCTTGAGGAGAGCGTGGATGAGCTGGTTGAGCTTTGGCATGACGAGATAGAAAGAATCTATCCCTTTCTACCCTTTAAAAATGGGGTCAGAGAATTTATTGAAGCCAGTCTTGATAAAGATTTAAAAATTGGTCTAGCTACTTCTAATTCCTTTAAACTAGCCCATGATGTCCTCAGTGAACAGGATTATATAGACTTTTTTGATGTCTTAGTATCAGCCGACCAAGTTGGAAGAGGTAAGCCTAGTCCCGATGTTTTTCTAGAAGCGGCTCGGAGGATGAATTTAAAACCTCAAGAGTGCCTAGTCCTTGAAGATACTCTAATGGGAGTTAAGGGGGCCAAGAGTGCAGGGATGATAACCATTGCAATTTTTGATCGCTATAATAACGGAAGATGGAAGGAAATTGAAGCAGAGGCCGACTATACCGTGGAAAA
>LFRM01239573.1_pt1 | contig 20022 bp, 15 predicted proteins | sample 618341 | NCBI WGS metagenome assembly LFRM01 (sample SAMN03654438, study PRJNA283298) | anaerobic digester metagenome | isolation source: pool of bioreactors CSTR01a, CSTR02a, and CSTR03a thermophilic anaerobic... | place: Denmark: Kgs. Lyngby | collected 2014-05-21 | reverse complement strand
GGGCTATCCCCTACGCTTTCGCGAGTGTATTCATTGGGAAATCAGACACCGTTGTGCGCCAGAGATACTTCCCCCAAGTGCGCATTGGTGCCGCCCCCGATGGGAGCCGATGCAGACGCAGCCTTCGATTGAGGGGAGGAAACCCCGTATCGATCCTCCTCTTCCGTCCCATCCCGCAAAAAGCCTGCATTTCGTCGCGGCGGAAACAGAACGGAAGGCATTTTGACGCGCGCCCTAATAAATGCGCTTAATCGCAATCGCCCGCCTGGGCGCCATATCCTCCGACAAGGCATACCGCAGAGCGTCCATCAGGTGGTTGTTGCGGTCGCCCGGTTCTCTGGTCACTTCCCCCGCCGGATCCTTCTTGAATCCCCAGGATTCGATCTCTTTGATGAAATTCTCACACCGCGGGTCGATCACGATACTGTTCTGCCGCAGCCACCGGACGCCGTGCGTAATGCTGTCGGGACCCTTGCGCGCCGGTTGCGCGCGTATCCCATAGCGCCTCAGTTCCTCAATGCTTTTGGGCTCAGCAGAGTCGCACATGACGGCGCTCCCCTTGACCATCGGACGCAGCAGTCCTGCCAAAACGTCATTCGTCAGCCCTCGGCGATACAGTTCTTCCATTATGTAGATCGTCTTGCTCCCCGCGTCCCACACCAATCTGACCGCCGCGGCGGGATCCCTGGAAAAGCCGAAATCCAGGCCGATGCGCCACGAAAGGTGAGGGAAATTAAGGCCTGCCAAGTCTTCCACTTGCCAATTGGTGAGTACCGTGTTTTCGGCATGTCCCCATTCGCCCAGTGTGTATACCGCAAACTGATACGCGTCCGTCTCCCTTTCCAGCGCCCGACCGTCTTCTTTGGTCAGGAACAGGTTGTCCTTATGCGTGGTGTGCAGCATTAGGAGGTCGTCCCCTCTGAACAGCGGTTTGGGTATTTCGCGCTTTTCAAAGTACTCGCGGTATAGCCAGTGCAGGCGCTGTGACGGGTTGAAAGTAATGGTGATACGCTTGGTGTGGGGACTTAAGCCCCGCAGGCGCTTGTCCAATTGGCGGAAGCTTTGCCATGACATTTCCGTCGCTTCTTCCATCCAGATGTCGGTCAGCACGCCTGTCTGCGGCGTGACAGATTTGACCTTTTCCACGTCATCCAGGCCGCTGAACAAGATCTGCGCGCCCGAATAGGTACAGGTGATATCATCCGCGCGCAGGACATAAAGGTGCCGTGCGTGCATGCGGTCGATGGCTTTGACGATCTCGTTGTAGCAGCTGTCGTGTATGCGCCGCGCCACCTGGCGCACTACCAGCGTGTTGCGGCCGATCACGGCATCCAGTGCCACGCGCTGCGCGACAAAAGCGCTTTTACCGCTGCCCGCGCCCCCGTAATACAGCTGGTACCGCTCCTTGGCATCTACGAAGGGGCGGTAGACGGGGTTGAAATAGTCCTGCGGCACTTCCAGAATAAGTTTCCCCATGTTGTCCCCTTTCTTTGCACAGGAACCTCTGTTCCTAAAAGCATCTTAACACTGCAAATACCGCTCACGCATTGACATGCGCTGACCATTTCTGTTCCGGAAATACTGTCCACCGAACCTCTGTTTCTGTGTACAACCTGTTGACAGTGTGTATAACTCTTCTCATAAAGCGGATAACTCAGCGCGCGAAGCCTTGGGACCTGTGGATAAGATTTCGCCGCTCTTGTACTCTTCTCCCTTGCTTTGGTATAATGCCGGGAGTGAATTGAACACGGGGATCCGCCCAAAATGTTTCACGTGAAACAATTGGACACCTGCCCGTTATGGAGGGACGACAGATGACAAACTGGACAGCGGCGCAAATGGCAGCCATCGGTGCGCGCAACCGTGACATATTGGTCAGCGCCGCCGCCGGCTCCGGCAAAACCACCGTCATGATCGAGCGCGTGATGTCCCTCCTGCGGAGCGGCGCGTCCTTGGAGCGTATGCTGATCGTAACCTTCACCCGCGCCGCCGCCGGGGAAATGCGCGACCGTCTCACCCGAGCCCTTGCCAGGGAGGCGGAAGACAACCTGCCGCTGCGTGATCAGTATGACCGTATCGGGCAGGCGCACATTTCCACACTGCACACGTTTTGCATAAGCGTCCTGCGGCGCCACTTTCAGGAAGCCGGTGCCGATCCCCTGTCACGCACGGCGGATGACAACGTCACCGGCGCCCTGCTGGACCGCGCCTTGTCTGAAGCGGTGGACGCTTTTTATGAAGAGCCCGATGACGACGCGCAGATGCTTATCGATCAGTTTTCCGATGCCGCCATAACCGATATGGCGCGCCAGCTTCACAGTTTCCTGATGGCGCAGGCGGAACCGTGGGAGTGGCTGCAGAAGGCGCTGCAGGCGCCCGTTTCCGGGGACGATATCCAGCGGCACCCGCTGTACGCCGTTATGCGAGACAGCGCCCTGCTGCAATTGGAGGGCGCGATACAGTACGTTAGTGCCTGTGACAGCGTCGCCCGGGGGCCCGGCGGGCCGGGACGTTACCTCTCCAATAACGAGGAAGATCGCGCTGTTGTGCAATCGCTGATGCAATCGCTCTTGACTACCGGCCTCCTGCCCGGCGCGGTTGGTTTCAAGCCGGGCACGCTTAGCCGTACAAAAGTGCCGGCGGAAGAAACGCAGGAAGCGCGCGAGGAGTTCAAGTTCCTGCGGGCAGGGTTCAAAAATTGTGTGCAAGCGGCGGGCAAGCTGATGCCGGGGAGCGCAGAGCAGCTCAAGGAATGGGCCGACGCCATCCAGGCGACGATTCCGGCCCAACGTGCGTTGGGTGCTTTGACACGGGATGTGTATGATAGGTATCAGGCGCTCAAGGCCGCCCGCGCCATCTGGGATTACGGCGATTTGGAGCACCAAACACTGTTCGCCCTTAAAAGTCCGGAGGTGGCGCGCGACGTGGCCGGCGGGTTTGATTTTATCTTTGTGGATGAGTATCAGGATATTTCGCGCACCCAGGAAAATATCATCCGCTTGATCCATCAGGATAATGACTTATTCATGGTGGGCGATGTCAAGCAGAGCATCTACCGTTTTCGCCTGGCGGACCCGGGGCTGTTCCTCACCAAATACGCATCCTTTGAGGAAGAGAAGGACGCGGCGGAACGCGTGATCAAGCTGGCGGAAAACTTTCGCTCCCGTCCCAATATCCTTTCTGCCGTCAACGAGATCTTCCAAACCGCCATGCGCAGCCGCGTGACTGAGATTGCCTACGACGAGGCTGCTCGGCTCTCCGCAGGGCGCACGGGCAGTGGCGACGCGCCGGTGGAACTGCATATCATCGACCGTACCGCGGCGCCCGAGATTCCTTCGGATGAGGAAGAGGAATCAGAGGATACCGGCGCGGCCGATGAATCTCTCAGCGGCGCCGCACAGTTGGAGGCGGCGCTCATTGCCCGGCGAATTATTGCCCTGCGCGGCTCCATGATCGAGGACGGCGGCCGCCTGCGCGAAGCGCGCTTGCGTGATATGGTCATCCTGCTCAGAAGCGCATCAAGCCGCGCAGAACAAATGGCGCGCATCCTGCGCGACCACGGCATCAGTGTTTATTCCGATGTGGACGCGCAGTATTTCGCGCTGCCGGAGATCAAGGACATCCTTAACATATTGGCGGTGCTGGATAATCCCTATCAGGATGTGCCGCTGCTGAGCACGCTGTCCTGCCCCGTCTTTTCCTTCACGCCCGAACAGGTGGGGCGCATCCGTGCCGAAGCCAAGGATCGGCATCAGCCGTTCTGGCAGGCCTTTATGGAAAGGGAAAACGCGGACGAACAGGTCGCGCGGGCACTCAGGAAGATACGCGATTGGCGCTTCTGCGCCAAAAACATGGATTTCGAAACATTTATGCGCATGCTGGTGGATGAAAGCGGTCTTTACGCGCGCGCGGGCGCGCTGCCCGGCGGCGACATGCGTCGGGCGAATCTCCGCCTTCTGTGCGAAAGGGCGCGCGGTGCTACAGAAAAATGGACGCTGGAATCCTTCCTGTCCGGCGTCAAGGACGCGCGCAAGCGGGACAAGACATCATCCGCCGCGGCGCTGGGCGAACACGACGATGTGGTGCGCATTATGACCATCCACAAAGCCAAGGGACTGGAATTTCCCATTGTTTTTGTGGCGGACCTGGCGCACGGCTTCCGTTTTGGGAATTTGGGCGATCTTTTGCGCTGCGACAGCGAAGCGGGATTGAGTCTGCCGCAGGTGGATACTGTGAAGCGCATCAGCGTTCAGACCTACGCGGGGCGCGCCATCAAGGAAAAGAAGGACCGCGAAACCAGGAGTGAGGAATCGCGCCTGTTGTATGTGGCGATGACGCGGGCAAAGGAAAGGCTGATCCTCACGGCCACGCCGCGCACCATGAAGGCGGCGCGCGCCACGTGGGCGATCCCCACGGGCGATTTTGCGGCAGGTTCGGCGTCCTGCATGCTGGATTGGATCGGCGGGGCCTTGTGGGACGCCTTGCGCGATAATGAAAGCCGCCTGCACACGGGTGAATGCGGGGCGACTTGGCAAATTTCGTGGCACCATGAGGATGAATTTATTGCGCCGGGGGCGGCGAAACACAGAGCGCCTCTGCCGCAATTACATGCAAACCCCAGCGAAACCATGATGCGGCGCATGCGGGGCAGGGAGGAAGAATCCATCCCGCTCAAAACATCGGTGACGGCGCTCCTTAAGCGCCTGCCCGAAGAGGACGATGAGGAAGAAACACCCGTTATCAAGCGGCAGGAATTCAAGCATGAGCTGCCCCCCATGCCGCTGCCGCGTCTGGGTGAACAGACGAGGTTAACGGCGGCGGACAAGGGCAGCATCACCCACAAAGCGCTGGGGATCATGCCTCTGGACGGGCTCCTGGACTTAAGTGGCGATGCGCTGGAAAAGCAGATCACACAACGCTTGGACGAACTGCGATCAAGAGGGGTGTTGACCAACACCGAAAGGGCCGCTGCGGATGCTGCTCTGCCTGCCCGCTTTTTGGAGGATGACCTGGGGCAAAGGATGCTTGGTGCCAAGGACATAATGCGTGAACAGGCCTTTACTCTTAAGGCTGAGGGCGATGTGCTGCTGCAGGGCGTGATGGATCTGGCATTCAAAGAAGACGGCGCGTGGGTGCTGGTGGATTACAAGACGGACCGGGAGACCGCGAGCATCCTCCCCAAGTACCGTGACCAGATGCGCTGGTACATGCGTGCCCTGCGCGCATTGACCGGAGAAAGCGTAAAGGAAGCGTGGCTTTATGCCTTGAGGAGCGGCACCGCTGTTAAAGTGGAAGAATCCGAAGAGATCCGGCTGACTCCGTAGCAACGGCGCACTGTTTGATGATCCGGCGCCCTGATTAGTGATCCGCAACTGCCGGTCCCAGGGGAGTGCGCGTCGGAATGCCTTGCGTCCTGTTTCCGCAATGTAAGCACTGCGGCCACCGCCATTTATGGACTCCCCCTTCACGTCAAAAAGCAGGCTTTTTGCAGGGTTGGACGAACGGAGAAGAACGGTTGTGGGGACCGACATCACGGGATTCGGCCTTTATGTAATATTCGGGCTTTTTGATAAAGGAAACGTACGGCAAAGCGACCACGACGCATTTTTGCACCGGCAATGCTGCCAAAAAAAGGGGGGCGTAACCTTTTTCTGTTACGTCCCTTCGCTTATGCAGCGCAGCGTTCAAACGCCGCCGGACAGGCAATAATTGCTTTTGCGAATAGTTTAGTCGGGAAAGCCGAAGGCGTCCATTCGCACCGGGATGAAGCAAGCGCAGAGAAACCCGGCGCGTTTGCTTGGTTAGCGTTCCCCCGCACCATCCGAAGCACGCTGGCGCGGATTGCGGGACAAAACCTTATGAGGCGTCATTTACCCGCTTCTTCGCTATCGTTTTCTTCATATATATGAACGCGCTGAGCATCGTACTGTGTGCGCGCGGGCGGCGTTTTCCCGCCGTAGCCCAGGTGGATCAAGGCCAGGGGGACGATGTTTTCCTGCAGCCCCAGGATATCCCTGACCTTTTTGACTGCTTGCCCAAAGGGGTGAAGGCCCACCCAGCAGCTGCCAAGGCCCAGGGAAGTTGCCGCAAGCAGGATGTTTTCCACCGCCGCCGAGCAGTCCTGCACCCAAAAATCATTGCCTTCGCCCGGTATCGTCCGGTCCAAATTTCCCGCCACGATCAGGATGAGCGGGGAATTCATGGTGGAATAACGCGTGACGAGCCGCAGTTTATCCTGAAGCGCTTTGTTTTTTACCATATAGAATTCCCAAGGCCTCAGGTTATGCGCGCTGGGCCCGGCCATCGCGCACTCCATCAGGTCTTGCAGCGCAGCTTCCGGTACAAGACTGTCTGTAAACTGGCGCACGCTTCTTCTTTGCATCATTGCATCCCGGACTTCCATATGCTATCCCCCCACTTTCCGTATGTTTTGCTTTACCCGGACTATCGTATCATTGCCGGCAACGGCAGGCAAGGGGTGGAAAACGAATTGGTGCGAAAGGCAAACTGGCCGCCAAAGCTTTCCCTTTTCACGAAAGCGTTTGTATTCGGGCTGTCCATGAGTCACGCCGCTTACAGTGCTTTTTCGGAAGGCATGGATGGTGAGGAAGGGGGCGCCGGTCCGCGCCACATCATAAAAGCCAAAAAAAGTACTGCACAAAACGCCGATTTGATGTATACTGTATGAGGTGTATTTTGGCTTAATATCTGTTAGGAGGCTTTGATCGTGGAAAATATGACGTTGGTCTACATTCTTTCCGCAGTAGTAATTGTGCTTGCGCTGGGGTTTGCAGCATACCTTGCCAGCTGGGTGAAGAAGCAAAAGAACGACAATAAGGAAATCGAGCGCATCGCGGGGCTTATCCGCGATGGTGCCAACACCTTCATGCGCAAGGAATACACAGTCCTTGCCGTTTTTGCGGCGGTGATGGCCGTGTTCATTTACCTTTTCCTGCCGCGTCCCGTCTGGTCGGCAGGTGCTGTCCCCGGCAGTAACCTGGCGATGGCGCTGTGCTACATCGCGGGTACGGTTTTTAGCGCGGTGGCAGGCAAAGTTGGTATCTATGTGGCGTCGTTGGCTAACGCACGCTGCGCCGAGGCTGCGCAGGAAGGCGTTAAACCCGCGTTCCTGATCGGTTTCCGCGGCGGTGCGGTCATGGGCTTGATCGTCGTTGCGGCGTGCCTGCTGGGAGTTATGGGCGTTATGATCGTCGTGGGCGATGCCAGTATGCTGCTTGCATTCTCGTTTGGCGCAAGTTCCCTTGCGCTGTTTGCCAAGGCCGGCGGCGGTATTTTCACCAAGACAGCGGACGTTTCCGCCGACCTGGCGGGCAAAGTGGAACTGGGCATCCCGGAGGATGATCCCCGCAACCCCGCCGTTATCGCCGATAACGTGGGTGACAACGTGGGCGACGTCGCGGGCATGGGCGCCGACCTGTTTGACTCCAACGTGGCGACCATGGCAGCTGCTTTGGTCATGGCAACCGCGCTGGGTGGCAAAAACCCTTCTATGGTATTTGTGTATTCGGCGCTGGGGCTCCTGAGTTCCATCGTAGGCATTTACCTAGGCAAGATAGGCCCCAAGGGTACGCCGACCGGCGCGCTCAACAAGTCCACCTATGTCTCCACCGTCGTTTTCCTGGCGCTCACCGCCGCAGCCACCCTTATTTGGGGGTTCGAGTGGCGCTACTGGGGCGCGGCGGCCGTGGGCCTTTTAGTGGGTGTGGTGATCGGCCTTACTACCAATTATTTCACGGATGACAATCACGCTATCGTCAGGAAAGTGGCGCACGCTTCGGCCACCGGCCCCGCGTTCACCATCCTGTCCGGCGTTTCCTACGGCTTTATCAGCGCCCTTCCTGCCATGGTGGGCATCGCGCTCAGCGCGCTTATCGCCCACAATCTGGGCGGCATGTTCGGCATCAGCATGGCAGCCGTGGGCATGTTGTCTATCGTGGGCACCATCATTTCCAACGACGCCTACGGCCCCATCGTGGACAATGCCCGCGGCCTTGCCGAGATGGGCAGTCTGGGTGAGGAAACCATCCGCGTTACGGACGAACTGGACTCTGCCGGCAACACCGTCAAAGCCGTTACCAAAGGCTTTGCTATCGGCGCCGCAGGCCTTACCGTTATTTCTCTCTTGGGCGCGTTCATGCAGGAAGCCAACCACGCCATCGCGGAGATCAACTTAGGGTTGGCCGCGGGCGAAGCGCCCATCGCGATACTGACCGGCTTTAACCTGGTGGATCCCACCGTGTTCTTTGGCATTTTAGTGGGCGCTGCTATCCCCGCCGTTTTCAGCGCAATGCTGATCCTGGGCGTAGACAAGAACGCGCAGCGCATGATCGCAGAGATCCACAGGCAATTCCGTGAGATCAAGGGCCTGGCGGAAGGTGAACCCGGCGTGCAGCCGGAGTACAACAAGTGCATCGACATCGCTACCACGGGCGCCTTGAAGGAATTGATCCCCGCGGGTCTGATGGCGATCATCTCCACCCTGCTGGTCGGGTTCATTGGCGGCGTGCAAGCGGTGGGCGGTTTCCTCCTGGGTAACATCGTAACGGGTCTCCTCCTCGCCCTCTTCATGTCCAACGCCGGCGGCATTTGGGATAACGCCAAAAAGTACGTGGAAGCCGGCAATGAAGGCGGCAAGGGCAGCGACACGCATAAGGCCGCCGTTATCGGCGACACCGTGGGCGACCCCTTCAAGGATACCGCCGGGCCTTCCATCAATACGCAGATCACCGTCGTATCTTTGGCGGCGTCTATGCTGGCGCAAGTGTTCGTTCATTTCCACCTGTTCTAAGCGACAGGATAGTCTGATAAGACAGTTTTCGGCACGCCGCATGGGCAGCGTGCCGAATTTTAATGTGAAGCGTTGCGGCAAGTTCACCATTGTGGGTTCCAAGGAAGTACTTACTCCCTTGGTGGGGTTGGGCAAAGTCCGCATCAGAATGCCTTCAGCCTCGTTTCCACCACACAAGTGTGGCGGAGGACTATGCTTCAGGATTCCTCCTTACGTCAAAAAGCAGGATTTTTGCCGGGTAGGAACGAAAGCGGAAGTGCGGCGGCCCTGTCCCATTCGCAAATTTGGAGGTGCAGCTTGCTCTGCCAAGACTCTTCTTGGTTATGAATAAGCGAGGCCCATCAATGTCGCCGGCAGCATACGCGTGCGCTCTCTCATTCAAGACGATGCATCATCCATGCGTGAAGTCTACAGCAAAACTGCCAGATCGCCGCTGCGCGGGCATGTCTTGACAACCCATTCGCACGGCTCCTATAATCCATACAGATATCCAATTGTAAAATCAATCACGCTGAAGGAGTACGATATGCTTCCCATACAGGTTATCGGCAGCCTCAATATCGACATGACGGTGCTTTTGCCCCGTTTTCATCTGCCGGGTGAAACGATCACGGGGATGGATTTTCGTATCTACCCAGGCGGCAAGGGTGGTAATCAGGCAGTGGCCGCGGCACGCTTGGGGGCCAATGTGCATTTTGTCGGCATGTTGGGGGAGGATGACAACGGCGCCTTCTACGTGCGTGTGCTGACGGAGGCGGGAGCAGACGTGTCCGGTATCGGAAAGACCGGGGAAGCCGCCAGCGGCATCGCGCTCATAGAAGTCGATAAAACGGGCGAGAATCGTATCGTGGTCGTCCCCGGCGCCAATGCCCTGGCGGATGACACGCATGTGCGGTATCACCAGGAAAAACTGCCGGATAAGAAGATCTGTATGCTGCAGCTTGAGATCCCCGTGTACACCTGCATGGAGGCGGCCAGGCGCGCACACGCCAACGGCGATATCGTCATCCTGGACCCTGCCCCCGCTATCCACTTGCCTGACAGCTTTCTTCAGAATGTTGATTTCATTACCCCCAACGAGGGCGAACTGGCCCGCCTGACCGGCATGCCTGCAGGCACGATGGATAACATCCAAGCCGCCGCCCACGCGCTCATCGGGCGTGGCGTCAAACACGTGGTGGCAAAGCTGGGTGCCAATGGCTGCTTGTACGTTGACCGTGAGCGGATGCTGCATTCGCCGGGCTTTAGGGTTGACGTGGTCGATACCACCGCGGCAGGTGACAGTTTCAACGCCGGTCTTGCCTATGCCGTTGCCAATAATTACCCGATTGAAGAGGCACTGCGCTTTGCCAACGCGGTGGGCGCCGTTTCCACTACCGGCGCCGGCGCGCAAAGCGCCATGCCCACGCAAGAAGATGTGGAGAAGCTGATGGCGCGAGGGTCTAGAGACTACTAATGAAAAGTCAAGCGGGCAGGAACGGGTAATAAGAGATAATTTAGTTTGGTGTCCTTTCGATAGAAAGGCAACTCAAACAAGCCGCTGAGCAGTATGGGAGTTGCAGGCAGCCGGCCGAGGGGCAGGAAAAGCCGGTCAGGTGCTGCCTAAGGTATCCAGATAAGCGTTGACGGAAGCGAAGTATCTTCGCAGAAACTTATTGGCCGAAGCCATCATGTAGACCTGGTACTTCTTTCCCTCGGAACGTTTTTTCGCCATATACTGGTAGACGGGATCCTCGGCGGGAGAGCACATATTGATCACGTTCATGACGAGAAAAAGTGTCCTTCTCAGAGCGGGAGATCCGCGCTTGAAGATGCTTCTGCTGAGGAAATTCACCTGGCCGGATTGGCAGGGAGGGGCATCGATGCCGGCAAAGGCAACGAGCGCCTTCTTGGAATGAAAGCGGCGGACATCCCCGATTTCCGCCATGAGCTGAGGTCCAAGGGAAGGGCCGGCACCGAACATACTCATGACGACAGGATACTCGGGCAAAGAGGAAGCCAAGGCCTGCATCCGCGCGCGTACCACAGCCAGGGAGATGAGGTTTGTCCGCAACTGAGAAACGGCGGTGTCAACGAGGACCCTGACGCTCTCGGAATTGGGTGATACAGCAACACAATTCGAAGCGAAAGCATGGATCTTCTTCGCCTTATCCGGACTGAACTGATAGCCGTGTTTGGCGCACCAGCGCTGATATCTGGTGATAAAGGCACGCTCAGACAAACCGCGCACACAGTCACAGTGCCGGAATGCAGCGACGAAATCGATCCACTTCTGGCTGCCGTCAGGCCGGACGGGGCTTGTGAAGAGATCATTGACGCGGGGGAAGTATAGATCCATTAAAGAGATGAGACTGTTCTTGAACACTGAGCTTATTTTGCTATACTCTTGATACTGCCTGTAGCAAGTCTTAAGCAATTGCCGGGCAGGGTCCTGGGGCATATACCTGGGCAGCTCGTTCCAGTATTGAAGACCATAGCCGGCGATCTTCAGAGCGTCCTTCCTATCGGTCTTGCCCCGTCTGATGGAATTGTTCCCGTAGCCATGAATGAGAACGGGATTGACTACGGAAACATAGAAACCCTCATGGTCAAGCAGCCATGCTATGGGCAGGTGGTAGCTGCCTGTAGCTTCCATGACCACGCGGGTCTCACCGCCCAGAGATTTGAGCTTGTCGCAAAGCAGGGTCAGATCATGGCTGGTGTGGTGAACCTCGAAGGGCCTGAGAACCTCTTCACCGCCGGGACGCATGACTGCGATCATGCTTTTGCCTTTGGAAATATCGATACCTACGGTGTACATTTCTGTTCCTCCAATAGATGAGTATTGACCGGGTACATCTTGATCCCGCTGCCGATTCAATCTATTGCTCAACACGAACTCCCCGGCAAAACCGGTGGCCCAACCTACTCAACCGAACGCTACAGCAAGAGGATGGCTGATAGTCTCTATCACGGACATGGAAGCCCACTACACTGATGGTCAGCCGGTCCCTCGTATTGTAGCTTAGGCACGAGAAAGGCAGGAATGGCGAACTGGCTGCACGCCTTTCCTGCCTAAAGTTATTGTAATAGTGCACCGATCGGTGTTCGCGGCTTTGTTCGGAGAAGAGGGGGAAAGGAGATCCAACCGAACTTCGTCACAAGAATGATGCCATAGCAGTCAGCATTTTCTTAACCCAGAGTCGTTCCAGAAATCCGTAGTGGTCCGATTAGTGGAGTCATCTGAGTACTGGTCGGACGACAGAACACACTTGAGCTGAGAATCACTTCGATTTTCTCGGTAAGCAGGCGGCATGAAATGGCAATCGGAGTTTAGAAAAGCGAATCAAAACTTGGCAGTACCTTGTTTCCGTTGAGAAATTCTGGATTGAATGATATACTCCTGTACAATTGCAGAGACACATTGAGTTTAACCATAAGTTCATTGATGATTATACCTGCAGAAATGTGAAATAGTTGGAGAACAAGATGCAAATAGTGATTGTCGGAGACTACCAGCTTGAGAACACACCTTTGAAAATGACCGAGAATGCGATGGAGGATATTCGCAACACAGAATCAGACCTCGTCGTTGTGATGGGTGATTATGGAAAAAACGCTGAACTGGGAGACCCGGATACCATCTTCCGATGTAAGAAGTTGCTTGATCTGACTGAGTCATTCATTCGCCCATTGCTGGGTAATCATGATTTTCACAAAGAAATCGGGGAGAATATTCTTCCTCACGGTACAATGGAGAAAGCCATGAGGAAAGCTTTCGAAATTGATGATACCTTCTTTGTTTATGAACACAAGGAATTCCGCCTCTTTGGTATCAGCTTGGATTCATGGTCAGCAGAGCCGCCATTGTCAGTCAACGAATGCTTCGTCTCTGATGAACGTTTTGGTTGGATTGTTCGAAAAATCGAAGAGCGCCCCGGGATACCAATTGTCATGTTGACGCATGCGCCTATCATGGGGTGCGGTCTGAGGACGGTCCCTGGGGTCCATATTCGCGCAACCAACGCCTATATGGATCAGAGCACCGATCCAATGCGATGGATAGCTCTAACAGAGCACCCGGAGATCATCCTTTGGTTGAGCGCGCATTATCATCTGGGCCATCATCATCCAGACTCATTGGTAGAGCGTAAGGGCGTTGTATACGCACATACGGGCGTGCATGGAAATGTAACAAGAGACGGTAGCAGGCAATCGAGGATATTACATATTGAAGATGACAGAATAATATTGAGAACGCTTGATCACGAGAATCGAAGCATTCAGGATAAACCGGATTGGGAAGCTTCACTCTCAGACATGTATCTAAAACGTAAAGAGATATGCCCTCGTGTCTTACACCCTAATATGCCAGACTGGCTTGAATCCTTTGAACCGCTTGGAGCGGGGGGGCGAAAATCATTACCGAATGGGCATGTATTGCTTTCCACAAGGGACAATTATCTCTGGGAAGCTGACCCGCAATGGGCTGTGGTGCTGGGCACGCTTCATTATCAGGACGAGAAAATTATCGATTACTGTGTCAGTGGAGATGTTGTATGGCGTGCGTTTGGGCAGACAATCTCCGCAGTCAATATATGGAATCCCTGGCGCTTTACACGAGAGCGGTTCATCCCCAATCACCATGAAGAAAAGATTCAGCTGCAAAGGCAAGTCAACAAGCTTGAGCCGATTGCCGCGGGCGGTGTTCGAGTTTTTCTGGAAGATGGGTTTCTCAATGTTAATTGTCCGGAAAGACTGAAATGATAGCGGCTGAAGCACGACATGATAATTCGAAGCAACGTAGCATTTCCGGAATGCTGATGGGATTTACATGGCTATCCGTCCTTATTGTTTTCTGCGCGATTGCTGTTAGTTATTTCATTTCCAGGAACGTTGCCAGACAACAGGCATGGGAGAAAGCCCGTTTCGCGATCTTTGAAACAGCTGAGAGCGCATCAGAACTACTTGTCGAATTGAAGTTGGGTTCTGAGTTGTTGGCAAATCAAATTGATATCATTGGCTTTTGCACGGCATCAGCTGCACAACGGTTTTCGGCCCGAGACACAGTGCTATCACTATTGACAAGTTACGCAAATTTCCGAAATGAGGTCCTTGATGTCTATTTGGTGACAGCGGACGGCGCAAGTTTTTCCGCGCAACCTGAAAATGTAGACGCGAACCTAGTCTCTGCGTTTACCGCGTATGTTCAAATCACAGATGATTATCAGCCGCAAAGAGTCTTTCGAAGTCCAATTCTGACTGAATTGTATCAGGGAAGTGATGGCCGAAAATACTTTGCACAGCTTTTTCCCATATACCGACCAATTGCCGCACCGGGGGCTGAGGATTATCTGGGTTCACTAATCACTATTTGTGATTCCAGGTCATTACTGAGTGTACTGAATTATTCAGATTCTTACGCCACAATGATTATGCAAGGAAATCAGTTGCTTTCAAGATCAGATGAGACGGATACCAACATGGTTGACCCCGTTCTACTGCAAAGTGACGGTTTTCAGCAACCACGCCGTGAAGTGACTCTTTCAGAGCCAGTAAAAGGATCCGATTGGACAGTCCATTTGTCGTATTCAGTGGCAAATAGCGACATAGGCATGGGAAATGTCGAGCTGGTCTGCATCATATTGGCTGCAGCGGCATCTTTCGCAATGTTTGGGTTAAGGACAATCTTGGGCAAGTGGCTTGTTGAACCAATAGCCTGGATTGCAGGGCACACTGAAAAAATCCAAGAATCCGGCAGCAAGATCCCCCAGCCAGCCATAGTCACCCGTGAAATAGCATCACTGACACGTAATCTGAACGAAATGCTTGAGAGAATTGATGAGCTTAACGACAGTGTGCTCAAGGCAAGGCTGAATTATTATCAAGAGCATTTGATGTTTCTTCAAACCCGTACAAACCCGCATTTTCTATATAACAATCTTGAAAGCATTCGCGGAATGGCAGCCGCGGATAAGACTGACGAAGTACGATCGATGATAAGTTGCATTGCCAATATTTACAGATATGGAAACAGGAGTGAACAAACATCAACGTTAAGGGAAGAATACAGCGTCGCTCGCGATTACGAGAGAATCATGGTTTTGCGTTATGGCGAAACTTTTAACGTAATCCTGAAAGCGTCTGATGCGGCATTGGAGTGCAAAACGCCCAGGATGGTACTTCAGCCGCTGATTGAAAACGCCTTTCTTCATGGCTTCTTGACAACTTTGACAAAAAACGGGACTGTCGAAGTCAATGCTGAGGTTATTGAAGATAATTTGGTGATTATTGTTTCTGATAACGGAATAGGTGCAACGGACGAGAAAATTGAACAGCTCAATCAAGTGCCCGATTTTACCAGAACCAGTGATAGGCACATTGGTATATCCAATCTGTGGAAACGACTATTGCTGCTATTCGGCGCCGAAAGCAACATTAGCGTTCAGCGTAACAGGGCAGGAGGGTTGAACGTAGCAATACGAATCAATCAAATAGTAGATACCTGAAAATACGACAAGCGGAACTGAATAATGGCAAGCAATTTCCTTGTTGCTTTGATAGTATGTCACTAGGAGCTGAGATATATGCAAATCAGAACCAGGCGACTATTTAGAGATATCTGGAAAGCAAGGTACGTTTACATGTTGCTTTCGTTTGGGTTGGCGTATTTTATTGTTTTTCATTATGTACCAATGAGCGGGATTGTCCTCGCGTTCAAAAAATACAATGCGAGACTGGGTATTTGGGGGAGCGATTGGACGGGTCTGGATCATTTTAGACGAATATTCATCACTCCCGGAGCAGTCGCTGCAATCAAAAACACCTTCGAAATCAATCTGACAAGATTGCTCTTTCAGTTTCCGATGCCGATACTGCTGGCACTTCTCATCAATGAGATGCGGGGTACAAGAATCAAACGAATCTATCAGACAATTTTCACATTTCCACATTTTTTGTCTTGGGTAGTAGTATCAACCATATTAATGAATTTTTTGGCAAACAGCGGTATGGTCAATGCAGTCATAGTCAGCATTGGTGGAAAAAAGTACAATTTTCTCAGCGATGAGCGCCTTTTCAGGCCTCTTTTGTATATTACACAAAACTGGAAGGAGATGGGCTGGAGTTCGATCATCTATATTGCGGCAATATCTTCCATTGATCTAAGTCTGTATGAAGCAGCTACTGTAGATGGCGCCGGCCGGTTTAAACAAGCTTTGTATGTCACCCTTCCTGGGATAAAAGCCACAATTATTACGCTGTTCATTCTCCAGGTTGGCCGCGTGATGAATTCTGGTTTTGAACAAATATTCTACATGCAAAACCCAGCGGTCAAATCTGTTTCTGATATTCTGGATACATACATCTATTCCATAACATTTGACGCGGTCCCAAATTACGGATTCTCCACGGCAGTTGGTTTGTTCAAATCAGTTATTAATTTGGTGATGCTGATTGGTGCTAACGCGATAATTAAAAAGTTCAATGGATCCGGAATGTTCAATTGAGGAAGAATTATGAGCACATTTAGGAAAAATCTGAAATATGTTGAGAAACGAAGAAAATGGACCACTGGACAAATAGTAGTCGCTCTTTCTTTAACGATGATTGCTTTGATAATTTTCTTCCCTTTTTACAATGCGGTTGTAATCTCATTTGAAACTAATCGCGCTTACACTTTGAATCCCGTTTCTTTGTATCCTACGGAGCTTTCCTTGGCCAACTATGAATACTTGATAGAAAACGGCAACATTCTATCAGGTTATAAAAACACGATCTTTATTACATTCATTGGCACTGTACTCAGCATGTCAGCTTCCGTGATGATGGCTTATGCTTTCTCCAGGAAAAATTACCCGGGCAAAAAGTTCCTCTTTCTGTCTGTGATGTTTACAATGCTGTTTAGCGGTGGGATGATTCCCACCTACCTGCAATTTAAGAATCTTGGCCTCATTGATTCGAGATGGTCAGTCATACTTTATGTGGGCATATCAACCTATAACATCATTATCCTCAAGAGCGGTTTTGAGCAGACACCTATAGAGCTGGAAGAAGCAGCAAAGATAGATGGGGCAAATGATTTGATAATTTTTGTCAGGATCGAACTTCCATTGCAGAGTGCACTTCTGGCCACTTTCACCCTTTTTACAGCGGTCGCATACTGGAATGAATGGTTTTGGAGCATGCTGCTAATTAATTCTGCCAGTAAGATGACTCTCCAGACTGCGCTGAGAGCTATAGTAAGCGAGGCATCTGCTGCGGCGGATGTTTCCAGCGGTGAAGCGGGATTTGATGTTTTTACCCAAGGTGTGAAAATGGCAGCCGTGATGATGACGATGTTGCCCATTATGTGTTTCTATCCTTTTTTGCAGAAATACTTCGTGAAAGGAGTACTTGTCGGCTCGGTCAAGATGTAACCACTGCCTTTTTAAGGTGTGGCAATAAAAACAGGAGGGGAGACAACTATGAAAAGAATAGCGGTTCTAGCGCTAATCCTGGCACTGATGACCACTTCCGTATTCGCGGAAGATCTCATCAAAAAGTACAATGTAAGCGCGTACGACACAACGGATCACGTAACATTTGCGATCAACTCGACACACTCCAACTCTGATATGGACTATAAAGGAGACAACCTGTATAAAACTCTCTCCAGCTTGTTCAATTTTGAGTATGATGTCTGGCCGGTGTCAAAAGACAGCCAGAATGAAAAACTTCGTGTTTGGATAAACAGCGGCACCATGCCTGACATAGTCACATGGCGCAACTTTGATTATCAGGAGTACTCAATTTATGCCGAGCAGGGACTACTTGGCGCACTGCCCAAGGGATGGGAAGCAACATACCCGAACCTTTTTGAGATGTTCAAATTAACGGGTCTATATGAGCAGATGAAAATGGATGACGGCTTGGTATATGGCATCCCACACGCTACTTTCGCTCGTTTCAGCGGGATGGATACTGTGGTCAATCATGTGACCGTTTATTATCGCAAGGATTGGGCCGAGTCAGTTGGCGTTTCTACTTACTTTGAGGATGGCGTTGTTACGCTGAGTGAACTGGCAGAATACAACCGTTTGTGCATCGAGAAGGACGTGGCCGGCAACGGAAATACCCTTGGGCTATGCGTTGATCCAGAATACATGACTGAATTCTTCATGCTCTTCTCAGGCACCAACTATGATACCTTCCAAAGGGGAGAAAATGGATATGAATGGTGTTACAGCCAGGAGAGCGTACTGGATGCAATCAAGCTAGCCAATCAATGGTACAATGACGGCTTGATTGACCCAGATTTCTATCTCAAACCTTCGGCTGATGCCATTGCGGGTTTTAACTCGGGCATTGGTGCAAGCATGTATCACAACTGCGCTATTAGCTCTTACATGGGTTACAAGACTACTTTTAGCGAATCAACAGGACTTGATTCCAACGAAGTAATGGGCATTGCGGTAATCTCTGATGACAGCGGTGTTACAAAGGCAATCCAGACAGCCAACTACTGGTCTGCTACCTTCCTAAAACCCAACATTCAAGAGGCAACCTTGACCCGTTTGCTTTCCCTGATGGATTGGTTCTGCACCGAAGAAGGACAGCTTACCGCCGTTTGTGGGCCTTGGGGGGAAGCGTGGGATTATGATGGGAATGGTGACGTCGTCATGCTGACTCAGAAAGATGAGAATGGCAAATATCCTGGAACCGCAGACCTTTACAAAAGTTACAATATTTTCCGTTCTATGGGGATCTTGCCGGACGACTTTTCGTTTGTCAATCCTTCCAACGATCCATTGGTTGTTCAGGATGTTTTTACGATGTACGCGGCAAAGCAGACAGGCGATATTATTCCTTTGGATTACGATTACGAATTCTTTTCCAGCGACAATAAAGCGAACTACTCCCTTAAGCTGGAAGAGGAAGTCACTCGCCTCGCCATCCTACAGCCCGGGTTGGACATTCGTGCAGAATGGCAGAAATTTATCGATGCCAATAAAGGCATATGGCAACCAGTCATTGATGACCTAAATGCGGAGTTCTTCAAATAGACAAATCCAACAAAAAGGCTGTCACATTGGAATGGCAGCCTTTTTGTTGTATGATTCCATGGGAGGTGCTATATGTATCGTGCAATAATTGTCGATGATGATCGATGGGCATTGGAAGACATCAAAAAAAGTTTTGACTTTCCCTCTTTTGATTTTGCTATTCAAGGTGAATATATGTCTGCTGAAAGTGCGTTTGAAGCGATTGTTATGCAACCACCTGAATTAGTCGTTTCGGATATTCGCATGGGTTCACTATCGGGGATTGACCTGATTAGAAAATGCCGCGGCAAGGGAATCGGCTCTCTATTTGTCATTGTCAGCGGATATGATGATATTGACTATATTCAAGCAGCCTTTACATACAGCGCTTTCTACTACCTGCTTAAACCGATTGACGATATCAAAACGCGGGAATTGATGCAAAGGATTATTTTGCGATTGAATGCCAAAGTGAGATGCCAAATCAAAAATTATCCACAGGACACTTTTGGAAAAGCAATGAAATATGTTGACGAACATTTCACAGAGGTTCTCTCACTTGAATCCGCCTCAGAAGCCTTGTTCCTTAATAAGAATTACTTATCGGACTTGTTCAGTAAACGATTGGGTATGACTTTCACGCAATACCGGAACAAACAGCGTATCTGCCTTGCTGAGCAAATGATTCTTGAAGGTATTTTTAGCATAACCGATATAGCATATTCCTGCGGATTTGAAAGTTTGAGCCGTTTTTCGAAAGTATTCAAACAAATTAAGGGAACACCTCCACAACAGTTCAGGCAGAAGAATATTACCGGGGAATAGTCATAACAACGACGGGTTTCTCATCTAATGAAATGCAGTATTCAGTCAAGTCCATAATTGTGTGTAAATTCATCAGGCATCATGACGCAGCTGAGAGTTTCGCTTTGGTGTCAGCCTTCTCAACCCTCTGTGCCAGATATTCCGCCAGATCCAGGTACATCCGCCCGGTTTGCCATTCTTCATTGGTTTCCATCAGCAGAGCACCCATCAGCCGGTAGATCGATTGCTCGTTGGGGAATATCCTGATCACCCGTTCCCGGCGCCTCAGTTCCTCGTTCAAGCGCTCAAGTCCGTTGGTGGTTCTGAGCCGCCGCCGTATAGAGAGCGGAAGGCTCAGAACCGCTAGCACGTCCTCGAAGCCTTCTTCCAACGTGTTCACGGCCTTGG
>LFRM01029644.1_pt1 | contig 20049 bp, 17 predicted proteins | sample 618341 | NCBI WGS metagenome assembly LFRM01 (sample SAMN03654438, study PRJNA283298) | anaerobic digester metagenome | isolation source: pool of bioreactors CSTR01a, CSTR02a, and CSTR03a thermophilic anaerobic... | place: Denmark: Kgs. Lyngby | collected 2014-05-21 | reverse complement strand
AATCATTTAGCTTAAAACAAAAGACGCTAGTCCTCCTTATGAGAAATGCGTCTTTTGTCTTTTTATATTGTATAATTTTTATTTGTTTTTAATAAAGTTGTAAAGTGTTTTAACTTGAATTCCAGTTGCACCTTGTGGTAAGTAGCTTCTTGCAGATCCACTATATGCAGTTCCAGCAATGTCTAAATGAACCCAAGGAGTATCATTTACAAAGTTTTCTAAAAATAGTCCTGCTGTAATTGTTCCAGCACCACTACCTTTACTTGTATTAAGTAAGTCAGCATAGTCTGATTTTACCATATCACGGTATTCATCACTGCTTGGCATTTGCCAGATTGGCTCTCCAGCTAGTTTTGATGCCGCTAAGACTTCACTCATTAGTGACTCGCTATTTGTAACTGCCCCAGTTGTTATTTCGCCTAGAGCGGCTACACATGCTCCTGTTAAGGTTGCGATGTCAACAATTTCATCAGCTTTAACTACACTTTGAGCATACCATAGTGCATCGGCTAAAGTTAAACGACCTTCAGCATCAGTGTTTAAAATTTCGATTGTCTTTTTAGACATTGAGTTAATAATATCTCCAGGTTTATATGCTTTACCATCAATTAAGTTTTCTGTAGCAGCTATTAAACCAACTACGTTTTGTTTCAACTCATTTTTTGCAATAGCATACATGGCTCCAACTACAGTTCCAGCTCCACCCATGTCACAAAACATTGTGTCCATTGATTTTGATGGTTTAATTGAATATCCACCTGAATCATATGTTACACCTTTACCAACTAGCGCCGTTTTGTATTGGCTATCTGGATTTCCCATATATTCCATTATAATAAATCTTGGATCTTTTTCTGATCCTAAAGCGACTGATAAAAGGGCATCCATTTCTAATGCTGTTATTTCAGCTTTATCTAAAATGGTAACTTTTACGCCAACTTGTTCTAAGATAGCTTTTGCTGAATTTGCTAAAACTTCTGGATACATATTTTTAGCACGTTCATTTACAAGATTTCTTGTGATTGTAACACCTTTATATACAGCTAAGATTTCTTTTAAGGCTACATCAAAGTCTAATTGACTGTGTTTTTTAACATAGACATTTTCAACAGTTGGAATGACTTTCTTTTTACTCAAGTATTTATCAAAGGCATATTCTGATTGTAGTAAACCTTCGACTGCAGCTTGAAACATCGCTTCTGTATTTTCTTGAAAAATATCTAGATCAATATTTACTGATTTAACCTTGTATTGCATCAGTGTTTTACCAACTTTATGATAAGCTTTTCTAAGATCTTGCGCACTGACTTTATCTAAAGCTCCAAGACTTAAATATAAAGTGCTTGATCCTGCAGTTTGATAATCTAAATATTGTTCACCTTTTTTATTAGTGAATACTTCATTTTCAACTAATGCTTTTAAAAGCTCATTTGTCTGTAATTGTTTGTCGTTTTCGACTAAGTTTACGACACTAATTTGGCCGTTACTTCCTAATTCAAATTTCATATTAACACGCTCCTACAAGATATTATATCACTTCTATGAAAAATGTCTTGCTTATTTTCAAATAATGATTTATTTTCATTAAAATGTAAAACAACCAACTAAATAGTTAGTTGGTTGTTTGTTTAGAGATTGTTGACTAGGTTTAACAGGACTAGTGCACTTGCGATTAAAATAACGGCAATAACATAATTACTGGCACGTTGAGATTTGGTATTTGATTCAATCAAGTTGTATCTTTCAAAAACTTGTAAGACTGGCTTGTGAACTAAAAAGATTATGCCGGAATTAATCGTTGCCTTAATAATATTGAAGGGAACAATAATTGGCAATAACATCTTAACTACTTCGGCTTGTGGTATTTTTAAGTAGACTGGCGTCACAATATAGTTCCAGCCAACCATAACTAAGGTCATTAAAATTGTTCCAGCGGCTAAGCCGACAATTAAACCTTTATTGTTTGGGCGTTTTTTATAAATGATTGTCGCTAAAGTTACAAAGGCAACTGTCGATAATACATTCATAAATAAGCCAATAATACCATCATTACTTACTGTCATAAATTCAATTACTGAAGTTATTGTTGACATTAAAATTGTAATGGCAGGGCCAAAGGCCATTCCGCTTAGCATAATAACGATATCCTTTGGATCATACTTTAAAAAAGCGACCATTGGGACTCTTCCAACAAACATTACGGCATAAGCTAATGCTGTTAAAAGCGAAATTATTACTAGCTGATTTACCGTGTACTTACTCTTACTACTTTTCATATTAACACTCCTTTTTTTCCATAAAAAAACCCAGACATTTATTCCAGGTTAGAGTATCTAAAAAGAATACATCTTCTTTCATCCAGACTTTAACTGTCGGTTTTGGAATCACACCAAATCTGCTTTTTTATCAGCTCGCGGACTATACCGCCGGTAGGGAATTACACCCGACCCCGAAGAATAATAATATTGGTTTTTCTATAGACACTATATAGGTTTTATAAGTGCTTGTCAATAGTTTAACTAATTGTTTCGTCGACTTCATCAAATGCCTCAGTACTATCAGGTCTTATAAAGACCATTAGTGTTTGTAGCAATAACTTAATGTCATCTAATATACTAAAGGATTCAATATACTTAATATCCAATCTTAATTTCATTTTTGGACTTGTATTATATTTGCCAAAGATTTGCGCATAACCTGTTAATCCAGCCTTAACTTTTAAGCGTAAGTCAAACTCTGGTACTGTTTGTTTTATGATTTCAGCGTGTGCAACACTTTCTGGTCTTGGCCCAACTAAACTCATATCACCTTTTAAGATATTGAACATTTGTGGTAGTTCATCAATTCTAAATTTTCTGATTTTTTCGCCAATTGGCGTAATTCTTGTATCATTTTTAGTAGCTGGCATGTTTCCAGAATTAATTTGCATTGATCTAAATTTTGTGATTTTAAAGATTTTCCCATCTTTTGTCAAGCGGTCTTGGTGATAAAAGATTGGTCCATTATCATCTAATTTAATTAAGATTGCGGTAATAATAAAGATTGGTGATGTTAATAGTAATATAATTAAGGCGCCAACAATATCAATAATTCTTTTAACAAATTGTTGAAAGGGTGAAACTTTGACTGGATATATTTCTACCATCAAGGCATCATCGATTACGATCGCATTGCTTTTAGCAATTAGGATGTTATATGTATCAGCATTATAAGTTAAATGAATATCATTGTAATAACAGTATTCAACCATTTCTTTTTCAAAGGCTGAATCATAATTTAATAAAAAGATGTGGTTTATTCCTTTAAAATCGATGTCTTCAAATTTAGGTTGACTATATGTTTTGATTAAATCATATTGTTTATCATGGGATTTAACATATTTACTAATTTTTTTGTAAAGTGTTTTGTTGTTGTCAATAATGATTGTTTTTTCAGGATTGTATAGTTTAAAGTAAAGATTGTTTCCTAAGTGAGCGGCAACCCAAATAATTGTGCCTTGAATAACATATGTAACAACTAAGGNNGATTGTGATCATTGTTGAAAGAAATACTGGTTTTGATTTTTCAAAGCCAATTTTAAAGTTTCCATAGACTGGCATCATCATAACAATACTAAAGAAAAACGCTGATGTTGTAATAACAAAGGTTCTTGTTAAACTAACGAGGGCATAGTTGATTCTTTTAAAAACGAAAATAAAAACTAAGTATAATAGAAAGTAGACCAAAGTCTTATATAAGGTAATAACAATATTTTTCATATTTTCTTGTAGCATAATTATAATCTCCTTTTGATATAAAAATATTGTAGATAGTTTAATTTTATACATTATTTTACAATATTATCATTACAATATTATCACTTGTAGACCTATTAATCAAACTTAGTAGACTTTCATATTTATATATTTTAATGATAAATTTGCTTAAAAAATAAATATTGTTTTTAATATCCATAAAAATTATCCCAAGTTGTAGAAAGAGCTAACTTTTGCTACAATTAGTCATGAGAAACAGCGCTTAATAAAGCTGATAAAGGCTATAGCTTTTATAGGATAGGATGTCATTATGAACAAGTTACAACAAGAGGACTTTAATATTTTAGTTTGGTTAAAAGAGTTTTGTGATTCAAACGATTTACCATATATTTTAGATGCTGGAACATTTTTAGGTGCCATCAGGCATAAGGGCTTTATTCCTTGGGATGATGATGTGGATATTGCAATGTTGAGAAGTGACTATGATGTTTTCGAGAAAAAAATGCTTGAAACATTAAATGCAGATCACAAGTATCGATATCAAAGTCGGCTTTTAGATGCTTATTATGTTAATGAATTTTCCAAGGTGCGCTCAGATGCAATAGATATTAAAGAGGTCGTATCTAAAACCCAAAGGGGTTATAGTGGCGCTTGGGTTGATATTTTTCCTTTTGATAATGTAGCTGATGATATAGAGTTAAGAAAAAAACAGTGCAATAAAATCGTTAAGATTAACCGCTTGTTAAAGTTAATGCTTTTAGTACAGCAGACTGAAAATGAGCAAGGACTTAGAAAAATAGTTAAAAAAATGATTCAGTTTATAAATGAAAAGACTTATCGAATTAATATTTTTATTCCTATTTTAATGCGGATGCGCTATAAGGAAATGACAAAATATAATCATTTAAAGACAAAGGATGTTGGTAATTTGAGTTTTACTTTTAGTGAGAGCTATGAAGATTTTGCGACAACGATAACTTCGCGAAAAAACTTCACTGAAGTGGCAGACTACCAATTTGAGACAGATACATTTAAAGGTCCAAAAGACTATGATGGTTATTTAACTAATTTGTATAATGATTACATGACACTTCCAAAAGAGGCTGACCGTGAGGTTCATAGACTTTTATAAAGATTTAGGTTAATGATAGTATAGATGAAGGTGATTAGATGAAAAAACAAATTTTAAGTATATTAAAATCGGCAAATTTTAGTGATGATTTTATTAATTATGTCAAAAAAGAATTTCCAATTGATTATAAAAAACAGTTTGAAAATCCTTATGAAGAAAAAATTGATAAAAATCCTTTATTGAATTTAAATGCTAAGGAGCGTTTGTTTGAATCTTTGGCCCAACTTTTAGATTTACAGGCTTATTATGAAAAAAGAGCTATTGATTTAAAGCATATGTACAATAGTATTTATGATTTGAGTTATCGCTTAGAGCGCTACTTTAATGAATTTGGTTTATATGGATTAAGTGATCGTGATTTAAGATGGCTGATACCACTTTTTAAGGCTGAGATATTTGACTTGGGTTCTCTACGTTTTCAAAGATTTTGGTTTTCTAACAGTGAAATTGAACGGGAAGGTTATGACTTTATGCCTTTAGATGACAAGTGGAAAAAAAGATTTCCAGAGGGAACACCAGTTATAACAATTCATATCTTAAAAGATACTGACTTGAGTAAGGATAAAATCACTCAATCACTAGATTTGGCAAAAGAGTTTTTTGCCAAGTATTTTAGTGAACATGACTATGAAGTGTTTGTCTGTAGAACATGGCTTATTTATCCAAAGACGCGTGATATTTTAAGTGAGGACAGCAATATTGCAGAGTTCTCTAAATTGTTTGAAATTATTGCGACAAATCAAAACACTAAACAGGCGCTTGATCGTATCTATGGGACAAGTGATTTAACATTAATAGAAAAAATGGATAAAAATTCTAGTTTGCAAAAAACGGCTTATAAACATTTAGATAAACTAGGGGTTGCGGCTGGAATTATATACAAGTAATTATCTCGATATAAGCTGTAGGGTAAAGTTTATCTTTATTTGTAATAATGTTACAATATTAAAGAAGATAAGTATCAATTATGATATTAAGAAAGGTAAGGATATATTATGACAGGATTAATAGTTTCAGGACACGGTAAATTTGCTGAGGGAATGTCAAGTTCACTAGAGCTAATTGCAGGTAAACAAGAAAATTATGAAATGGTAAATTTTGCTGGAGGGTCAACTGAAGAGTTTACAGAAGATTTAAAAGCAGCAGTAGCAAGACTTTCACATTGTGAAAACATTGTAGTCTTAACTGACATTACTGGTGGAACTCCATTTCAAATGGCAGCAATGCTAACGCCAGAACACAAAAATTTAAGAGTTATTGGTGGAATTAACGTTGGGTTGTTAATTGAAATCTCAATGGTTAGAGCATTTGAAGATGATGTAGATGCCTTAATTGCAATGGTTTTAGATAATGCTAAAAACGCTATTTCAAAATTTGAATTGAAAAAACCAAGTGAGCAAGAATCAGATTTTGACGGAATTTAAATTTTAAAGCGATTTATAAAGCAAACGAACGATTCGTTCGTTTTTTTCTTATCAAAATAAATTGTCAAACACAGATTGTGGAGATAAATTTGTATAATGTAAATGAGAAAGCATTTAATAGTTAAATTATCAGAAAAGGAGACCAGTATGAAAAAATTATTTATTACTATGACTACTATTTTTATATCACTTGCGCTTCTTTCTGGAATTAGCGTTAAAGCTGAAAACTTTAGTGTTTATAATGAGCGAGAAAATCGTCTACAACAAATAGCGAGTAAAGATATAAAACAATCTAATAGAGGGGCACTATTAAGCGTTAATAAACCAGATCACAAAAACAATAAAATTGTCCAGTTTAAAAATGGGTTTAATCTAGAAGTGATGTTTGAAAAAATTGATTTTGAATACATTGATTTTATAGGTAATAATACAACTTCACTTTTTGAAGTATCAAAATATGATTATCAGCTAATTGTTTTATACTATCTACCTTATATAGTTTTTAGTGAAGATGTAATTATTCGTAAAAGTACAGTTTTTCCAAATGATCCTTTTGTGTGGCGTCAGTGGGGCTTGGAAAAAACCAATTATTTTAATGTTTGGGAAAACATGAGAAATAGTCAAGAAGTACTTACCTGTGTTATTGATTCTGGAATTAGTCGTAATCATCCTGATATTGTAGATGTTGATGTGAGAAGGGGATGGAATTATTTAGACTCTGGTAGTGTTGTAATTGATCCTAGTGGCCATGGAACAAGTGTTTCAGGTATTATTGCTGCAAGTACAAATAATCGAATTGGAATAGCTGGTATTAGTAATTCTGCCATTATTCCTTTAAAAGTTGCAGAAGATAGTGGTGACATTACAACCTCAAATACTGTTAAGGCTGTTTATGATGCCGTTGATATTGGCTGTGATGTTATAAATTTAAGTTTAGGCTCACAAGATTATTCGGCAGCTGAAAATTCAGCAATTCAACATGCGATCAATAATAATGTTTTAGTTGTTGCAGCGGCTGGAAATGAGGGCAGTAGTGATTTATTTTATCCAGCATCTTATCTAAATGTTATTAGTGTTGGTTCAGTTGATCAATCACTTACAAAATCTACTTTTTCTAATTATAATAATAAAATAAGTTTAGTAGCGCCAGGTGAACAAATTGTTTCAACTGGATCACAATCTACTTATTCAAGAGTTAGTGGCACATCTTTTGCGGTGCCTTTTGTTTCAGCTGTTGGCTCAGTTTTAAAAAGTTATGATAAAACCATTAATCAAGCTCAATTTCTCGAAGTGTTAAAATTAACGAGCAGTGATCTTGGAAATGTTGGTTATGATAATTATTATGGTCATGGTTTATTAAACATTCAAAAGATTGTGGAAATGTTTGATGAAACAATGCCAATGATAAATGTTGAAAAAGGATGGAAGTTTAATGAACAAAATGGCCAATGGACTTATTTAGATAAAGGTGGAATACCTCAAACTGGTTGGCTAAAGTATAAAGACTCTTGGTATTATTTAAACAAAGATAATCAAGCACGGGAAACAGGTTGGGTTTTAGTTAATGATGCTTGGTATTATTTAGATGAAGCAGGCGTTATGCAAACGGGTTGGATCAAATTGAACAATAACTGGTTTTATTTACAAAATAGTGGCAAGATGAAAACGGGTTGGCTCAAAGCTGGCAATTCTTGGTATTATTTAAGAGCAAGTGGGACAATGCAAACGGGCTGGCTAAAACTTAACAGTACGTGGTACTACTTAAATAGTAGTGGAGCAATGCAAACAGGCTGGCTTAAGCTAAATAACAACTGGTATTATTTAAGCAGTAGTGGTGCTATGCAAACCGGTTTAATTAGCGTTAATGGTAAAAATTACTTTATGGAAGCATCTGGTCGTTTAAGATAAACTGTATTAATAAATTTTAATAAAATGTAATAGGCTTAGCTATATTGATAAATATAGTTAAGCTTTTTTAATGATTGTATAATTTTTTTCTAGATGTCGTAAATGACAAGACCATTCTAATATGCTAAACTGAAATTAGTGTTCAATTAAGTTAAAATTAATTAAGTAATTGAACAGACTAGAAAATATAGAGTGAATAGCATTCACTAATAAAATATGGAGGAAATACTATGAAAAAGAAAATTAGTATATTTTTAACGATTATTTTAATTTTGACGCTTTTAACAGCTTGTGGCGGCAGTAAAGAAAACCGCATCGTTTTATATTCAAGTGGAGCTGACTATGAAAATGAGTATTACTTAGAAAGATTAGAAGCCCAATTTCCAGAATATGACATTGTCTTGGAATATTTGACGACTGGAAATCATGCAGCTAAGCTAAAGGCTGAAGGTGTTAACACTGAAGCAGATATTTCTTTAGACTTAGAGTATATGTATTTAGAAACAATTAAAGAAAACTTAGCGGACTTGTCTGACTATGACTTAAGTGTTTTTACTGATGACTTAATTGATCCTGACAGTAAGTATTTACCGGCAATGAGAAATAGTGCCAGCATTATTTTAAACATGGATATTTTAAATGAAAAAGGTTTAACAGAGCCAACATCTTATAAAGACTTACTAAAGCCTGAATATAAAGGTTTAATCTCAATGCCTAATCCAAAATCTTCAGGAACAGGTTATTCATTTTTAAAGAGTTTAGTAAATTCATGGGGTGAAGATGCAGCCTTTGATTATTTTGATGAATTATCAAATAATATTTTGTCCTTTACATCATCGGGGATGGGCCCATTAAATGCGGTTGTTCAAGGTGAAGTAGCAATAGCAATGGGAATGACGGCCCAAATTGTTGATAGTATAAATAGTGGTATTAATTTAAAAATCGTCTCATTTGCAGAAGGTACACCTTATAACGCTTATGGTCATGCAATGATTAAGGGTAAAGAAGAAAGACCTGAAGTAAAGGCAGTCTTTGATTTTTTCTATGATGAACTAATTGCGGATACAAGTGCAAAATTTTATCCTGAAGCATTATTTAAAGATAAACAATTTACAATTACCGGCTATCCTACTGATTTAGATTATGCTGATATGGGTGATAGCAGTGCAGCGGAGAAAGAGAGACTGATGGATAGATGGCAACATTAAAACCTAAAACGCTTTTAGAAATTAAAGGCTTAACAAAAAAATATGGTGATTTAAAAGCTTTGGACAATATTAGCTTTGATGTTTATGAAGGAGAGTTTTTATCAATATTGGGTTCTTCTGGTTGTGGTAAAACAACCCTTTTAAAAATATTAGTCGGACTTTTAAAAGAAAGTTCAGGTAAAATTTATAAAGATGGTATTGATATAACTAACTATCATCCATCAAGGCGCAAAATGGGTTTGGTATTTCAAAACTATGCCCTATTTGAAAATATGACAGTGTTACAAAATGTTGAATATGCCTTAACGATCAAACCAGAATTTAAAAACACTTCAAAAGAGATTGCCGTTTCTATTATTGAAAAAATTGGATTGGGTCAACATATTGACAAAAAACCAGCAAAACTTTCTGGTGGTCAACAACAAAGAGTTGCGATTGCAAGAACATTGGCACTAAATCCTGAAATCATTCTTTTAGATGAGCCAATGTCTTCACTTGATGTTGATTCAAGATTAAAACTTAGAAAAGAAATTAAGGATATTCAAAAAGAATTTAATACAACTATGATTTATATTACTCATGATCAAGAGGAAGCCTTTGCAATGGCTGATCGGGTTATGGTTATGAAAAAAGGGCAAATTGAACAAATTGATGTTCCAGAAGTGATTATTTCTAATCCAAGTACAAAGTATGTGGAAACTTTTGTTAAAGACAATTTGGAATTAAAAGTTAACTCACTAATTAAGTATGTGAAACCATGATAAAAAGAATTAATCGTAAAGATTTAGTTAAACAATTAATTGCCTTGTTTTTCATTGTTTCCGTATTATTTCCACTAATGCGGATGCTAATTCATATTGGTGATGTAAATATTGGCAAGCTTATTTCTTCGCAACAATTTATTAATGCCTTAAAGAATTCGATAACAACATCATTTACGGCCACAATTTTATCGGTTGGTCTAGCCTTTGGTTTGTCTTGGACAATTGCCAGGACTAATATTAGATACAAGGGTGTCTTTACCGTTTTATTAACGATCACAATGTTAATACCATCGATTTCACACGGGATGGGTTTAATTATCTTGTTTGGAGCAAATGGGATTATAACTAACTTTTTTAATATGTCTGCTAATATTTATGGCTTTTGGGGTATTATTATTGGTTCGGTCATGTATTCATTTCCAATTGCTTTTTTAATGATGAGTGATATTTTAAAGTATGAAGATAGTACACCTTATGATGCTGCGGATATTTTAGGCTTTTCAAAGTGGGACAAATTTAAATCAATTACTTATCCTTATATGCGAAAACCGATGATTTCTGTCTTTTTTGCAACACTAACAATTATAATTACTGACTATGGAGTACCCTTAATTGTTGGGGGTAAAATTACGACATTGCCAGTTATGATGTATCAAGAAGTTATTGGACTACTTGATTTTAATAAGGGGGCCTTAATTGGTGCAGTCTTATTGGTTCCAGCTGTTGTAACTTTTATTTTAGATCTTTTAAATCAAGATGAGGCAAGTTCAAGTTTTGTTACTCAAAAGTTTGTCGTAAAAGAAAACAGTTTGCGTGACAATATATCTTATATATTTATTGGTATGGTAATAATTTTTATTTCACTGCCGATTGCGGCTTTTGTCTTTTTAACTTTTGTCAGTAGATATCCATCTGATTTAACTTTTACTTTGCATAATATAAGTCAAACTTTTAATTTAAGCGGTGGACGCTATTTGTTTAACTCACTGATTATCGCTTTGAGTGTTTCAATTATCGGAACGCTCCTTGCTTATTCGACAAGTTATTTAACGGCAAGAACTTCATCGCCAATTACTAAGTTTGTGCATTTAATTGCGATTACTTCACTAGCAATACCAGGGCTTGTTTTGGGGCTTTCTTATGTAATGACTTTTAAGAATACTCCAATTTATGGAACGATCTTGATTTTAATTCTTGTAAATCTTGTTCACTTTTTTGCATCACCCTATCTTATGATGTACAACACCTTTGGAAAAATCAATCAAAACTTAGAGAGTGTTGGTCAAACTTTAGGGATTAGTCGCATTAAAATGATTAAGGATGTTTTTATTCCTCAAACCATTGGGACAATTTTGGAAATGTTTTCTTACTTTTTTGTCAACTCAATGATTACAATTTCAGCAGTATCATTTTTGGCAAATACAAATAATAAACCAATCTCACTTTTGATAAGTCAGTTTGAAGGAAATATGTTGATTGAAGCATCAGCCTTTGTTTCACTGTTAATACTAAGTGTTAACGTTGTTACTAAGATGGTTGTATATTTATTAAAACGTAGTTTAAGAAAAAGGGGATATAATTAATGATTAGCAAGAGACAGTTTGATATACTTACTTATCTTTTAGATAATGATAAGTATACATCACAGCGTAAATTAGCAAAAAAAATTGAAATATCACTAGGGACTATAAATAATGACATAAAAGAGTTGAGTGAAATGGGCTTTGTTGAAGCTGGAAAGATTACTGAAGCTGGTGTAGAAGCTTTAAAACCTTATAAAGTTAAACGTGCGATATTTATTGCGGCGGGTTTTGGCTCACGCTTAGTGCCGATTACATTAAATACACCTAAGCCTTTGATCAAGGTTAATGGAAAAAGAATTATAGAGACAATGTTGGATGCGGTTTTACGGGCAAATATTGAAGAGATTTATATTGTTAGAGGCTATTTAGCTGATAGCTTTGATGTGCTTTTAAAGGATTATCCAATGATCAAGTTTGTTGAAAATCCAGATTATAATGTCGCTAATAATATATCTTCGGCAATTAAAGTAAAAGACTTGTACAAAAATGCTTATGTTTTTGATGGAGACTTAGTTTTATACAATCAAGACCTAATTAGCCCTTATCAGTATTCATCTAATTATTTAGGAATACCAAAGGAGCGGACTGATGATTGGTGTCTTAAAACTAAAAATGGCAAGGTTACTGGAATGCACTTGGGTGGGCGTAATTGCTTTTTAATGTTTGGGATATCTTATTGGACACAGGCTGATGGTGAAAAATTTGAGCGTCATATTGAAAAAGTTTATAATGCACCAGGTGGTAAAGAGCGTTATTGGGATCAAGTAATTTTAGATTATCATATGAGTGAATATGATGTTAGTGTTAGAGTTTGCAATGCTTTAGATATAGTGGAAATTGATACTTTTGCCGAACTAAAGGCTCTTGATAAAACTTATGATGTTTAATTTGTAAAGGCGATATTTCTATAGGGATTTGCTGATAGAGTATATAGGTTGTTTATTAGGGTGAAACTGATAGAATTAAGAGTATTGAAAAGGGGTATTTTTTATGGATAATAATATGACGTGTAACCCAAACACAGGCGTCTGTGAAATTAATTTAAATGTTGATATGGAAAATTTTGTTTATGTGCCACCAGTAGTAAAGGATAAAATAATTGTTGAGTATTTTACTGATCCAATTTGTGCAGCTTGTTGGGGTTTAGAGCCTGTTTTAAGAGAGTTTGAATTAAAATATGGTGATGAAATTGATTTTAGAGTAATTATGGGTGGAATGTTGGAAAAGTCAGATTTGACTAAAGAGGAAGCTATGGCTTCAGCTGATCATTGGGAAGAGTTTGGCGATATGTTTAACATGCCAATAACTGGCCATGTTCAAAGAAATGAGCCACTGTCATCTTCATATCCAGCATCTCTAGCTTATCTTGCGGCTAAAAATCAAGATGATAAAAAGGCTGATTTACTACTTCGTAAAATGCGTGAAGCTTTACTTGTATTTGGTAAAAATGTTGATAAAGAAGAAATTTTAGAACAATTAGCAAATGAAGTTGGTTTAGATCCACTATTATTTATGCAAGATTTCTATAATCCTGAAACAATGGAACGTTTAAAGCATGATTTATCATATACACGTGCTAATGGCGTTAGTGGTTTTCCATCAATTGTTATGTATGGACCAAATAAGCCTTCAATGATTATTCGTGGGGTTAGACAAGTTCATGAATACAGTGATGCTTTAAATAAGTTTAAAGAAATTAAACCAAAAGCTATAAAATTTAGTATTGAAGAAATTTTTGATAAGTATGAACTTTTATCAACGCGAGAAGTAAGTGAATTAATGGATGTTTACTTTACTGAAGATATGGCTAAAGAGTTAGAAGCTTTAAAAGATAGTGGTTATTTAGAAAAAATAACTGTTAATAATGGTTGTTATTGGAGATTGAAATAATCTAATAATTTATGTTAGCGAGAACTATTATGGTGCTCGCTTTTTTAATGGAGAAAACAAACTTTTATCAACTTTATCTCTCATTGTAGAGACCTCTTTAATGTGATAAAATGTAATGGTTGAAAAAGCAGGAAATTTAATAATTACTTAATGATTTAATCATTGAGATATTTATATTGAGGAGTGTTTAGATGTATTATTTCGCCTTTATATATTTGTTTGTTTTAGTGTTTTTTGACAAACAAATAAAAGATAAGTACAAAATATGGTTAGCACTAATACCATTATTATTGATTATTGTTTTACGTTATGGAGTTGGGGCTGATTATTTTTCTTATGAGCGAATTTATGACTCACTAGCGTCTAATACAGTTTTAGATTCTTTAATCATTTTACCAAGAATCAACATTTTATATAAACTAGCTAATATTGTTGCGATTCAATTAGGTATGAGTTATCACGTCTTTGCGAGTTTGTTTACATTAGGTTTAACTTATGCGACTTTAAAATTTATTGAAAATAATTCACCAAACATCTTTTTATCAGTTTTATTGTATTTTTCAATGTTATTTTTCTATTGGAACTTGAGTGCTTTACGTCAGGGTTTTGTCTTGTTGGTATTGATGTCAATTTATTTTAATGGAAAAAAAGATTATTCAGTATGGGTTAAAGCTGTATCAACAGTGCTACTTTTCTTTATGCATCCAACTGCAATTATAGTTCCAGTCATTTATATGTTTTCTTTAATCCCATTTAAAAGGCTACACTTTTTAATTTTATTAATACTTGCGCCATTATCGAGAATTATTTTTAGTCCTGCAGTATTAAACATGTTTTCTACTCTACCATATGTTGGAATATTTACATCTTATTTACGCTATGATCCAATTAGTTATCTGAGTTTACCATCATTTTTAAGACTAACTTTTTTCTTGGCTATTTTGTGGCACTTTGATGATCTGACAAAAAAATATCCACATCAAGACAAAATGTTTAAGTTTTCACTGCTTAGTTTGGTGGGATATTTCTATTTACCAGTATCAATGGTTATTGGAACTAGAGTAACTATTTTTGGCTATTATTTAGTAGTAGTAATTTTCCCGATGATTTTAAGTCTTTATAAGAGTAAAAAATTATATCCAGTGGTTTTAGCTGGAATTATGAGTTTTTCTGTAGTTTCATTTTATAATGAGTATTCAAAGTTAAATGATCGAACTGGTTATGAATATTCAATGCATCGCTTGAATTTTGAAACCGTATTAAAAAAAGACCGGCTGCCATTTAATAATGCTTATTCAATGCACTTACATATTAATGAAGTAAATAATGATTATTTTAAAAACACAGAGTTGTCTAAAAAAATCAATAAAAAATACTATGAAAATGAAGTGGCTTATCGTGATGACCTTGAATATTTGTCAGTTTATTTTCCGGGAAATAAAAAGTTTGGAATAATAAACTCAAAAGGGGATATTTTAATTAAGCCAATCTTCAATAGTAGTTTTGCGATTTATGGCAGTGTTAGAGAAATAGATATTGGTATTGCGCCATTTATTTCAAAGGCTTATATGCCAATCGATGATTCAAACCGTGAGATTTTATCTTATGAGGTTGCTCAACCAATTATTTTAGATCATTTAGACCGTGAGCGAAAAACTTTAGTGAGTGAAATGTTTATGGAAGAAGTAGAAGTTGATATCTTAAATGATTATGACTTTTTAGAAGTTTACAATATAGGTCCAGTTGTAATTGTTGAAAAGTATCACTATGCTGACAAGCCAGAATATGCATATTTAAAATTAAAGACTAACTATGCTAATTATTATATTATTTTAAAAAACGATAAGGTATTAGTGGATAAAATTTACAACAGTGTTTCTACAATTAGTGCTAAGGATATTCTTGTTGGCAGAACGAGAAGTACAGTTGAATACATAAATAGTGATGGTAAAATTATTTGGTATGAAACCCCTAGATAAATTAGGATGTTTTAATGCAACAATAAAGTGATGACCAGCTTGTTTAACGTTTACAAAAACACGATATAGTGGTAAATTATATATGCTGAATATAAAAAATAGGTCTAGTAAAGGTGGTTAAATGAAAGATAAAGAAAAACAAAAACAAGTTTGGATATTTCACCATGACGCGACTCCACCAAATCTAAATGGTTTCACTAGACCATATGACTTTGGTGTAAATCTTATGGATAATGGATATGCTACAACTGTGTTTGCATCATCTTATTTACACTTAGCTAATAAAAATTTAATTAAAGATGATAGTAAATATATAATTAATACAAAAAGTCCAATTCCATTTGTCTTTATTAAAACACCTTCTTCATTTAAAGGTGATTTTTATCGCATCAAAAATATGGTGTCATACTTTAAAGGCTTGTTTGGGGTTAGTAAAAAATATTTAAAAACCAATAAAAAACCTGATGTTATTATTGCCTCATCACCACATCCTCTAACAATGGTTGCGGGAATTATGATAGCTAAAAAGCTAGATGTTCCTTGTATCTGTGAAGTTAGAGATTTTTGGCCTGAAGTTTTCTTTTTTGGTGGCAAACTTAGAAAAACTAGTTTAACGGGAAGAATCTTAATTGCCGGGGAAAAGTGGATTTATAAAAAAGCTGATGCAATTGTGTTTTTAAAAGAGGGTGATGTCACTTATATTACTGATAACAAGTGGGATAAAGATCAAGGTGGCCCAATTGATTTAGATAAGTGTTATTACATTAATAATGGTGTTGACTTAGAAAACTTTAAAAACAATGTCGTACAGTATCAATTAGAGGATAAAGATTTAGATAATGATTTATTTAAGGTTGTTTATACTGGGGCAATTCGTCCAACTAACAATGTTGGCAATATCTTGGATACAGCAAAACTTTTACTTGATCATAAAAACATTCAATTTTTAATTTATGGTAGTGGTAATCAAGTTGATGATTTAAACGCTAGAATAAAAAATGAAGGTTTAGACAATGTTGTGATTAAGGGCTACATTGATAAAAAATATATACCGTATATTTTAAGTAAAAGTTCAATTAATTTACTACACTATTCGCAGTCACGTTATAATTGGTCACGAGGTAATAGCTCAAATAAATTATTTGAATATATGGCTAGTGGCAAACCGATTATTTCGACTGTTAAAATAGGCTATTCACCGCTAGAGAAGTATGATTGTGGAATTGAATTAGAACATGATACTCCACAAGATTTAGCCAAGGCAATAATAAAAGTAAGTCAGTTTAGTGAGTCACAATTTGAACAGATGAGCAAAAATGCGCTGATTGCGGCAAGTGACTTTGATTATAAAAAACAAACTGAAAAGTTAATAAAAGTAATTAAAAAAGTTAGCGATGTTTGAAGGGAGAACATATGATAAATGTCATTGGATTAGGTTACATTGGATTACCGACAGCACTAATGTTTGCAAAGCATGGGGTTAAAGTTGTGGGGACAGATTACAACTCTGAATTAATTGAAACTTTACAAAGTGGTAAGTTAAGTTTTGAAGAAAAAGGCTTAGAGCAATTATTTGTTGATGCTATGGAAAATGGAATGCAATTTTCTACACAATATCAAAAAACCGATACTTATGTTATCGCCGTACCGACACCTTATATTAAAGAAAGTAAAAAATTAGACCAAAGATTTTTAATTTCTTCAATTAATAGTGTTTTAGATGTTTGTGAAATGGGCGCAACAATTATTATTGAATCAACAGTATCACCAGGGACAATTGATAAGTATATTCGTCCAGCGATTTTAGCGAGAGACTTTATAATTGGTAAAGATGTGCATATCGTCCATGCGCCAGAAAGAATTATTCCAGGTAATATGATTTATGAACTTGTGCATAATTCAAGAACTGTTGGAACTGATGATATTGCGATTGGCGAAAAAGTTGTTAAATTATATGCTACTTTTTGTCAGTCAGAAATTGTAATAACGGATATTAGATCAGCAGAAATGTCTAAAGTAATTGAAAACACTTATCGTGATGTTAATATTGCCTTTGCAAATGAGTTGGCGAAAATTTGTCGATCTGACAATATGGATGTTTATGAAATAATTAAAATTGCCAACAAACATCCACGTGTTGATATTTTACAGCCAGGACCTGGTGTTGGTGGTCACTGTATTTCTGTTGACCCTTGGTTTTTAGTTGGAGATTATCCAGATTTAACAAACTTAGTTTTAACGGCTCGTAAAACAAATGACTCAATGCCAAGCCATGTCTTAAAACGTATTAGAGATATTATGCGTGAGCATAAATTAACGGATATTTCAAAGGTTGGACTTTATGGTTTGTCTTATAAAGAAAATGTTGATGACACAAGAGAGAGTCCAACGCTGCAACTATTAGAGCGTATGGATGAACATTTAGCTTTTGGAGTAAAAGTTTATGATCCATTTATTAAAAAAACGATTGTCGATAATCAATATTTAGACTTTGATGATTTTTTAAGTGAAGTTGAAATTGTTGTTGTGATGGTTGCTCATGATCACATTAAAAATCATCTCGATGATATTAAAGATAAACTGATTTTGGATACAAAAAATATTACAAAATTACCAAATGTCTACAAGCTATAATTTAATTTAAATATAATTTTTAAAAAAGTTCTTGTACTCTGTGCAAGAACTTGCTCTATATTAAGGGCTAAATAAAAGGAGGCACTTATGAAACCTGTTATTGTTAGAAACGCTAATTATAAAAATCATTCATCATTTCATCGAAGTGTTAAACTTTTAAACAAAAATGGCATTGAGAAAATTATGATAATTGATCGCAATCGAAATGCTTTAAGTAAAAAAGTTACTCAAGAAACTATTGTTGAAACTGATGTAGAGATTACTTTAGTGACACTGGATTTAAATAAGGGTGATAATTTTTTAACAAAAGTGATTAATATTTTTATGTATCAAATTATGCTTTTTAGCCAACTTAGAAAAAATCGAACAGATTTTGATTTTGTTTATGCTTATGATTTAGATGCAGGTCTTGTAGCGTTAATGTTAAAAAAGTTTTATAAAATAGCCTATGTTTATCATATTGCTGATTTTTATGCTGATTCAAGAAAGACGAATCGTTTTTTATATAGTTTTATTAAACATTTAGAGTTTTGGGTAATGAAAAANNATAATATTGAGGTTATACACAATATTCCAGTCTTTGATAAAAGTGAGCGGGTTAGTTTTGATAATATTGCGGTAAGTAGTGAGGTATTAACGATTAGCTATGTAGGTGGTTTAACTTCTGTTCGTTTTATAAAACAAGTTTTAAAAGTGGTAAGTGAAATGGATAAGGTTAAATTAAAGGTTGCGGGTTTTGGACCTTTAGAAAATGTTGTAAAGGATTATGCTGATAAATATTCAAACATTGAATTTGTTGGAAAAATTGATTATGCAAATACTTTAGATTTATACAAAGCTACTGATATAATTTTAGCGATGTATGATCCAAAGGTTAAAAATCATCTGTATTCTGCCCCTAACAAGCTTTATGAAGCGATGTTTTTAGCTAAGGCTATAATTGTCGCTAATAATACAGGGACTAATGAAGTGGTTTTAAAGTATGATTTAGGCTATGTTTGTGATTATGAGATAAAGGCTTTTAAAGCGTTGTTAGAGAGTATTTTAGCTGATAAAGATAAGTTGTTAGAAAAATCAAAAAATGCTTTTAAGGCTCATCAGCATTTTGATTTAGATAGTCAAGCACTAATAATGAAAAAGGTTTTAAAAGGTTTAGATTATGCTAAAAAATAACAAATTATTTATGTTAAATACTATTATTTACAAACTGCTTTTAGATATTATTTTTGTAAATTTTATTGTTTATAAGTGGTATGAAATGGGCTTTTGGATTAATTTTAATTTTTTTAACTATGTTGTTTATACGGCAGTTTTTATTTTTATAGCTTATCTTTTTATGAAAATTGTTTTAGAGATGGAGTTTATGAGTAAGTATATCATGTTGGCTTTTTTCTATTTAAGTTTTATTCCAAATATGACATATATTTCTGTAAACAGATTGTTTCTACCTTTTACAATTAGCTTTATTATTTATTGGCTGTTTTTATTATTGTTTGCAAAGATTGTGCCAAATATTAATTTTAAACTTCCAAAAATTTTATTAAATCGAAATATTTTATACATAGTATCCTTTGTTTTAGTCTTTGTCGTTATTTTTGTAAGTTATAAGTATACAGGTTTTCATTTAAACTTTAGTCTTGAAAATGTTTACGAATTGCGAGAAAATGCTAAAGATTTTAAGTTATCCAGTGTGATGGTTTATTTGCTTGGTTTTGCTCGAGTTGTTATTCCAACAATCTTTATGTATTCACTTTATAAAAAAAGCCATTTAT